>OCTW011578440.1_pt1 | contig 21693 bp, 16 predicted proteins | sample 1539671 | NCBI WGS metagenome assembly OCTW01 (sample SAMN02144230, study PRJEB22623) | gut metagenome | biome: sheep rumen | host: Ovis aries | place: New Zealand
GGCCGCCCGGGGAAGCCGCAAAACCGCTCCCGTGGATGCAAGCATCCCGTGCGCCGGTTTTGCGGCTTCCCCGGGTGCTGAACTATGTTAGAGGTTTTGGCTGATGCGGTACTCGTACTCCGGGAATTCCTTGGTCATGGCCAGCGCCTCCTCGATGTCCAGGTCGACGAATTTGCCGTCGCGGTAGCAGACGACGCGGTTGGTCTTGCCCTGCAGGAGGATGTCGGTCGCGTAGGCGCCCATGATGGAGGCGTAGTAGCGGTCCTTGCAGGTCGGTGCGCCGCCGCGCTGCATGTAGCCCAGGATGGTCGCGCGGGTCTCGATGCCGGTCGCGGCCTCGATACGCTTGGCCATCGATGTGGAGTGGCCGATGCCCTCCGCGTTAATGATCAGGTGGTGCTTTTTGCCCCTGCGGCGGTTCTCGATGATATGGTCGACGAGCTTCTGCTCATTGTAGTCGTATTTTTCCGGAATGAGGATGTCCTCTGCGCCGTTGGCGATGCCGCACCAGAGGGCGATGTAGCCGGCGTGGCGGCCCATGACCTCGATGATGGAGCAGCGCTCGTGGGAGGAGGAGGTGTCCTTGACCTTGTCGATGGCGTCCATGGCGGTGTTGACTGCCGTGTCAAAGCCGATCGTGTACTCGGTGCAGGTGATGTCCAGGTCGATCGTGCCGGGCAGGCCGATGGTGTTGATGCCCTGTCTGGCCAGCGCCTGGGCGCCGCGGTAGGAGCCGTCGCCGCCGATGACGACGATGCCGTCGATCCCGTGCTTGCGGCAGATTTCCGCCGCCTGGGCCTGGACCTCGGGCTCCTTGAACTCAAGGCATCTGGCCGTGCCGAGAATGGTTCCGCCTCGCTGGATGATGTTGGCCACATCCACGGACTTCATCTCGAAGATCTCCTCGTTGAGCAGGCCTTTGTAGCCTCGCATGATGCCCTTGACCTTGACTCTGTTGGCCAGTGCTTCACGCACCACCGCACGGATGGCGGCATTCATTCCGGGAGCGTCTCCGCCGCTGGTCAGCACGCCGATTGCATTGAATTCTTTCTTTGCTTCCATATAAACCTCCTTGGCCGGGGCATCGGGAAAAGATCTGCCGGTTTCGTCCTGCCGCCCGGATTGTGTTAAATTCCAAACAGCCTCACTCAAGATTTTAGTGCATCGGGATATTGTTTGCAAGAGAAACGGCAAAAAAGCTCAGATGGTTTCACTGCAGGACCACGTTTTTGTCTCCGATGGTCCGGCGGAGATCCGCCAGGATGGCTTCGTCGGCGCGGATGCCCTGGCCGGGGGGGAGGGTCTTGCGGACCCTGCGGTCCTCGATGTAGATGACGACCTGGTCGCGGCCGCCGTGGGCGGCAACGGCGCCGAGGATCTGTTGCTCGTGCTCCTTCCAGGCGTCCATGGAGGGGAAGCGGAGCCAGAGCCGGCGGGGGACGTCGTCAAAGGCGACGATCTTCTCGGCGATGAGCTTGCCGTCCTTGTCCTCCTCCAGGGAGACGCGGCCGCGGATAAAGACTCTGGCGTCCTCGTCGAGCAGATCGGCGCTCTCCTCGTAGGTGCGGGGGAAGACGATGACCTCGACGGTGCCGGTCATGTCCTCGATGGTGAGGAAGGCCATGATCTGGTCGTTTTTGGTATATTTGATCTTTTTTTCGGAGATCAGGCCGCCGATGACGGCGTTCTGGCGGTCCGTAAGGCGTCCGCCGCCTGCCTTGGGTCCCATTGCGGCCGTGCCGGCGGCGGATACTCCCCCGGCTCCGGCACCGTCATCCTCGTCCAGGGCAAAATCCGCGGCGGTCGCGGTCACGCGGCTCTTCCAGAGACCCTCGTAGGCTTCGAGCGGGTGGCCGCTGACGTAGATGCCGAGCACTTCCTTTTCAAAGGCGAGGCGGAGCTCGTCCGGGAACTCGCCCACGTCCGGCATCCGGATCTCGAAGTCCTTTTTGTCCTCTTCGTCCGCGATGTCAAAAAGGGACATCTGGCCGGCCATGTCGTTCTTTTTGGAGCTGTTGAGGTCGTCCAGGATGCGGATGTAGATGCTCATCATCTGCTTGCGGGTAGCGCCCAGGCAGTCGAGGGCGCCGGCCTTGATAAAGTTTTCCACGGTGCGGCGGTTGACATCCTTATCCTGGCCGGCCATGCGGGTCAGGAAGTCGCGCAGGTCCCGGTAGGGGCCGCGCAGGCGGCGCTCGCGGACGACGGCGTCGATGACGGGCCGGCCGACGCCCTTGATGGCGGTCAGGGCGTAGCGGATGCCGGGCGCCGCCCCGGCCGGGGCCACGGAGAAGCCCGCCTCGCCCTCGTTGATGTCGGGGGGCAGGATGCGGATCTTCATGGACCGGCAGGCCAGGATGTAGGCGGCCACCTTGGTCGGGTGGTCGATGACCGAGGTCATGAGAGCCGCCATGAACTCCATGGGATAGTAATATTTGAGCCAGGCGGTCTGGTAGGCAACCACGGCATAGCAGGCCGCGTGGGACTTGTTGAAGGCGTACTTGGCGAAGTCCATCATGGTGTCGTAAATGCCGGAGGCGACCTTTTCGTCGATGCCGCGGGCGACGCAGCCGGGGACATGCTCGCCGGGATTGCCGTAGACGAAGTTGCGGCGCTCCTGCTCCATGACGGACTGTTTCTTTTTACTCATGGCGCGGCGGACCAGGTCGCTCCGCCCCAGGGTGTAGCCGCCCAGGGACCGGACGATCTGCATGACCTGCTCCTGGTAGACGATACAGCCGTAGGTGGGCTCCAGGATGGGCTGGAGCTCGGGGGTGGCGTAGTGAACCGCGTCCCGGTTGTTTTTGCCCTCGATGTACTGGGGGATAAAGTCCATGGGACCCGGGCGGTAGAGGGAGATGCCGGCGATGATGTCCTCGAAATTCTCCGGCCGCAGCTCCTTCATGAAGTTCTGCATGCCGCCGGATTCCAGCTGGAAGATGCCGTCCGTCCTGCCGGTGCAGATGTAGCGGTAGACGTTGGGGTCGGCGTAGTCGAGGGCGTCCATGGAGACGACCGGCCCCAGGGGGTTTTCCGCGGGACGGGCAGGGCCGAGGGCGGGCTCGGCGGGCGGGTAGGCACCGCCTGCCTCCGCAATGGAGTGGTTGGCCATCTCGACGGCGTTCTGGATGACGGTCAGGGTCCTGAGCCCCAGGAAGTCCATCTTGAGCAGGCCCAGTTCCTCGATGGTGGTCATGGGAAACTGGGTCGTGGTGGAGCCGTCCTGGGCCCGGGCCAGGGGCACCAGGTCCTCGGCGGGCTCGGAGCAGATGACGACGCCGGCGGCGTGGACGGAGGCGTGCCGGGGCAGTCCCTCCAGGCGCAGGCTCATGTCGATGAGCTTGTGGACCCGGTCGTCGGTCTCATAGGACCTGCGCAGGTCCGGGCTCTGTTTCAGGGCTTTTTCCAGGGTGATGCCCAGCTCCTGGGGCACCATCTTGGAGATGGAATCGACAAAGCCGTAGGGCAGGTCCATGACCCGGCCGACATCGCGGATGACACCGCGGGCAGCCATGGTGCCGAAGGTGATGATCTGCATCACGCGGTCCTTGCCGTATTTTTTTGTGACATAGTCAATGACCTCGCCGCGGCGCTCGAAGGCGAAGTCCACGTCGATATCGGGCATGGACACGCGCTCGGGGTTGAGAAAGCGCTCGAAGAGGAGGTTGTAGCGGATGGGGTCGATGTCGGTGATGCCCAGGGCGTAGGCGACGATGGAGCCGGCGGCGCTGCCGCGGCCCGGGCCGACCATGATCCCGTGCTCACGGGAAAAATTGATGTAGTCCCAGACGATGAGGAAATAGTCGACATAGCCCATCTGGCGGATGGTGCCCAGCTCATAGTCCAGGCGGGCGCGCAGGTCCCCGGCGGTGAGGCCGGAATAGCGTTTTGGCTCCGCCGGATCATTCGGGCCCGCGTCATTGTGCGCGGGGCCGCTCCGGGCTGAATCGTTATGAGCAGCTTCATCACGTCCGCCGCCTGCAGCTTCCGTTCCGGCAGGATCAGACAGGAGCGTTTCGTTGTCAAAAACGCCGGGATAGTGTTTTTCCATGCCATCGCGGCAAAGCTTGTTGAGATAGGTCCAGGAGTCGTAGCCCTCCGGCACGTCGAAGTGCGGGAGTTTGGTGACGCCGAATTCGATCTCGACATTGCAGCGGTCGGCGATACGCTGGGTGTTGTCCAGGGCCTCCTGCGCATAGGGGAAGAGCTTTCGCATCTCCTCCTCGCTCTTGACGTAAAACTGGCCGCCGGGGTAGCGCATGCGGTTCTCGTCGGCCAGCTTTTTGCCGGTCTGGACGCAGAGCAGGATGTCGTGGGCCTCCGCGTCCTCCGCGAAGGTGTAGTGGCAGTCGTTGGTGGCCACCAGGGGAATCCCAAGCTCGCGGCTCATGCGCAGGAGCTCGGCGTTGACGGTCTGCTGGTCGGCGTAGCCGTGGTCCTGGAGCTCCAGGAAATAATTGCCCTCCCCGAAAATATCCAGATAGCGCTTTGCGGCCTCCCGGGCGGCCTCTATGTTCCCCCGCAGGATCTCGCGGGCCACCTCCCCCGCCAGGCAGGCGGAGCAGGCGATGATGCCCTCGTGGAATTCCCGCAGCAGGTCCAGATCCACGCGGGGCTTGTAGTAGAAGCCCTCGGTGAAGGACCGGCTGACGATCTTCATCAGGTTGGCGTAGCCGGTGTTGTTCTCGGCCAGCAGGATCAGGTGATAGTAGCGGTCATCGCCGTGGCTGGCCTCGCGGTCTTTTCGCGAGCCGGGAGCGACGTAGACCTCGCAGCCCAGGATGGGCTTGATGCCCTCTTTTTTGGCCGCCTTGTAAAAATCGATCACACCGTACATGACACCGTGATCGGTAATGGCCGCGGCCGTCATGCCCAGCTCCCTGACCCGGCGGACATATTCATTGATCTTATTGGATCCGTCCAGGAGCGAATACTCCGTGTGTACGTGCAGATGCGCAAAAGCCATGAAAAAACCTCCTCTGTAAAAAGACGGTACAGTCATTTTACAGAAGAGGTTTTATTCTCGTCAATGTCTATTCGGTCGTCTGCCGCTGTCTGATCATTCCGGGTTACTATTCAGACCGGCTCGAAACTCGAGGTGTTTTTGCGTGCTTTTCAGCGCAAAAACCCGAGTTGAACGGCGCGCGGCGCACGCAAAGCACACTGTCTGTTCCCGATCACGGGTTTTTCAGAAAGGCCTCGCCGATGATAAGGTCCTCGGGCGTCGTGATCTTGATGTTGCGGTAGCTGGCCATGACCATGCGGATGCGGCAGCCGCCGGCGAACTCCGCGACCATGGCGTCATCCGTCAGGGCGATGCCCTGGGACTGCAGGTAGTCCTCCTGGGCCAGAACCTTTCTGTGGGCGCTGCGGATGAGATCGAGAGAGAATACCTGGGGGGTCTGGACGATCCAGACGCTGGCGCGGTTGGGCGTCTTCTCCACATCGCAGTGTTCATCCACGATCTTGACCGTATCCTTGGCGGGCATGCCGGCGACACAGGCGCCGGTATTCTTCACCGTCTGATAGAGGCGTTCCAGGGTCTCCTGATCCAGGAAGGGTCGGGCGCAGTCATGGATAAAGACGTAGTCGCAGGGCCAGTCGATCGTCTCGAGGCCGATGGCGACCGAGTGGACACGCTCTTTGCCGCCAACGGCGATCTTACGGAGCTTTTTTGTGCAGCCGTACTCCTCAAGAAGCCCCCGCACGATCTCCACGTCGTCCTTGTGGGCCATGACAATGATATCCGTGATGTGTTCGTTCTCCTGCATGGTCCGGATCGAGTGCAGGAACATGGGCATATTGTCGAGCATGAGGTACTGTTTCCTGACGTCGCCGCCCATCCGCAGGCCCATACCTGCCGCGAGCATAACTGCTGTACATTTCACCTTGCTGTTTTCCATTTGTCTAATTCCCTTCGCGTGTTTGCCGAATCCCTTTTCCATGCATGTCAAAAGGGCCCGCAGTACGCACCGGTCATTATCCCAGGATTTACAGTCCATCGATCGTTCCGGGTACGCAGAGTGGTTTCGTGTTTTGTTTGTGTACAAAGTCCTGCAGAGATTTGAAAAAAATCATACAGCGCTGCTTTCAAGTGCTGTTCAGCGCTGTCCCAGGCGCAGGCCGGGGACGGCATTGAGGTCGAGACCGGAGAACTGACCCTTCCGGTACTCGTAGTAGGCGGCGCTGCCGATCATGGCGGCGTTGTCTGTGCAGAGGATGGGCGGCGGGCAGTAAAAGTCCACGCCCTTGTCCGCGCACATCTGCCGCATGCCGGCGCGCAGGGCCGTATTGGAGGCCACGCCGCCCGCCAGGGCGAACTTTTTCAGTCCATACTGGTCCACGGCATCGGCCGCATGCGTGACAAGCACGTCCACGACCGCCTGCTGGAAGGAGGCGGCGACATCGGGCACATTCACCGTGATGCCCTTCATCCTGCTCGTGTTGAGGTAGTTGAGGACGGCGGACTTCATGCCGCTGAAGCTGAAGTCATAGCGGGATCCGGCGACCTTTCCGCGCGGGAAGACGATCGCGTGGGGATCTCCCTCCTTCGAGGCCTTGTCGATCTTGGGTCCGCCGGGATAGCCCAGCCCGATCTCGCGCGCCACCTTGTCAAAGGCCTCTCCGGCCGCGTCATCCTGGGTCCGTCCCAGGATCTCATATTCACCGTAGTCCCTGACCAGGACCAGATGGGTGTGGCCGCCGGAGACGACGAGGCAGGCAAAGGGCGGTTCCAGAGAAGGCTCCGCGATATAGTTGGCACTGATATGACCCTCGATGTGGTGGACGCCGATCAGGGGGATCCCGGTCGCAAAGCTCAGTCCCTTGGCGGCGGAGACACCGATCAGGAGGGGGCCAACCAGGCCGGGCCCGTAGGTGACGGCGATGGCGTCCATCTCCTCCAGCTTTTTCCCGGCCTCCTCCAGGGCCTGGCGGATCACCTGCGTGACACGCTCGGTGTGTTTTCTGGAGGCGATCTCGGGCACCACGCCCCCGTAGAGGGTGTGGATATCGATCTGGGAGGAGATCACATTGGACAGGACCGTGCGGCCGTCGACAACGACGGAGGCGGCTGTCTCGTCACAGCTGGATTCGATCGCGAGGATCGTCACATCTTTTTCTTTTATGTTATGATTCATCATTTCTATTGTTTTCCATGTGCCCGGGCCGCATGCAAGACAAGCCTGCGCGGCACAGCGGTCATGATCCGGGACAGGGGAAGCTGCCTTTCACATGTGAATTATACATGATTTATACCGATCCTGACAGCCTCTGCCCTATTCCTCTTTGTCAAAGACCAGGGTGATGGTCTTGCCGTCCTTACCGGGGAGGCTGTCCGGAAAGATCTTGCGGACCTGGGGCATAAACTCATCCGGTCTGACCAGGGAGGGGCTGTAGTGGGTCAGCCACATCTGCGCGGGACCGGCCTTTTTGGCGATGCGGGCGGCCTCGGTAAAGGTCATGTGCTTGTGTTCCTTTGCCTTTTCGGCCTTGTCCGGCTCCCCGTACATGCCCTCGCAGATCAGCAGGTCTGCGCCCTGCGCGTATTTGACGATGTTCTCGCAGGGGCGGGTGTCCGTCGTATACACGAGGCTGAGTCCCTTGCGGGCAGGTCCCAGGACCATGTCGGGCGTATAGACGCCCTCCTCCGTCTCGATCGTCTCGCCCTTCTGCAGCCGGCTCCAGAGCTTGAGCGGAATCCCCTGTTCCCTTGCCCTGGCGGCATCAAAGCGGCCGGTGCGGTCCAGCGTGAAGGCATAGCCATAGCAGGGCACATTGTGGTTGACACGGAAGGCATGGATATGAAAGTCCTTCTCCCCGGGAAGGCTGATCTCCTGCTCCCGCTCCGACAACTCCAGAAACTGAATCTCGAAGGGCAGCTCCGGCGCGATCACGCGCAGGCTGCTGACGACCCGGGCCAGGCCTTTGGGACCGACCATGAGGACCGGCTCCGTCCGCTCGGCATTGCCCATGGTGAGCAGCATACCGGGCAGGCCTGAAATATGGTCTGCGTGATAATGGGTGAAGAGCATGACATCGATCGGCTTGGGGCTCCAGCCCTTCTTGCGCAGCGCGACCTGCGTGCCCTCACCGCAGTCCACCAGGATTCCCTTCCCGTTGTAGCGGAGCATGAGCGAGGTCAGATACCGGTAGGGGAGCGGCATCATCCCGCCTGTTCCGAGCAGACAAACATCTATCATAAAAACTCCTTGTTGTCAAAGTCATCAAACGGACCCGTTCCGGCGCAGCCACATGATCAGGCCGTCCTCAACAGGTTTATCATAAAAGTGCGGCCGGACCCCCTCTGTCAGAAAACCGAGGCTCTCATAGAGGCGGATGGCAACATCATTGCCCGCGCGGACCTCCAGAGTGAAATCCTCTACGCCGTCATCGCGGGCCTCCTGCAGCAGGGTCTCCAGCATCCTCCTGGATATACCCCTGCCCCGGAATCCGGGACGAACGGCGACGTTGCTGATCTCGCCCTCTTCAAATATCTTCTTGACGCCGCAGATCCCGACGATCCGCTCCGGAGACTGCACCGCGTCCTGTTTCGGGGACAGGTCAGAAGGCTGGTCTGCATTCTGCCCAGCATCCCGCTCCGGGGCCTGGCCGGCGGACTGGTCCGCGTCCTCTTCCACCGCCACATAGTAGGCGGCGTAGGGCAGCAGGAGTGTCGCCTTGAAAATGCTTTTGGACCAGGGACGCGTGAAACAGATCTGCTCGATCTCCACTGCCTGCGGGATGTCTTCCTCCCGCATCCTTCGTATGTAAATCGACATAAGCTCAAAATGTACCGCCGGGGGCGGATCCGGGTGATTCACGCCCGGCTGCTTTCAAAGGGATCGGGTGGCCTGCCCGGAGATATTCCAAAAAGAACCGTCCGAGATGGTTCACCCGGATGTTTCACCGGGTGATTCCAAAAAAACCGGGAGAACCGTCCCGGATGTTTCCGGGTAGTTTACTGCAGAAGCAGGGAGAAGTTCCTGCGCTCGCTGTGTTCCTGCTCCGCCTGGGCCAGGCGGAGATATTCCGGACGGAAGTCATCCGCAGTGACCATGCAGGCCTCTCCCTCCCGCTCATAGTATGCGTATGCCAGAGCGGCCACCGTCGCAGCGCGCTGTCTGGCCAGGTGGGCCGGCGCAAAGGTGCAGGGAACCTTCATAAGTTCCGCCAGCGCCTCCCTGCTCACAGGCACGCCGTCGCCCAAAAAGATGACGGAGCGGCCGCGGGCATTGAGGTCTTCCGCGATTTCCGCCACGGGAATGACACACTGGGGCCGTACGATGGAAAAACGCATGCCGTCCGGTGCATCGCCGTCCTGTATCCACTCATAGATGCCCGTGTAGACCTGCTGTCTGCGGGCATCCATCAGGGGGCAGATGAGGCTGTCCGTCCCGTACAGATTATAGGCAATGGAATCCACGGTGGGCACCGGGATGATCGGACAGTCCATGGCCATGGCAGCTCCCTTGGCCGTCGCCGCTCCGATGCGCAGGCCCGTAAAGGATCCCGGGCCCTTCGAGATCGCGATGGCATCCACGGTGGACAGGTCCAGATCCAGCATGTGCCTCACTTCGTCCATCATAGGCACCAGACTCTGTGCGTGTTTTTTCTTATATTGTACGTTATAGTCGGCAATCAGAAGGCCATCCTCCAGGACTGCACAGCCTGCGACCGGCCCCGATGCCTCTATGGCCATGATTTTCATACTCACCTCTTCCTCAGCATGCTGAGCACGGCAGTGCGCAGACATCGCGAACGGAATATTTGCGAAAGCTCTTATCCGGCCCGGTCGATCATGACCCGGCGGTAGTCCACTCCCTTCTGCAGGTCCTTCTCGATTCGGACGATGATGGTCCGGACAGGGAGCAGGTCTGCGATCCGGCCCGCCCATTCGATCAGGCATACGCCATTGCCCTCGAGATACTCATCGAGGCCGACCTCCATCATTTCCTCCGCATCCTCGATCCGGTAGACGTCGAAATGATAGAGAGGGATCCTCCCCTCCTCGTAAATCTGCAGAATGGTAAAGGTCGGGCTGTTCACCGGTTCCTCGATCCCGAGTCCCTCAGCGAAGCCCTTTGTAAAAACTGTCTTGCCCGCGCCCAGGTCTCCTGCCAGGGCAATGACATCCCCGGGCTGCGCCTTCTGCGCAAGTTCTCTGCCGAGCCGGAGGGTGTCCTCCGGACTCCGGGATTCATAGATCTGCATATGTTTTCCTGCTCTTTCTACCTTGCCTCTCGTCAGAGCGACAACACAGTATTACGGACAAAAGACCGCGGATCCTGCGGCCCGCACAGGATTCGCGGCCTCCACACTCATTATTTATCTATCTTGTCCCGCTGCCGCATGGCTCATTGTTTTTCTATCTTGTCCCGCTGCCGCAGCGCTCCTGCGCGAAGGCAGCCTGAAGCGAAATTGCGGAGGCAATTTCGGTGAAGGATCAACGAATCGTGTGACGCCGTGCGTCACCGATTCGAGATTGAAAAAACGGCGCATCAGCGCTCCCATTCGCATTCCGCCCAAGGGGCTCCATGCTCATTGGGGACATTCGCCATATGTCCACGAATTACCGTGTACACACGGTAATTCGCTGCCGCATGGCTCATTGTTTTTCAATCTTGTCAATCCTTCTCTGGTGGCGTTCGCCGTTGGAGAAGGGCGTCGCGAAGAAGGTATCAACGATATCCATGGCCACGTTCTCACCGACCATGCCCGCTCCGATCGCCAGGACATTGGCATCGTTGTGTTCGCGGGTCAGGCGCGCCGTGGTCGAGTTGTGGCAGAGCGCGCAGCGGATGCCGGGCACCTTATTGGCTGTGATGGAGATGCCGATGCCGGTCGTGCAGATGACGATTCCCTTCTCGCATTCACCGGCTGCGACGGCCTCCGCCACGGGACGTCCGTAGTCCGGATAGTCGCAGGATTCGAGACTGTAGGTCCCGAAGTCCTTCACTTCCATGCCCTTTTCCTGCAGGTGGGCGATCACCTTTGCCTTGAGTTCAAAACCGCCGTGGTCAGATCCGATTGCAATCATTTTCTTTCTCCTTTTCTTTTCCCTTTTTCTTTTCCTTTTTACCTCTGCGCTCCCGACTTCGTGGTGTTCACTTTCCAGCACCTGACGGCATGAAGCACATCTGTAATCCGCAAACATCATAACACATCCAAAAAAAGATGCAACTGTTACAGAAAAGCCCCCGACACACTGCTGCGGAGCCGTTGCTGTAAAAAATGACCGCAAGTGCACAGCACTTGCAGTCATTTTTATTACGGATCAGGTATCTGCCGGCAGACCTGCGGGAAGGCAGCCGCGGCAGGTCATGTCTCAGCGGCTCTGGCCCTCGGTCATGGTGCGGCCGTATTTGATGATGGGGCTGACCTTTTTGTAGATCAGCATGGTGAGCACGGAGATGCCCACGCCCTTGATGATGTTGATGGGGGCGACCATGAGGATGACGAAGGAGGTCAGGTCCTTGACGGCCGGGTTGATGGCACTGCCCATGCCCAGGATGGCATCGAGCGGCAGGCCGAAGAGCTTGGAAAAAGCGGGCAGGAGGTAGAAGGCGTTGAACCAGGTCCCGAAGACCGTCATGACCACGGTTCCGACGATGCAGCCCAGGATCGCGCTCTTTCGCGATTTATGGAACATATAGACAACGGAGGCCGGCAGGACCAGCATGCAGCCGATCAGGAAGTTGGCCAGGTCGCCGACAAAGGCGGTCGATGTGCCCTTGAGCACCAGCTTGACCAGTTCCTTGATGAATTCCACCAGGACGCCCGCGACCGGTCCGAAGGCAAAGCCCGCGATCATGGCGGGGAGCTCGGAGAAGTCCAGCTTGTAGAACTCCGGCGCGATCACCGGGATGGAAAAGTCAAAGCAGTAGAGGATGCCGGAGAGGGCGGAGAACATGCCGATCATGACGATCTTGCGCGTCGCCAGGATCCTCTCTGTCCCGCCGTTTTTGGCGCGCGCGGCCCGCTCAAGCAGGTAGGCCACCAGGACCAGGCCGACGACCGCCACGAGGCACACGCCGAGAAAACCCAGGTTTTCCTTTGCCGACTCCAATAATCCGTTTCCCATAACATAGCTCCTTTCCGGCCCGAAGGGCCAGGACAAATGAAACCCGACAGCCCGCCGACGGACTTTCCGTTACAGTACAGGCGTTTTTGAGGCGCCCGGACTGCAGCCGCGATCGTCCAGGGGACTGCCATATAACTCCAGACTGCAGCTTTCCGAAAAAAAACAGGACCCCGTGCCGAGTCGTACGGGGTCCTGTCAAAAAGATCGGTTTAAAGACAGAAACTGCCGGCATGCCAAAAAGTCCGTGCAGGACGCCCCTTCGGGTATCCATCGACGGCAGGAAATGCGCTGTTCCTGTCAATCCACTGATTTTTCTTCCATCCAGACTGCGGACCTGTCATGCCACCTGTCACGTGACAGCTCCTACACTGTTGGTCACGGAATCACACCGTGTCAGCCGCATAAGGCGGGTCGCGGACTTGGAGGATCTGTGCGGAAGCGGCACCGGATCATGAGCGCATGCTCTTGTCTCCGGCGGTCTTCTGTACAGCTTCTCTTCACCGCCAGTCGGGAATCTCACCCTGCCCCGAAAAATACTGCAGATTCTGTATGAAATTGTGCGGGCTCTTCCGCCCGGCCTGATCGACGGGTCATCTCCGCCCGTCCTGTCAGACAGGCCTCTCAGCAGGCCTCGATACGCAGGCCCTTCAGCCCACCTTGAACTGGAACTTTCTCTTCTCCAGCTCCGAATCGATGGTCTCGATCTCGGCGCCGAGCCTGCGGAGCTTCTCGGGGAAGTCCTCATAGCCGCGCTCGATATAGTGGATATCGTAGACCTCCGAGATTCCTTCCGCCGCGAGGGCCGCGATCACGAGGGCCGCGCCTGCGCGCAGGTCGGGGGAACTGAGGTTGGCACCGGTGTACTTTTCCACACCGTTGATGATGGCTGTGTTGCCCTCCACCTGGATATGGGCGCCCATCTTGGTGAGCTCGTCCACATATTTAAATCGGTTCTCGAAAATGCTCTCGGTGATGATGCTGACGCCGCGGGACAGGCCCAGCAGAACCGTGATCTGCGGCTGCATATCTGTCGGAAATCCCGGATAGGGAAGGGTCTTGGCATTGGTCGGGCCCAGACGGCGGGTGGCTACGACACGCACCTCATCGTCGGACTCGTGGATCTGACATCCCATCTCCATCAGCTTGGCGGTGAGGGATTCCAGATGCTTGGGAATGACGTTTTTGATCACCACATCCCCCCGCGTCGCGGCGGCGGCAAACATAAAGGTGCCCGCCTCGATCTGGTCCGGGATGATGGAATAGTTGGTGCCGTGGAGTTTCTGGACCCCCTTGATACGGATGACATCCGTGCCGGCGCCCTTGATGCTGGCGCCCATGCTGTTGAGGAAATTGGCCGTGTCGACGACGTGCGGCTCCTTGGCCGCGTTCTCGATAATGGTCACGCCCTCTGCCATGGCGGCCGCCATCATGATATTGATCGTGGCGCCGACCGAGACGACGTCCATGTAGATGTGGGCGCCGCGCAGGACCTCCGCCTGGGCGATGACCATGCCGGGAGGCGCCAGGCGCACATCCGCGCCCAGGGCGCGGAAGCCCTTGATGTGCTGGTCGATCGGCCGCAGGCCGATATTACATCCGCCCGGCAGGGCGACGGCCGCGTGGCGGTGCCGTCCCAGCAGGGAACCGATCAGGTAATAGGATCCGCGGATCTTGCGCACATATTCGTTGTCCACGACCGCGTCCGCTGTGATGCCGGACCCGTTGATCCGGTAGCAGTGCCGGTCGATCTTCTCCACATGTCCGCCGATCGCGCGGATTGCCTTGAGGATCGCGCGGATATCGCTCACATCGGGCACATTCTCCAGCGTCACGGTCTCACTGGTCATGACAGAAGCTGCCAGAATGCCCAGCGCCGCGTTCTTGGCACCCGCTATTTCCACTTCGCCGCTCAGGGGATTTCCACCCTTAACAATATAATGTTCCATCGAAGCCCCTTTATCGCGCAGCTTTCGCTGCCTGCTTCAGCGGACACGGCCGGGCCGCGTCCGAATTTGTCTTTGTCATCTTCCGGCAGGCTTTCTGCTCCCTGTCTTTTTTCCGGGGGACTTTTTTCCCGCAGGTCTTCCTCTGCCGGCGTCCTTTTTGCGGACCGAATAGCCGAAACTCCCCAGCTTCCTGCCCAGGGAATAATATTCCCCGTGCACGTAAGCGGTCAGGCCGGCCTTCTCGAGGGCGAAACGCCCCCTCTCATCGAGATACTGCTCATCCACGGAGACCGCCACGACCTTCGCGATGAAGAGATCGTGGGTGCCCAGCTTTTCGACGGCCGTCACCACACATTCCAGGCAGACCGGGCTCTCGCCGATCGAAGGCGCCTGGACCTTCTGCGAAGGGACCTTCGTCAGGTGCAGGTGCTCGAACTTGTCGACATCCCTGCCGGACCGGACCCCGCAGAAATCCGCGGCCCGGGTCAGCTTCTCCGTCGTCAGGTTGATGACGAATTCACCGGTGCGCTCGATCACATCGTGTGAATAGCGCTCCGGCCGGATGGACACGGAGACCATCACGGGATCGCTGCAGATCGTGCCCGCCCAGGCGGCCGTCATAATGTTGGCCCGGCCCTCCTCATCGGCACAGCTGAGCATGACGGGAGGTACGGGATACAGCATGTTCGAGGGACGCCAGTACTGTCTTGCCATCGTGTTGCGATCTCTCCTGTGAAAAAGCAAAAAGAATAGAACCTCAGTGCATACTCAGAAACATGCTGAGCAGGCCCACGCCCTCCAGGAGCTGGATCGCAAGCACTGCGATCAGGAGGCCGAACGAAAACTTCCGCATGAAAGCCTCCGCGGGGTCGGGCTTTGCCGCCTCCTGCAGTGCATCCAGCTGAGCCTTGAGCTCCTCGGTCTGTTTGCCCAGTTCCGAGATCATGGCTGCCTGAATATTCCTGTATACCCTGACGTTCTCCTTGTGATTAAAATCATCGGACTGCCGGTGCAGCTGCGTCGCGTGATCCTGCGATTTCTGCACGGCATCGATCACCGCCTGCCGGGAATCCCCCGCCGCGGCCCTGACCTGGTCCTGCAGCGCCTGTGCGTCCAGCCCCTGCAGCGCGGTCAGCTTCTCCGAGATCCTGTCGTTATTGTCCTGGATCAGCCTCCGGATCTCATCCGTCTGGCTGCGGTTCATGAACTGAAGCTTCTGCACCAGCTCATTGTTCCGGTCGTACAGATCGCGCAGCTGCTCGATCATCTGCGTATAGTCGCTGACCTCCTCCCGCAGCCTGTCCGTACGGGCGGCTTCCGCCGCACCGTTGGCGCGGATCAGTTCATCGGGATTATTCAGATCCATGATCGGGACCGTGTTGCGCATCACTTTCCTCCGGTTTTGTCCTTGTCAGATTCCACGGCAGATTGCGGGTTTTCGGAGACCTTGTCAGATCATCCGCGGCTGCATCGCAAGAAGCTTCAGAGGAGTCTTCTCAGATTCTCCTCCGCCGCATCGTCAGAATGCCGCTGTCCTCTGCCGGTTCCCGGAAATTTTCTCCACCCGGGCGAAAAACCCGTGCGGAAGGATATATATCCGCGAACCCACGTTCCGGTACTATATATTGTATCTGAGTGTGGGGATTACAGATATCATACCATCATCCGATTCCATTTACAATTCAGAAACGGAGCCCGCCTCATTTTCAGACAGTAGACCTAAAAAGCGGGATTTTTCGGTCGCGTTTTCGTGAATCATTCCCCTTTACATTGACCAATCCGGCGCCCCGCGGTCCCTTTCTGTCAAAAAAGGCGCAGCAGCGACTCCACGGGTTACACGAAAAAACGGAAAAAACTGTTCCAAAATCACTGGTCCAAAAAGTTGTCCCGGAAAAAGTACATCCGGTTGATGCCTGTCCGGATGATCCCGGTCCAGATAAAGTCGGATCAGATGAAGTCTGTCCGGTTGAAGTCTGCCCGGTTGATCCGGCCCGGATGAAGCCGCCCCCGGAAGGAGCCAGTCCGAATGAAGTCTGTCCGGCTGCAGTCTGCCCGGTTACAGTCAGTCCAGAAGAAGGTCCCGGATCGCAGGAAGTTCCCGGATCAGCAGCCTCTGCAGCTGCGCGCACTCCGGCAGGCCGTGCAGGGAGAATGGCGCCTTCTGCGCCAGGAACAGGGGGTACATCCTGTCCGCAGGCTCCTCCATTCCCAGGAAGGAGGCATCCGCCAGGGTCTCCGCCCAGACGGACACGCCGTCCGCGAGGGCCTCGCGCCTCTCCTTTTCCAACGCGCAGAGGGCTCTCCCCCGCTCGCGCGCCATCCGGTACTCCTCTATTTCTCCCCGCCCCGCAAAAGCGGCCGCCTGAGCCCGCTCCACAGCGGTCAGGGCCGGCAGGTTGAGGGCGCGTTGAAACAGGGGCAGATTTTTATAGAAGACAAATCCGGCATTGCCGGCGGTCATCTGCCGGCGGAAGGTATTGACACGGACACCGTAGGCATTGCGGCCGCTGTCTGCAGCACATCCGCCTCCCGGTCCGTCCGCAGGGCGGACGCGGGCGCCGGGGACCTGCACAGTCCAGGCGCCGGCCAGGGCCGCGCGCAGGGTGAGGTCCAAGGCCTCGAGGCCGTCGAAATGCCTCTCATCGAACCAGCCGATCTCCTCGAACACCTCCATGCGGTACATGGCGCATCCGTCCGGTACCGCGAGGACGGGGACGGGCTGTCTGCGGCGGACCGGCCCGGTTCCGCGATTCGCCCCGGAACGCTTCCATGGCTCCGGAACTGCACAAAAGTCATTCTCCGCACCCGGCGCCTCCAGGGCCTCCAGGAGCCTGCGGACGCAGGACCTGCCGGGCTGGAGCTCCGGCCGGATCAGGAAGGCGTACTGCGTCTGCACCAGGCGCAGGCCCATATTCGCCGCGTGGGCAAAGCCCGTGTGGGCTGGCACGCGCAGCAGGACGGCGGAGGGCCATCTTCTGCCCACCATCTGCGCTGTCCCGTCGTCAGACCCGTCGTCGACGACAATGATCTGCGGCGGGCAGTCTCCCGCCAGGAGCGCTGATATGCATACCGCCAGTTCCCTGCGGCAGTTTCTCGCAGGCAGGACGGCAGTTACTTTTTGATTCAGATCGTTCATAGAAATATATGGAAATATCCCGCGGAAAGAGCGCGTGGTCTTTTCACAATTGTATGCGTTGCCGCTCCAGCAAGCGGCATTATAGAAAAGTGAATGTGTCAATGATCAGGATCTGACGATGCGCTTCATGGAGGGGTCCCAGATGATGGCGTAGCCCATCTCGCGGACGCGGACGCAGAACTTTCTGCTGAGCGCGTCGAGATCGTCCGTGCTGTGCATGACATGCCCCTCGTAGGAACTTCCGAAGATCTCCGCGTAGACGCTCTGCAGTTCGGCGCGGATCTTCATGCATCGGACGTCCACGGCCCATGCGTTCTGTACCGTCTGGGCGATCTGCCGGGGTCCCTCCTCGGCCTCGTCCCATCCCTCGAAGAGGACATTGCCGTGCTCGTCCTGCATACCGCCGATGATCCTGTGTTTTTCATCCAGGACCTTGCCGCCGACGACGCCGACCGTCCGACGGGAGGTGAAAATATCCGGCAGGAAATCGGTCTCCAGGCTTCCCGCCGTCCGCGAGACGCGGACCGACGCGCGGATCTTGCGCACGCGGAAGTAATCCTCCAGGGCGCGCCTGCGCGCCTCCATGACCTCCGCGGGAACACTTCCCTTCTGATGCACGTGACAGAGGATCCTGGCAATATGATGGATCCCGGACTTGGGCGCACGCAGGACGAAATCATACTCGGGCGCCTCCCCGTAGTCCTCGCGGAAGCGCAGGGCCAGGAAGAGGGACCTGCGTACGATCAGGACCTTTGAGATATAATCCACCGCGTAGAGGTAGTCCAGGCTGAAATCCGGCTTGAACCAGGGATCCAGGAAATGCTTTCCCCTCGCGTCGCGCCTGTCCTCATCCGTGTAGAGGATCTCCGCATCTGTCTGCATGATCGCGAGCGCCATCTCGAAGAGGGCGTCCCGGGTCAGGAGGTCGCCGCACTCGAGCCGGAAAATATAGTCTCCGCCCGCCTGCGATGCCGCCCGGTTGAGGACACCTGCCGTATTGGTGTCGCCCGACACATCCAGATAGTGGAGCCGGTCCTCCCGGTACCAGGCGATCACATCCCGCACCTGGTCGGAGATCCCGCTGTCGAGTATGTAGAGCTCATACTCGCCGTAGGTCTGCGCCAGGACGGAGGTCAGCGTCGCCTTGAACAGGCGCAGATCCGGTTCCCTGACCGCCATAAAAATGGAAAAAAGCGGCGCCCGGGCATCCTCCCGGAGATAAAAAGAAGACCCCAGCACAGAAGCGGGGGATTCTCCCTCGCGCATCCGCTCCGAGAGCGTCTCCTGCATCCGCAGGACATCCTCCCGCGGCTCCTCGTAGCTGTAGGAAATCCGTCCGGTCTTCGCTGTCGCGCGCACTGCGGCGGCGCGGATCTGCTCCGCGCCCTTTGCGCCGGCCGACGTTATTTTATTTCGAATCGTTCCAATCGGGGACATAGCTGCACCTCATGGTGTCCGAACTGTGTGTCAATTACGGCAGCTCCAGCCCCGGCAGAAACCGGGGTTCGCTTCCGTCCTGGATCAGATACTTGTGATAAAAAGGATCTCTGCCGTCGAGCATGGGATGGAGGGTGCGGAGCGCCTCCAGCTCCACCGGCCTGTTCTTTTCACGCAGCTCCAGCGTCTCCAGATTCTCCTTGGAGACCGGATCGTAGTAGAACAGGTACATGTTGTTGCGGCAGACGTTGTAGTATCCTTTTTCAAAGACGCGGTAGCAGAAATCCACGTTGGTATAGCAGTCCGGGAAGTGCTCCTCGTCGAAGCCGCCGACCTCGCCGAAGACATCCCTGCGGACCATGATGCAGGCGCCCGAGAGTGCCAGCACGTTGCGCACGCCCTTGTTGAAGCCGTAGTACCAGGTCTCGTCGTTGCGGCGGTACTGGAGCTTGTAGACGGGGCCGTCCGTCACGGACATGATGCCCGCGTGCTGGATGACATTGGAGCTGGGGTAGAGGAGCTTCATGCCGACCGCGCCCACATAGGGAAGCTTGGCCTTCTCCGACAGGTGGGAGAGCCAGCCCGACTTCTGGATGACGACATCATCGTGGAGGAAGAGCAGCATCTCTCCGTTGGCTGCCGCCGCCCCCATGTTGTTCATGCGGGCCATATTGAAGGGCATTTTTTTATAGATATAGGTCGCGGACAGGTCGCCCGCGTTGATCTCGTCGATCAGGGCCTGGACCCTGGCCCGGTTCCCGTCGCTGCTGCCGTTGTCGACGACGATCAGCTCATAGGGCACGCTGCTGTACTCCATGAGGGAACGGACACAGCGCTCCAGGACCTCGGGGTTGTCCTTGCTGGGGATGACGATGCTGATCAGCCTCGTCGTCGCGGACTCCCGGCTGTAGCGGCCCGTCAGGGAGTCGCGGATCAGGTCCGCATCCCAGTTTTCCGGCTTCTGCGTCGCGTGGAAGAGGATCTCGGGGATATGGCCGACCGGCATCCCGTCCATCCTGTCAGCCCGGCGCTTTGAGTAGCCGCCGTCCGCCTGCGCGACCTTGAGGCAGAGCTTGCCGTAGATCCAGGACCGGAGGGCCGTATCCGGCTCCGTCCGCCTGGCCTCCTGCTCCTCCACCGCGTCCTCCAGGATCCGGGACTCGGACTCAAACTCCTGCGCCGTCCGCTTGCCCGGGTTGATCAGGGCCAGCGCCGTCGTGCGCAGGGCGAAGATGTTGCCGAAATAAAAGGTCGACAGAAATGTATCCGGCGACCAGTCCGCCTTGAACCAGGGGCTCACATGGACTCCCTCCGAGATCAGGTCCTCGTCTCCGTATACCATATTGACATCCGGATGTTCCGCGAAGTAGTCGCGGATCAGGCGCAGCGCGCAGCCGGACAGCTCTCCGTCGTCGTCGCAGGCCACCAGGATCTCCGGCTTGCCCTCTCCCGACAGAATATAATTGCGCAGGTGGGAATACCGGACGACCTCCGCGCTCAGCCCCGCACCAGGGCCCTCCCCCGCCGCTGCCAGTGCCGCGTCCAGCTCCTCCTGATGACGAATAAACCACTCATGATATGTCTTTGCCTTCATTGGCACACTACTCCCTTCCCGCATGCGGCTCATACCGGCCGCTGCCTGTTACGTCCATTTCCGGGGCCATGATCTCTCCCCTTCTTCCGGACGTCACTATAATATATAAGAGTAGCATTTTTTACAGCTTTCCACAATGGCTTTTACTCCCGGGCGCTTCTCCGGCGCCTGTTTTATAATTGACAGACCTGTCAAAAAACTATATATTTTTCATTAGGAAAAATGTCCACTAACTTTTCGTTTTTCCGCAAAGTAATATAGCAGATTGTATAAAAAAACCGATTCAAGAAAGCAGGTGGAATGTATGTATCAGGATGAGTACAAACGCTGGCTGGAAGCCGATCTGATCGACTGTGACCTTCACACAGAGCTGCAGAGCATCGCCGACGACGATGACGCCATCAAAGAGCGCTTCGCCATCGCCCTGTCCTTCGGCACCGCGGGCCTCCGCGGCACACTGGGCGCAGGCACCAACCGCATGAATATCTGGGTCGTCCGCCAGGCAACACAGGGCGTCGCGGAATGGGTCAAGACCCAGGGCGGTACGCAGACCGTCGCGATCAGCTACGACAGCCGCCTGAAGGGCTGGAACTTCGCGCGCGACGCGGCAGGCGTCCTCGCCGCCAACGGCATCAACGTCCGCATCTACGACGAGCTCATGCCCGTCCCGGCACTGAGCTTCGCGACCCGCTACTACAACTGCAACGCGGGCATCATGATCACCGCTTCCCACAACCCCGCCAAATACAATGGCTTCAAGGCCTACGGCCCCGACGGCTGCCAGATGACCGATGACGCCGCGGCTGTCGTCTACGATGCCATCCAGAAGACCGACGTCCTGACCGGCGCCAACTACATCTCCTTCGCGGAAGGTGTCGAGAAAGGCCTGATCAAATTCGTCGGCGAGGACTGCAAGAACGCCCTCTATGAGGCGATCGAAGCCCGCCAGGTCCGTCCGGGTCTCTGCAAGACCGCGGGCCTCAAGCTGGTCTACTCCCCGCTCAACGGCACCGGCCTCGTGCCCGTTACCCGCGTCCTGGGCGACATGGGCATCACCGACATCACCATCGTCCCCGAGCAGGAGTATCCCAACGGCTACTTCACCACCTGCCCTTATCCCAACCCCGAGATCTTCGAGGCACTGGAAAAAGGCCTGAACCTGGCCAAGGAAGTCGGCGCGGACCTCATGCTGGCGACCGACCCCGACGCAGACCGCGTCGGCATCGCCATGAAGTGCCCGGACGGCTCCTACGAGCTGGTCTCCGGCAACGAGATGGGCGCCCTGCTCCTCGACTACATCTGCGCGGGCCGCATTGAAAAGGGCACCATGCCCAAGAACCCCGTCGCCGTCATGTCCATCGTCTCCACGCCTCTGGCCGAGAAGATCGCCGAGCACTACGGCGTCGAGCTCCGCCAGACCCTGACCGGCTTCAAGTGGATCGGCGACCAGATCGCCCAGCTCGAGGCTGCCGGCGAAGTCGACCGCTTCATCTTCGGC
>OCTW013396583.1_pt1 | contig 21693 bp, 12 predicted proteins | sample 1539671 | NCBI WGS metagenome assembly OCTW01 (sample SAMN02144230, study PRJEB22623) | gut metagenome | biome: sheep rumen | host: Ovis aries | place: New Zealand
GACACCGCAAATTCACTATTGTCCAAACTCCTAAACTCCCAAACTCCCAAACTCCAAGGGACAGACAGGACTTGCGGAACTTAAATTAGTAACGTCCAGACTCCTTACTCCCAGACTCCCAAACTCGTGCCAAAGTTTCAGACAAGTCACAATCCCCCAAACAATCGTGTGCGAACACACCAAATGTTGCCATTGCCTCGATATGCATAAAAACAAAAGCAGACACCCTGAAAAGATGAAAATAAGTAAGAAAAATCACTTTTTATAAAAGATTTTATAATGAAAGTTTTGGCTGTTTAAGAAAATTTCTATACTTTTGCATTCGCAACTTGTAGTAACTATATAGCTGAAAATGATTCATTTTTATATTTTTTCATTAATTTCTAAAACCTATTCAGTATGAGTAAAAGATTCAACTCATTGATGGCCATTGCCTTTGCTGCATTGCTGGCATGGCCAACTGGCGCTTCTGCACAGAAGAAGCTGCCCGTTGCTCTTCGCTCAAGCCGAGTGGCCAAACAAGACCCGAAGGCTGCCGAACAAGCTAACAAGAAGGTTGCCACGGTCAAGACCCTGGCCATGCCTCTCGTGAACAAGTCGGCAACAAAGGCCGTTGGTGCTCGAGTGAACAAAGGAAAGGCTCCTGTCTTTTTGAAAAAGCAGAGTGCCACTCCCGTTCCGTTTGCTCCTCAGTCGCCCAGACTGGCTCTCGGTGGAACCGATTTCCTGTCAGAACTGATCTACTATTCTGGCATGGGTGAAGAAGACCCCAACCAGTTCGTGAAGTTCAACACAGCGGACTTCTCTCAGAGCTCAACCTTCGCTGAAAACACTGGCTACTTTGCTAGCGGTGTTGGTCTCATCGACGGTGTGTTGTATGGTGCCAACCTTGACACAAGCTGGGCTAGCTTTGGCTTCGTCTTCACAGACCTCTATCAGATTGATATTGAGACTGGTGAGGAACTCAGTTACGATTACACCAACGACGGTTCACTCTCTGCTGCCTGTGATGTAGCCGTTACGCCAGATGGTCTTACCTATGGCTTCTTCTACAATGCAGACGTTTCTGCTGTTGATTTCGCTCTGGTGGACTACTCAACCCGCAGCCGCATCGTCATCGCTCCCAATGTGGAGAAGTACGACTACGTGATCCTCGGTATCACAAAGGACGGAGCCATCTATGGTGTTGACACCAACATGGACCTCTACAAAATCGACGCTGCTACAGGTGCTTACACAAAGGTTGGCGCTACTGGCGTGACTGGTATCACTAATGCTGAAGGTGGTTATTACTATCAGACGGGTGAGATTGACCAGCGCACTGGTACGTTCTACTGGCAGTCTGTCGACCAGGCAGCTAATTGCGTTGTCTACGCAATTGACCTGGAGACTGGTGCCGCCACGAAGGCTTTCACCTATCCTGGCATCGCAGAGTATGTTGCATTGGTCAATGCTCCGTATGTAGAGCCCACAAAGGCTCCCAACAAGCCGACAGACTTCGTTGTTAGCTTCGACGGTCTGCACAGCTATCTGCACTTCCAGGCTCCCTCTACCACTGCAAGTGGCGAGGATCTGCCCGAGAAGCAGGCTCTCGGATATGTCGTAGAGAGCAATGGCGAGATTATTACTCGTGGTACCTGCACCGCTGGTGAGACCAAGTCAACCGTCATTGAGCTGCCCGATGGATTCCAGAACGTGACTGTCTATTGCGAGAACGCATGGGGACAGAGCCGCAAGGCTGCCGCTTCTGTATGGGTAGGTCGCGACGTTCCCGTGGCAGTTGCTGAAGTGAAGTTCGTATATGATGAGGAGACCCAGATGGCCACCGTTACATGGGATGCCGTGAAGGATGGTGCCCACAAGGGTGACGTTCTCGATGTCGTATATGACGTATATCGCAATGGTGCTGAGAAGACGCTCGTGGCTGAGAACATCAATGCCACCGAGTTCAGCGAGAAGCTCGAGGTTGAAAAACTGTCTGCTTACAGCTATGCTGTTGTAGCCAAGAACAAGGCTGGCGAGGCTCCTGAGGCCGTTTCTAATATAATTGTGCTGGGTGACGCTCTCGAAGTGCCCTTCACAGTTGACTTTGCTAATGCCTCTGACATGGCTCTCTTCACGATCATCGATGCCAACGGCGACGAAACAACCTGGAAGTATGACGAGACCAACAAGATGGCTGTTTGCGGCTACAACACCGCTGCTGCTATGGACGACTGGCTCATCGCTCCTCCTGTATATCTGGAGGCTGGCAAGGCTTACAACGTGATTGTTGGTGCAAAGATCAGAAGCACTTCCTATCCTGAGCGCATTGAGGTGAAGCTGGGTAACGGCACTGCTGTTGAAGACATGACCACTCCGGTTGTCGCTCCCACAGACCTGAACAATGCTGAAAAACCCGAGGAACTCGTTGGCGAGGGTATCTCTGTCGAGGAGTCTGGCATATACTATGTCGGTATCCATGGCATCAGCGACGCCAACATGTGGAACCTCTACGTAACAAGCGTTGCTGTTGAGGCTGGTCCTTCTGCAGGCTGTCCCGCTAAGATTGAAGACCTCGCTGTTGAGGGCGACAAGACTGGCGCACTCAAGGCTAACGTCACCTTCACTGCTCCTGCCAAGAGCATCGACGGCAGCGACCTGACTGCTAACCTCGAGAAGATTGAGCTCTATCGCGACAATGCAGTTATCAACACCTTCGAGGACATTGCTCCGGGTGCTGCTCTCAGCTATGTTGACGAGACTGACCTCGAAAACGGCTCGCACATTTATCAGGTGGTGGCCTACAACGCAGAGGGCAACGGCCCGAAGAGCGAAAAGGTCGTTGCATACATCGGTGTGGATGCTCCTGCTGAGATTGCAGACTTCGCTTGCGAGGATAAGCTCACCTCTATTGCTATGTCTTGGACTCCGGTCGGCACAGTTGGTGCTAACGGTGGCGTTGTCAAACCTGAGGAGGTTGAGTATCAGATCTGGACGGTTGTCGAGAGCTTCTTCGGCCTCTCACTCGGCCAGCAGGTTGCTACCGTGAAGGGTGCTGACGAGTACAACCTCGACTACAACACGCTCGAAGGCGAGCAGACTTATGCTTACTTCACTGTTGTTGCTGCCAACGATGGCGGTGAGACTATCGGTAACCTGGATTACGTCCACGTAGGTGCTCCTTATCAGCTGCCTGTCATCGATCCAATCGGTCAGGATGGACTGCTTTACATGTTCCCGTGGGATGCCAGCGACTATGAGGCTATCTCTGCAGCATTGAACGAAAACGCTTCTAACGGTGACGGTGCTGCCATCGCAGCTACATCAAAAGAGGCTGAGCAGATTGTCATGTTCGCTGTTGGTAAGGTAGACGTTTCTTCTGCCGTGAATCCTGTCATGACCGTTGACGTTAGCGGTATGGTTGGCGGCGCTGTGAAGCTGCTGGCTCAGCTGCCCGACGGTTCAGTATTTGAAGGCGAGGACATCGCTATCACCGAGACTGGCTACAAGACCTATTCGTTCGACCTGTCTCAGTTCACCAGCGAGGAATTCGTCATTCCTTATGTTGTTACTTCGTTCCCGGAGGCTGGCACTGTCTACTTCGACAACTTCCAGATTACCGACGTGCTTGAGTACAACCTCGAGGTGGCTATGTCTGCTCCGAAGTCTGTAAGCGCAGGTCAGGAAGCTCCTATTACCATCAACGTGAAGAACCAGGGCGAGAAGGAAGCTAAGGGCTATACTGTCAAGCTGACTGCTGACGATAAGGCCATCGAACTCGACCAGACCGACTTCCCGACAATCTTCTCGGGTGGCGAGGAAGAGTTCACTGCTACTTTCGCTCCCACAATCTTCGACAAGGGTGGTGACGTAGTGCTGAAGGCTGAGGTGGTTTACGACCTCGACCTCAACGACAAGAACAATGTTGCAGAGTCTACAATCAAGGTGAACATGCCTTCGGTTGCTGGTCCTGAGAACGTAACGCTCAACGGCAATGAGGTCAGCTGGATTGCTCCTTCTAGCTCAGTTGCAGAAAAGACAGAGAGCTTCGAGGACTTCGACCTCTACTCTGTGGGTGGCGTAGCTTATGGCACTCCCAGCGGTAAGCTGAACGACTGGTCGGTTTACGATGAGGACGGTGCTATGTACACCTATGGCTTCAGCAATGGCAACAGCCTTCTGCAGTACGAGAATGCCGGTATGGCCATGGCATGGCAGGTGTTCGACGGCTCTGAGTTCTTCACCGACGGCACACTGGCTCGCACTGGCAACCAGCTGCTCATGTCGGCCAATGCCGCTCAGATGGACGACAACACAGAGGGTGCACCCGACACGAAGGACTGGCTCATCTCGCCCGTTCTGCCCGGCGTAGCCCAGACCGTGAAGTTCTTCGTCCGTCAGGCTTCTCCGACTGATGCATCTTCTGAAAACTACTACGGCCTCGAAGGCTACGAGCTCTACTACTCTACCACAGACGACAACATCTCGAGCTTCATCAAGGTTGCCGAGGGTAAGGTTGAGAACGCTGAATGGACCGAAGTCACATTCGATATCCCCGAGGGTGCCAAGTACTTCGCAATCCGCCACGTTGCTCACGACGTCTTCATGCTCTATCTTGATGACGTAACCTACACAAGCGGTGCTGGCGACATTGTTGGCTACAACATCTATGTCGATGGCGAGCAGGTTGGTTCGGTCGAAGGCACTGTGCTTTCGTTCATCATCAACGGCCTCTCTGGCGAGCATCAGGTAGCTGTGACCGCTGTTTACTCTAACGGCGTTGAGTCTCTGCCCGTATACGTCAGCTCTTCTGCTAAGGGTCTTAACGATGTTACCGCCATCGAGGCTATCATGGCCGGTGGCCAGCCCGTTGACATCTACACCACCAATGGTGTACTTGTACGTCAGCAGGCTCGCAGCATCGAAGGTCTGAAGGCTGGTGTCTACGTTGTCAATGGCCTGAAGGTCATGGTCAAGTAAGCTCAGATCACTTAATTAGAATTCCATAAAAGAAACCGCCTCCCGTGTTTTGGAGGCGGTTTCTTTGTTTTATATATGGTATGAAAAATGTAACGTTTCTTACATTCGCGTACTTTTTTATGTATTATGCAATATAAATCCGAAAAAAATACTCCTGTTTCGGAATAAATGATTACCTTTGCACCCATAATTTGTTTTATTTGCATATTCATTTACTTTTCTTACGACTGACATGTTTCTCAAGAAGAACCTGACATTGCTGCTTTTGGTCCTTTCGGTGAGCCTTGCCGTAACGGCTGCGCCCAGAGAAAGGAAAAACATGCAGACGGCTGCCGCTCAGCTGCTCAACCAGCGAACGGGTGGTGCCATGGCTCCCCAGCATCAGCAGCTCAAGGAGCTCAGAACGTCCAGTGCCTACACCATCTATGGCTATGAGCAGGGCGGATTTGCCGTGATGAGCAACGACGACCTGTTGCCCGAGGTGTTGGGCTACAGCACCGTTGCCGTTCATTCAAGGCAGGGCGACAATCCTGGTTTTGAATGGTGGCTTCAAGCCATTGGCAAAGCGGCCGAATATGCCATTCAAAACAACATCCAGCTTACCACCACACTTCCCGATCCAGACAAGTACAGTTCGCTCGTCGATGCGATGGTTACCACGCGCTGGGGACAGACCGAGCCTTACAACAACCTGTGTCCCATGGGCACCAGCTCTGGTGAATTCGACTGGCAGAACTACGGCTCCAACGAAGGTCGCTGTGTAACCGGCTGCGTGGCAACTGCCATGGCGCAGGTGATGAACTACCACCAGTATCCCGTCACAGGCACCAATACCACCCACTCAGTAATGGTAAATGGCCAGACTTGTGAGGTACATTACGGTCAGGAAAACTACGACTGGGCCCACATGCTCGACGAATATATTGGCGTTGACTACACCGAAGAAGAGGGCCGTGCCGTGGCGTTGCTGATGCTTCATTGTGGCGTCGCTGCCGACATGGAATACGCCACCGACGGTTCAGGAACCTATACTTCCAACGCTGTGGATGGCCTTCACCGCAACTTCGGCTTCGGCGAAGAGGTGCAAATGAAGTCGCGTTTCGAGTTTTCAGAGACCGACTGGATGGACATGGTTTACAACGAGCTCAACAGCGATCGTCCAATCATCTACTGTGGAGTCGACATGAGCATCTTTGCCGGTCACGCTTTTGTGCTCGATGGATACGACGAAACCGGAAAGGTTCATGTCAACTGGGGATGGGATGGAAGAGACGATGGCTTCTTCGATATCTCCCTTCTCAACCCGCCGGGCCTGCAGTTCTCGGCACAGCAAGACATGATCATCGGCATCGACGGCCCCAAGAAACCGCTCAAGCAATACACCCTCGACCTGACAAAACCGGGACAACTGAGCCAGCTGATACCAGAGGAGGACCGCCTGAACGTGGACTTCCTGAAGCTGTCGGGACCACTCAACAGCAGCGATCTCAAGGTGTTACGCATGATGTCTGGGCGCAATGACAAGGGAAAAAGTACGCGCGGCCGTCTCTCCACGCTCGATCTTGAAGATGCCTATTTCGTGAAAGACGCCGAGCCTTTCCTCGAACAGGATGACCGTTCGTTCTGCATCACGGCCGACAACGCGCTGCCCGACTGGGCCTTCATGACCTGCCGCAGTCTGGTCAGCGTGAAGCTTCCCAAGAACATCTCGTATGTCGGAGAGGGCGTCTTTGGCCGTTGCTCCAAGCTCAGAGAGATGGAAATGGGCGACCTCACATCGTCGAACGTCGTCTGCGAGGACGGAGTCATCTACTCGAAGGACAAGAAGGAAATCATCTCCGTGCTGCCCTTCTGCCCTGGCGACATCGTCATCGAGTCCACCGTTGAGCGCATCCACGACTACGCCTTTGCAGGATGCGGCCACCTCCGCTCCATCAAGGTGCGCCACTTCACCCCCATTCCCCTCGACGAGAACGTGTTCCTGGAGTGCAGTCCCGTTTCTTTCATCCTTCCCGCAGGCAGCAAGAAGTCCTACGAAGAGGCCGATGGATGGAACAAGATGATCACTCCCGACGTCTATACCATGACCTACGGGTCGTGTCTCACTGTCAGAAACTCCGCCCGCTATTACGGAGACGAGAACCCCACACTGCGCTACAACGTGCAGGGCGAAAAGATAAAAGGCCAGCCCATATTGACCTGCGAAGCCACGCAGACGTCACCTGTCGGACAGTATCCCATACACATTGAGCGTGGAACTGTTGAAGGCGACGACGTCTTCTTTATCGACGGCACGCTCAAGATCGGCCGTGTTCCCCTCACCGTCAGCGTCGCCGACGCCAGCCGTCCGCGCTATGAAGACGACCCCGAGTTCACCATCACCGCCATCACAGGCTTCGTGCTCAATGAGGACGAAAGCGTCATCAAGCAGATGCCCACGGTCTATACCGATGCCAAGAAGGATAGTCCCGAGGGCGAGTATAAGTTCTTCCTGAAGGACGGAGAGGCCGACAACTACTTCTTTGAATACGATGGCAAGGCCGTGTTTACGGTAACCGCACCGACGGCCATCAGCGAAATCATGGCCAGTGGAAAGCCTGTCGACATCTACACCGCCGACGGCATCCTGGTGCGCAAACAGGCACTTACGGCCGATGGTCTGACATCAGGCGTCTACCTGATAAACGGCCGAAAGGTAGTCATCCGATAATAACAACCTCATCAATGAAACATTATTCAAGAAAACTCTTTGTGCTGGCCTTCGCCCTGGCCGTCGTCGCCACAGCCTATGCCAAGCCCCGAACCCAGTCGCAGATGCAGCAGGCAGCGCGCCAGGCCCTCAGCTATGGCGGCCTGCGGCTCAACATGCCTTCCACGGCACCGCTGAAAACCCTCGCCCAGACGACCTCCTACGCGGTCTACGGCTTCGAGGAAGGCGGCTTCGCCGTGGTGTCTTCTGACGACCTCGTGCCCGAATTGCTCGGCGTGTCGTCCAAGTCCTACTCTCCCGAGAACAAGAATTTCCAGTGGTGGCTCAACGCCGTCAACGAGGCAGTGAGCTATGCTGTGGCACACAACCGCCGACTTGCCACCACCAAGCCCAGCGAACTGGGCTACGAGCCTGTGGTGGGTCCGCTGCTCACTACCGAGTGGGACCAGGAGACTCCCTACAACAACTACTGCCCCGGCGGTTCAAACAGCCGATGCCTCACCGGTTGTGTGGCCACTGCAATGGCGCAGGTGCTCAACTATCATCAGACACCCGTCCACGGCATTGGCACCCGGACCATCTACTATCCCTTCCAGAATGCGAACGGCGAAGCAGTAACGGCCAACTTCGAGGACCATTTCTACGACTGGGACAACATGCTCGACAAGTACGTTGAGGGCAACTATACCAGCGCCCAGGCCCACGCCGTCGCCGAGCTGATGCGCGACTGTGGCGTGGCAGCCAATATGCAGTACGGCACGAGTCTTGAAGGCGGCAGCGGCGCATACTCAGGCGATGCAGCCGAAGGACTGCGCAAGTATTTCGGCATCGAGACCGCCGAGTGCAAGTATCGCGACTCCTATTCCGAGGTCGACTGGATGGCAATGGTCTATTCAGAACTCAGCACCAACGGTCCGCTCTACTATGGTGGCAGCGACCCGACCCCGTTTTTCGGCGGCGGCCACGCCTTTGTGCTCCACGGCTATCGCGAGGACGGCATGGTCTATGTGAACTGGGGATGGAGTGGCAACGACGATGGCTACTACGACATCTCGCTGCTCAATCCGCCGGGAATGAAGTTCAGTGTCGGACAGGACATGATTGTCGGCGTGTGCGGCATCCCCAGAGACCTCATGGAGAAGGAAGTTGCGCTGGCCGAAGCCGGCACCCTTGCCGAGCAGATTCCTGAAGAAGAGCTTGGCAGCATTGGCACCCTGAAGGTGACGGGACAGGTGAACAGCGACGACCTGCGCCTTATCCGCAGGCTGGCCGGATGCGACGAAAACGGCGCCAAAACGAAGTGCTACCTGAGCGAGCTTGACCTGAGCGAGGCCGAGTTCGTTGAAGGCGGCAGCGCCTATTTCATAGAAGACGAAGGCAGAACCAAGCTCACCATCAAGGGACGCGGACTGCCCGAGCGCGCCTTCTACGGTTGTCGGCAGCTCATTTCCGTCAAGCTGCCTGCCTCCATCTCCACCTATGGCGAGGGCGCCTTTGCCCTTTGCCACAACCTGAAGGCCGTTGAGCTGACACCGTCTGCCGATGCCGACTTCGTGCTGGAGGACACCATCGTGTGGAACAAGCAGAAAAACGAGGTCATCGCCCTGTTGCCTTACAGTAAGGGCACGCTCAGACTGCCCGAGGGAACCACTGCCCTTCGCGACTACGCCCTGGCAGGATGCTCGCGTCTGACAGAGGTGACGCTGCCCAAAGGCCTGGAAACCATTGGCCGCGAGGCTTTCAATGGCTGCTCCGGTCTGTCCGAACTGCGCATCATGGGCCGCGAAGTGCCCCAGCTGACAGGCTCCGATGTGTTCAAGACCATTGGCTATGGCAGCTGCAAGCTCTACGTGAAGCGCGACATGAAGCAGGTCTTTGCGCGCTCTGCACAGTGGAGCGCTTTCAGCGACAACGGCAGAATCATTGAGTTCGGCACCGCCGTCAAGGCCATCAACAAGGTGCGCGAGTATGGCAATTCCAACCCGGTGTTCACCTATCAGATGCTGGGCGACAAGATTGCGGGAATGCCTTACCTGAGCTGCAGCGCCGAGCCTTCCTCCGATGCAGGACGCTACACCATCACCATTGAGAAGGGAACGCTCGATGCAGACGAATCGGTCGACTTCATCGACGGCTATCTCGTGGTGAAGAAGGCTGAGCTCACCGTGAGCATCGCCAATGCCTCGCGTGGGGTGGGAGAGAGCGATCCTGAGTTCACGATGACCTTCCAGGGCTTCAAGCTCGACGACGACGAGAGCGTCATTGAGGAAATGCCCACCGTGCAGACCACAGCTACGGCAGGCAGTCCTGTGGGCACTTACGAGTATGTTCTCACAGGCGGCAAGGCCACCAACTACGATTTTGTCTACGACGGAAAGGGTGTCTTCACCATCACCGGAACGACTCCCACGGCCATCAGCGGCATTTTCGCCGATGGCGAAGCCGTGGATGTGTACACCCTGAACGGCATTTTGCTCCGCCGCGTGTCTCGTCTCAGCGAGCTGCTCAATGGCATTTACGTGGTGAAAGGCCGCAAGGTGGTGGTCAGCCACTAAGCCCGTCAACCCATCGCAAATGGCGCCCCGCAGGACCTTTCTTCCTGTGGGGCGCCATTCCTTTTGCTGTTTTTCCTGCCGCTTTTTGTCGTGCTGCTTAAGGCTTTGTGCCCTTTGTGCCGACTGACATTGCCGTTTCTTTTTTCAGCGTCTGTCACCCTCTCAAAATTTATCTGCCGTTTAAACTGCGTTTATTTGGCGTTTAAACAACGGAAAAACGGCAGAAAAACGAAGAAAGATTGGCGTTTTTTTTCAACAAGGCCAATGGAATTGTTGAACGATATCAATGGAATTGTTCGACGAAATCAATGGAATCGTTCAACGAAATCAATGGAATTGATGGGGAAAAGCGCTGAAATGAAGGCGCGAGATCGGCGTTTTTCGGCGCTTATATTGGCGTTTTAGAGGGGAGGAAGGATGGGGGAAGCGGCGGTGCCGCTTCGTACGCTAAGCCTGAAGAAGGCACATGGCTTGCAGAGAGATGCTGCGCTCCTGAACTGCCGAAACCTGAATGAAGAATTCAAGTTTCGCATTCGCTCAACTTCTTGGAGTTCAGGAGTTCAGGAGTTACAGGAGTTCAGACGATAGTGCTGGAGGCTCTCTTTGCGTCAGTTTACAGGGGTTAGAAGTATTGTCTGAACTCCTGTAACTCCTGAACTCCTGAACTCCATCAACTTGCGAAAGTTGAGTTAAGAATCATTCGTGACAGAAATGAAGAGCAATAAGGACAATTCGTTTCTTTAGCACCATCAAAACAGCTGCCAGAAGCTTTTTTTCCTGGCAGAGTCAAAAAAAAGAGGACGGGGAGAAGATGATTGAAAAATAATTCGTATATTTGCAATCGAAGAGGCGCCGACCTATGTTTTCGGGCTCCCAGGAGGCAGGAAACGCGGGGCGCGCCCATCATCAAGACACACGACTTATGAAATACGCGGAATACATAGAACAGATAGAGATCGAGTCGCTGTGGAGCGGTCGGCGCCATGTGGTGTGGAATCTGGACCGGCACGTCAACGTGCTGAGTGGCATCAACGGCGTGGGCAAGAGCACCATTCTGAACAAGGTGGTGAAGAGCGTGAGTCATAACGGCGACATCGTGAACCACATGCTGAAGGGCGTCAAGCTGAAGACGGTGCCCGCCGACGCCACCCATGTGCGCTTCGATGTGATACGTTCGTTCGACCATGCCCTCATCAATGCCGACGTCATCGGCAAGATGGACCTGAGTCTGGCCACCGAACTGGACTGGCAACTGTACAAGCTTCAGCGCAAGTATCTGGACTACCAGGTGAACATGGGCAACAGGATTATTGAGGCCCTTCAGCAGGGCAACGCCCATCAGGCGCAGGACATCAGCCGGCCAAAGACGCGTTTTCAGGACATGGTGGACGACCTGTTCAGCGAGACAGGCAAGAAGATTGTGCGCACTGAAAACGAGATTCGCTTCTCGCAGATTGGCGAGACGCTGGTGCCCTATCAGCTGTCGAGTGGCGAGAAACAGGTGTTGGCCATCCTGCTCACCGTTCTGGTGGAGGACGAACAGCCCTATGTGCTCTTCATGGACGAACCGGAAGTGAGCCTCCATGTGGACTGGCAGCAGCGGCTCATCGACCTCATCCTGGAGCTGAATCCCAATGTCCAGATCATCCTCACCACCCATTCGCCCGCCGTTATCATGAACGGATGGATGGACCATGTGACAGAGGTGAGCGACATCACCACCGAGAAGTGACAACGTTGCAGCAAACCGTGAACAGGCAATAGGCGATGGGCAGCAGACTGAGAGAGAACATCACTTCGGGCTATGTGGAGGCGGCCAACCGGCTGAACTCCAAGACGGCGCGTCGTCGCATCGCAGCCTACGTGGAGAGCTACGACGATGTGTTCTTCTGGCGCACCGTTCTCAGTCCGTTTGAAGACGAGACGCGCTACTTCGAGGTGATGCTGCCGTCGCACCGTAAGCTCGAAAGGGGCAAGAAATCGGTGCTGATGAACCTGCTGGCCACGAAGACGGGGCGCGACCTCATCTGCTGTGTCGATGCCGACTACGACTATCTTTTGCAAGGCATCACCGAAACGAGCCGGAAGATGCTCGACAGTCGCTACGTCTTCCACACCTATGCCTATTCGATTGAAAACCTGCAATGCTATGCGCCTTCGCTGCATAATGTAGCCGTGGCCACCACGCTCAACGACCATCAGCTTTTCGACTTCAACAGCTTTCTCACCGCGTTTTCCGAGGCCATCTTTCCGCTGTTCGTGTGGAGCATCTGGCATTATCGCAAGGGCATCTACGGGGAATTCACCATCACCGACTTCTGCAAGGTGATTGAATTGGGCGGATTCCGTCTGGAAGACCCCTATGCCTGCATCAGGAAGGTGAGGCATAAGTGCTACGTGAGGGTGGGCGACCTGCAGCGGAAACACCCCGATGCCAAGGAGAGCTATCTGGCATTGAAGCGCGAACTGCAGGAAGAGCTGGGGGTGACACCGCAGACCACCTATCTCTACATACAGGGGCATCATCTGTTTGACAAGGTGGTGGCGCTCATCATGAGCAAGGTATGCCGGCAGCTGGTGATTGAGCGCGAGATGGAAATAAAAAGGCAGTCGGTGCATTCCACGCAGATGCGCAACGAACTGTCGTGCTACAGCCACAGCACGCAGGACATTGAGCAGATGCTGAAAAAGAACATGGGATACATGATGGCGCCGGAATTCCGCCGCATACAGCAGGACATTGAGAAGTTCCTGAGTGAACAATGACGACCTCGCGGCAGCAGAAAAGGCAGGCGGGCGCGATGGTCGCGACAGCGGACTGCACGGACATGGGCTCGCCCTTTTCGTGTGTGCCGTTGCAGAGAGCGATGGACGTCGTCAAGGGAAGAGGCGTTTCGTCGCGTTAAGACAAGTTTTACAGTAGCGTTGGTTTTATAGCTGAAGATATGGAGACAATCAGGATTTGGGTGGAGGAAATGATTGGAATGACGGGCCTCACGGGCGATGCCGTGCCGTTTGTGCGGCATGTGGTGCTGGCGTTGGTGGCCATTCTGCTGGCCACGCTTGCCGGTCTGGTGTGCCGCAAGCTGCTGGTGCCCGTGGTCAGGAAGCTGACGGCGCGCACCGAAGCCCGTTGGGACGACGTGCTGTTCAACGAGCGCGTGCTCGTCTCGGCGTGTCACATCGTGCCCGCCATTGTCGTCTGGCAGCTGCTGCCTTTGGTGTTCTACCAGTTCCCCACGGTGCGCGAGCTCGTGACGCGCGCCACCGCCATCTACATCACTGTGATGGCTGTGCGCACCTCGTTTGTCTTCATCAACTCGTTCAGAGACCTCGATGAGGGGCGCCGTTCGTCGCGAAAGCAGTATTTCTATTCCTTTATGGGCGTGCTGAAGATACTCATGGCGCTCATTGCCACCATTATCGTGGTGAGCATTCTCATCGACCGCGACCCCATCAAGCTGTTTGCAGGGCTCGGCGCCACGTCGGCTGTGCTCATGCTGGTCTTCCAGGATACCATCAAGGGACTGGTGGCCGGCATTCGCCTCACCAGCAACGACATGCTCCACGTGGGCGACTGGATCACCGTGCAGAAGGCGGGTGCCAACGGCATCGTTGAGGAAATGACGCTCACCACGGTGAAGATTCGCAACTTCGACAATACCATCATTACCGTCACGCCTCAGACTCTTGTCGACGATTCCTTCCAGAACTGGATTGGCATGCAGCAAAGCGAGGGGCGGCGTGTCAACCGTCGCGTCTACTACGATTTCCGCGGCATACGCCTCATCGATGCCAATCTGCGCAGCCAGCTCGTGGAGAAAGGCTATTTCAAGGAGACAGACATCAAGGAGGGCGACGTCAACATGACGCTCTACCGACGCTATCTGGAGCACTATCTGAAAGCCCATCCGCAGGTCAATGCCGACATGACGCTCATGGTGAGACAGCTCGAAGCCACACAGTCGGGACTGCCCGTGGAGTTCTATTTCTTCCTGAAGGAGAAGACATGGGTGGAATATGAGCGGCAGCTGGCGGAGATTCTCGACTACATCTACGCCATCACGCCCGACTTCGGCCTGCTGGTCTACGAGCAATATCCAGAACAGCGCGGCAACTGACTCACCGACCATGAACGCCTTCACCCCCACACTCCTGAGCTGGTTTGACCAAAACCGCCGCGAACTGCCGTGGCGCGACACCACCGATCCCTATGCCATCTGGCTGAGCGAAGTGATATTGCAGCAGACCAGAATACAGCAGGGCCTCGACTACTGGCTGCGTTTCATGAGACGCTGGCCCACGGTTGAGGCGCTGGCCGCCGCCACCGAGGACGAGGTGCTGCGCGAATGGCAGGGGCTGGGTTACTATAGCAGGGCGCGCAACCTGCACACCGCGGCGCGCCAGATTGTAGCGCTCGGCCGTTTTCCGCGCACTCTGGACGACATCAAGGCGCTGAAAGGCGTGGGCGACTACACCGCCGCCGCCATCGGAAGCATCGCATTCGGGCTGCCTGTGGCGGTGGTCGATGGCAATGTTTACCGCGTGCTCGCCCGCTATTTCGGCGTTGATACGCCCATCAATTCCACCGAGGGGAAAAAGGTCTTTGCCCAGTTGGCGCAGAGTTTGTTGCCCGATGACCAGCCCTCAGCCTTCAATCAGGCCATGATGGATTTCGGAGCCATCCAGTGCACACCGCAGTCGCCGGCCTGCCAGTCTTGTCCGCTTGCCGACACCTGCGTGGCTTTTCGCGAGGGCAGGGTGGGGCAGTTGCCCGTGAAACTCAGAAAGACCAAGCTGCAGACCCGCCACCTAATTTATATATATGTGCGATTCGAGGGGCGCACGGCACTGCGTCGGCGTCCTGCGGGCGACATCTGGCAGGGCCTGTGGGAGCCTCTTTCGCTGCCCGACATGACCGACGGACAGCCCACCGACGTCACCCGTGCGCTGGCAGCCTACGGCGAAGTGGCCGACAGTCTGACGCTCTTGGCCAGCCAGGTGCGCCATGTGCTCACCCACCGCATCCTTCTTGCCGACTTCTATCTGTGGCAACCGCACACCAAGCCTACACTGCCCGACGACTACGTATGGATGGATTGCGACGACACAAACCAATATGGCGTGCCGCGACTCATCGAACTGCTGTTCTCCATGGTGCACAGCGAAGAACGCTAACCGTTTTTTTTCGACAACGAATAATCTTTTTTTTCGACAACGAATTTGACGAATTACACGAAGTTCTTTTGCATATTAAGGCGACGGCGGAGTTATTTTCTACAACGAATTTGACGAATGAAACGAAAATTCTTTGCATCTTCCATCGTCAACATAGGCAAATGCATTTCGTGTCATTCGTCAAATTCGTTGTCAAACAAAACAAAATTCGTTGTCAACAAAACAAAATACGTTGTGGAAACGAGCGAAGGATGAAGCGGTGTGTTAGTTGTAACGAGGGGTGGTTTTTCGTTGTATGCTGATGGGAACCGTCACCACCAGTTCCGTGAAGTCGGCTTTTGTCAGGTGCGCTTTCACGTTGGCGCCCACCTTTATTCCCCCTGTTCGCGGCAGCGTGTAGTGAAGGCCGATGCGTTCGTAGTAGGGTTTCTCTATTTCTTTTGCACTCCGCCCCATCTCCCTGTAGAGATATACGCCCAGCGCCATGGCCAGCGAGAGCCGGTGGTAGAACACTTCGTGCCTGGCAGCCAGACCAACCGACCAGGGCGAGTGCTTCATGTCGTCGATGCCATGCTGGCGGTCCAGTTCGGCCACACGGTTGCTATAGGAGCAGTAGAACACGTCGGCGCCCACGCCCGAGGCCCATCGCCGGGCGTAGCGGTACATAAACGAGGCCTGCAGCGACAGTGCCGTATAGATGCGGAAGTGGTGCGTGCGGTAGTCGGGGGCGTTGGGGTCGGTCTCAAACTGCGTCAGCTGCCACTCCTCGAGCAGCGACTTTGCCCCGATGCCCGCAGCGACCTCGCCATACCAGAACGGCTTGAAACCGGCGCGCGGATGCTCCTTTTGTAGCGTGGCTTCGTAGTAAGGCATGTACCGAAGTCCAAATGCAGGCCCGAAATGGTTCTCCCCTTTGTTCGGACGGTCGAGCGCTCCGTTGCTGTGATGGCCGTATTCCAGCCCTGCGGTCAGTCCCCAGTCGCGGCTCACCCTGTAGGTGGCGCGCATGCCGGCGCCGAAGAAGATGGTGAACCTCGACCCGATGAGCTCGTTGTCTATGCCGTCGTGGCGGTTGTAGATGTGGGCCCCGTAGCCCACACCCGTCTTCAGGTGGTAGTCAACCTCCCAACGTGGCGTGCGCAGCAAAGGGCGGTTGAAGCTCAGATAGAGCGTCAGGATGTCGCCCAGATGTGAGTCGTAGTCCACCATCTGCGCCTTTCCCCATGCCGGGTCGTCGTATTTCCGCATGGTCACTCCGTTGTTGAGGCTCAGCTCAGCCCCCAACGCCAGCGTGGGAAAGCCGTAGTCGGCGGCCTGGTCGTCGCCGTCCTGGGGGAGCATGGTGTGGCAGATTTCGGCCCCTATGGTCGTCATGCTCTTCTTGTGAAGCCACATGCGTTCATACTGGTCCATGGCAATCTGGCGAGACGGACTCACCGTCACGGCCACACCCGTGCGCCGCAGCGAGTCGCCCTCCGCAGCCGAAGTGTGGAGGCACAATGAGAGCAGCAGAACGGTGAGCCAGTATTTCATCGCAAATTGATTTGTGCTACAAAGTTACGCTTTTTTCATGGAAAACAGCCCGCGACGGACAGATAATTAGGGAATAATGCGTACTTTTGCAGCCGAAAAGGAAGAACTGCAAGAATGATGAACACAAACAACCGTCCGCTGATAGCCCATCTGTCGATGTTCCTGGCCTGTGCTTTCTGGGGCTTGATGGCTCCTCTGGGCAAGGACGCCATGACTCATGGCCTCGACGGACTGTCGATGGTGACGCTCCGTGTGGTGGGTGGCGCCGTGCTTTTCTGGACAACGTCGCTCTTCATCCGTCGCGAAAAGGTCCCCTTGCGCGACGTTTGGATGTTTGCCGGAGCGGCCATCTTCGGCCTCGTGTGCAACCAGTGCTGCTACACCATCGGCCTTTCCATCACCTCACCGGTGAACGCCAGCATCGTCACAACCTCCATGCCCATCTTCGCCATGCTGCTGGCTGCCCTCATCCTGAAGGAACCTATCACGGGCAAAAAGGTGGCGGGCGTGCTCCTGGGTTTCAGCGGAGCCCTCATCCTTATACTGACCAGCGCCGCCCATAGCAGCGACAAGGTGGGCGACATCCGTGGCGACTTGCTTTGTCTGGGTGCCCAGTTCTCGTTCGCTCTCTACCTGTCGCTGTTCAACAAGCTGATACGCCGCTACAACGTGTTCACCATCAACCGCTGGATGTTCCTGTGGGCATCGCTCTTCATTCTGCCCTTCACCGGCAGTCACACGTGGGATCTGGTAACCCAGCATCCGCCGCAGAAGACGTGGATGGAGGCCGGCTATGTGGTGTTCTTCGGCACATACGTGGGCTACATCCTGACAATGATTGGCCAGAAAACGCTGCGTCCCACCGTTGTTTCGGTCTACAACTACGTGCAGCCGCTGGTGGCCGTCACGGTGAGCATCCTCACCGGCATTGGCGTGTTGAAGTGGAGTCAGGCGCTGGCCGTGGTGCTCGTGTTCTGCGGCGTCGCCCTCGTCACCAAGTCGAAGAGCCGGAGAGACATGGAAAAAGCGGAAAAGGAGACCTCCCCCGGCACCTCAGAAGGAGGGGAGAGCCTGCAAGATGGTTCAGTGAGATAGGAGATTCGCGGTTGCCTTTCTGCTGTCCTACAGAGGGAGAGATGGCGATAGGGGAGGACGCAATTGACGGATGGTGCATAGAAAAATCTAGAAAAAGCTTGTGGAAACTGGCAGTTCTCGCAAGCTTTTTCTAGATTATTTTTATGGGGAATCGTCAGATTCGGGAATGTCGGTTGTTAGTCTTTCTTGCAGCAACCGCCACATTTCTGGAACGGTTTCAGCGTGATGCCGGCCATGATGGCGGCCTTTTCGGCGTATGGATTGGTGTTCATCTCCACGTAAACGGGCAGTTCGTAGCCGGCCACGCGCAGGTTCTTGGTGGCCCTGATTGCTGCCTGCACGCAGGTGAAACCGTCACCATAGAGATACTGTTTCAGCTTCTCGTTCTTGTCTTTCACCACCATTGGCTCGCGCCAGCTGCTCGACTCGAAGGGCGTGATTCCTGCCCTTGCCTGCCAGTCGATGCCGCCGAGGCTGAACGGTACGGCCAGTTCCACGTAGGTGGAGTAGCAGCGCTTGTCGCTCTCCTCTACGTCAAAGTCGTTGCCCAGCACCGTGGTGTAGGCCTGCAACGAGAAGTAGCGGCAGGTGTATCCGAGGTTTGCCTCGAAGCGATGTCCTGTCTCGCGTTCGTCGAAGTGGAAATAGCGGTTCATGTCGTCGATGCCTGACATCCACTGGCTGCCAAAACCGACGTTCAGGCCGAACGGTGCACGGTAGCCCAGCTGCAGTCCTATGCGCTCGCGGTCGTTGCTGTCGAAGCCCGTGGCTGCGTCGGCGCTGAGGTAAAGTCCCTGCCAGCGCACCTCGGCCTTGGGCTGAAGCGAAGGCCCGCCCAGCGTGAGGCCGCGCCAAAGGTTCTTGCTCGTGAGGTCCACCTGAATGTCGGCCTCCACCTTTTCCTGTGCATGAGCGGCTGCGGGCAGCAGGGCCAGAAGCAGCAGCGCCATGGCTTTCATCATTGTCTTTTTCATTGTCGTTCTGTTTTAAAAACTGGGCAAAGGTAGTAAGATGCTCGCAATGGTGCAAGAAACACGCGTTAAAAAAAACTATTTTGGGCTTGCAGGGAGGGTCATGACAGAAGTTGCAGGAGTCACAGTAGTTGCAGGAGTTGCAGACGATAGAAGGGCATGCACCTCAATGTAGCCAATAAAGACTCTATCGTCTGTAACTCCTGCCTCTCCAGCAACTCCTGCAACTCCTTTACTTGTGCCCCATGGCTGCCGCCTACTTGCTGCGCATCACGTCGTGACACTGCACGCGGGCGCCCTTCACCTTGAAGTCGACGCGGCTGCGGCAGTCCTCGGCGCTGGCCGAGAAGAGTGCGGTGTAGGTGCCTTCGTCGGTAACCCAGGCCTGCTGACCTTCGTCATAGCTGGCCAGGTCATACGGTGTGAAGGTCATTTCCAGGCGCTGGCTCTCGCCGGGTTTCAGTTCGCGGGTCTTGCCGAATGCCTTCAGCTCGTAGGCAGGCTTCTCCATCGAGCCCTTCGGTGCGGCCACATAGAGCTCCACGATCTCCTTGCCGGGGCGCTGTCCGCTGTTCTTCACGGTTACCTGTGCCACATAGGCGTTGCCCTTTTTCGTCACCTTGGCCTGGCTGTAGTCGAAGGTGGTGTAGCTCAGTCCGTAGCCGAAGGGATAGCTCACCGGCTGGTTCTGGCTCTGGAAGTAGCGATAGCCCACGTTGAGTCCCTCTTCATAGACGGTCTCGCGTATGCAAGGCAACTGGGCTTTCTGCTCGTCGTTCAGGCGCAAGTCGTCCCAGAAGGTGTAGTCTTTCGGGAAGTTCTTGGTCGACGGAACATCCTCCAGCGAGCACGGAAATGTCACGGGAAGCTTGCCCGAGGGATAGGTGCGGCCCGTCAACACGTCGGCCACGCTGTTGCCTCCCTCCATTCCGGGCTGCCAGGCCAGCAGGATGGCGTCGGCCAGATGGCTCCATGAGTTGGTTTCCACGGCGCCGCCAACGTTCAGGATGACCACCACGGGCTTCTGCTCCGCATGGAATGCCTCGGCCACTCCGCGCAGTGTGGCCATCTCGTCGGCGTTGATGTTGAAGTCGTCCCACGCACGGTCGCCGGCTTCGCCGCTGCTTCGGCCGATGGTCACGATGGCCACGTCGTTGTTCTTGGCTGCATTGGCAAACACGTTCTGGCCGAGATAGGGCTCATGAAGTCGCGGACGCGGGAAGAACTTGTTGGGCGAAAGCGTGCCCATTTCGGCTTCCAGCTCCTCCATGCCAAACTCTTTATACTTCGTATAGACCGTTGTCAGGGTGTCGTCGGTGGCAAATCCTGCGTTCTTCAGTCCCTGTTGCAGGTCCACCACGTATGGCTTGTTCACGTCGCCCGAGCCTGTTCCGCCGGCGTAGAACATATAGGAGGTGATGCCGAAGAGCGCCGTGCGCATGGCCTTCTCTCCACCATTCACCTGTTTCTTTGCACTCATGGGCAGCACGCCCTCGTTCTTCAGCAGCACCATTCCCTCGGGAGCGGCCTCGCGCGTCAGCCGGGCATGGGCCTCGATGTCGGGCTTGTTCGAGAACTGATAACCACGGAAACGTGGCGTCTTCACCACATACTCCAGAATGCGGCGCACGTTGCGGTCGATGTCTTCCATCTTGATGGTGCCGTCGTTCGCCCCTTTCACGATGTCCTTTATCTGCTGTGCGTTGCCCGGAGTGAGCAGGTCGTTGCCCGCGGCCACCTGTCGGTCGGTGTGGCGCGTGTCGGTCCAGTCGGTCATCACGATGCCCTTGAAGCCCCATTCCTCACGCAGGATGGTGGTCAGCAGCTCTTTGTTCTCCTGCGTCCAGGGGCCGTTCAGGTAGTTATACGAGCTCATGATGGTCCACGGCTGACTCTTGCGCACCATGATTTCGAAGCCCTTCAGGTAGAGTTCACGCAGCACGCGCTGGCTCACCACGGAGTTGTTGTTCAGTCGGTTGGACTCCTGGTTGTTGCCGGCAAAGTGTTTTGCCGACACGCCCACGCCCTGGCTCTGCACGCCGTTGACCATGGCGGCGGCGATGAGTCCTGTGAGGAACGGGTCTTCTGAGTAGTATTCGAAGTTGCGACCGCACAACGGCGAGCGCATCAGGTTCATTCCCGGTCCCAGAATCACGTCGCATCCGTATTCCAGCACCTCGTTTCCCAAGGCGCGTCCCACCTGTTCCACGAGCGGCGTGTTCCATGTGGCGGCCAGCAGGGTGCCAATGGGGAAGCCCGTGCAGTAGTAGGTCTGCGTGTCACCGGGGCGGGTGGCGGCAATGTGAAGTCCCGCCGGACCGTCGGCCAAAACGGTGTGTGGGATGCCCAGACGATCAATCTTGGCCGTGTTGCCGGCCGCTCCCAGCACGATGGCACCGGCATTGGGGTCGGGGTCGGAGGGCAGTCCGAAGTAGGATTGGCCGAAAGTGTAGCCCACCATGAGCTTCGCTTTCTCTTCAATGGTCATCTCTTTGACCACGCGGTCGATGTTCTTCGGCGTAAGCTTCACCTGAGCTGTGGCGCCGCTTGCAATCATTGTTGCAGCAATCATAAGTTTCAATGGTTTCATATAGGTTATGTATTCAAGTTTCGCATTCGCTCAACTTCTTGGAGTTCAGGAGTTCAGGAGTTACAGGAGTTCAGACGATAGTGCTGAAGGCTCTCTTTG
>OCTW011450627.1_pt1 | contig 21688 bp, 27 predicted proteins | sample 1539671 | NCBI WGS metagenome assembly OCTW01 (sample SAMN02144230, study PRJEB22623) | gut metagenome | biome: sheep rumen | host: Ovis aries | place: New Zealand
TTTCAAGTTCCTTATAATTTTTATAAAGCTTATCCATATCATTATTGTAAAGAGTTACCAGCATATCAACGGTATCGCTAGAAGCTATGATTTCATTTCTTTTTTCTTCTTTTTCTTTTCTGTCTTCAAAATAATCATTTTCTTTTTCAGCTTTGAATTTGAAAGTATTTTCAAACCAATAGTCAAAAGGGTCTTTCATTGAATATTCAAAGGGTTTTATTAAAACTATATCAACCTTACAGTTTGCTTTTCTTTCTGCGTTATAAAAATCACTTGTTGATATAATTTCAAAAGTCTGTTTTCTATCTTCCATTACTTTTTTAATTTCTTTGTTTTCTTTCCACCTTTCAGGTAAAACTAAAATAATTTTCTCTGCATTTCCTTCTTTAAGAATTTTTACAGTCCATTTGTCATAAATAGAGTAGGGCGGGTTAGAGAAAATAAGGTCTACTTTTTTGTCTATAAGGTTCTGTTCAAAAAAATCTGTTCCCAGGATTGACAGGGTATTATTTTTTACAACTTCGTTGATTAATACGCTAGATTTTTCAATTCCGTATTTATGATTAAAACATACGATATTTTCATAGTTTTTTTCCTTGATTATTTCTTCGGCCTTATTAAAGAAATTTCCGTTTCCGCAACCTATATCAAGGGTATTATAGATTGAAAGATGTTTTTCTTTTATTGTTTCAATAATTTTTTCTACAATTTCTTTTGTTGTTGGATAGAATTCAAAATCCTCATTTTCTTCTTTAAGTTCCTTTACAAGCTGGCTTGTTGTTTTCATTTTCATTTCTCCTTAGTTATATTTTTTAAGCCTTAAAAAACTATTTTTAAGGTCTTATTTATTTCTAGAATTGAATGTACTCCAATTTATTTTTGGTAGAATATAATTTTTGTTACCTTTTCAAAAAAATAAAAATTAAAGTTTTTCCTAAATCTTACCGATAATGGAAAAGGGATATTTTTTTTATTTGACATTAAATATGTTTTCATAAGTTTTCCTTAGCACTTAATTTATTTATAAGGCCTAAATAAGTGCTATATTTAAGCCTTATAAATAAATTATATACCACTATATATATAATTGTCAACTTATTTTTTATGCTGAAAAAGCCATGTGAAATTCAAAATAATTTTGTAAAATTCTGTTCCTTGCCTTTTCGAGTGTATCGGTTTCAAACGCTATGTATTGGCTTTCGGAAGGTTTACAAAAAGCATATAAAAACTTATTGCCTTTTATTTCGATAAATCCTATGATATTTTTTCCGTTTTTAATGATTACCTTATTGTCTTTTTTTATTTCTGTCATAACTTCTCCTTACCTTATTTATTTTTGTCTGATATAATTTTTGAAAATCCTCCTATTTTTTTCCCCTTGGAAGCGGCCGGACTTGTCCGATCCTTTCAAGGGGAAATATTTTTAAAAAGGAATATCTGTGTTGTCAAGGGTATCTGCTAAGTCGTCTTTAATTTCCTGCGTGAAATTTTCTCTTTCGTGGTATGTTTCAAAGTTTATTTCTGTTTTCTTGTCGCTCATTTTTTTAATTGAAGAAACAAGAATATAAGTAGTTTCTTTTTCCGTTCCGTCTTTTGCGGTGTATTTGTCATGCAAAAGTTTTCCTACGACAGAAACATTTTCCCCTTTGCTTATTCCGCTTGCAATTTCTGCGGCCTTGTTCCAGGCTTTGCAATTAAAAAAGTGCGGTTCATAGTCGTACATATAGCCTTTTTCGTTTGGTTCACTTCTTTTTTTCGGGTTGTTGTAGCAGATTGAAAAGAAAGAATATTTTTTCCCGTTTACAGTCTGTTTGAGTTCGGGACTCTGCACAAGTCTTCCTTCGATTAAAGAAAAATTCTGATAAAACATATTTAACTCCTTGGCTTATTTTTAAGTGTAGCCGTCACTTTTTTTTATTTAAGTTTTCTAAAATATAGAAACTGTTACCTTTTTTTTATTCTCAAAACTTTGGGTCTTGCGTTTAGCAAGATCCAAAAGTTTTGAAGTTTTAGAATTAAGCTGATAAGCTTTCAAAAGTCTTATCTTTGAGCCAGTTTTCAAAAACCTTTCTTTCTTCTGGACTTGGTAAACAGTTATTGCGGTCTGTTTCGTCTTTGTAAAATTGTCCTATTCTGTTGTCCTTAAATACTTCAACAGTCGCAAAAGGCTTATTGTCTTTATGAATGAAAATTAAAACACTTTTTTTAGTTATAACGTGTTTTCTGTAATTAAGTCTTACAATACACTGATTAAGGCTTTCGGCCTGCTCCTTCCATTCTTTCATTGTGTACGGGATAAAGATTTTATATCCCTTGTAATTTTCCGTATTGTAAGAAAGATATTTTTTTACCGCTCTCTGATAGTAGCTTGTTTCATTCTTTTTAATTTTTTCGTCTTGAATTTGTTCAAGCCTTCTTCTTTCGGCTCTTTCTTCTTCTTCGGCTCTTCTTATGTTGTTAAGTTCTTCCAAAACTTTGTTATGGAATGTTCTTAAATCTTTTGGGAATTTCCAATAGTCGTTTTTTATGTCGTGTCCTACTTCTTCTGCCATTTTGATATAATCTTTATAAAGATGTACTGAAGAATAATCGATTAAATTTCTGTTTTTAAGATAAGTGTAAACTTTATAATCTGACAATTTAAATTCGTGAACAAAAGATATATAACCTTTTATATCGCTTTCTTTTATGTTATATTTTTTAATTTTCTGATAGTCTTGAAGTGAATAGCGGTATTGATTATGAGTTTTCATAAATCTTAAAACTTCCTTTTTCTTTTCCATTGAAAGTTTATAAAAAGACTTATTGAAAATTAAAGATTTTGCATTTTTTGAATTGATAACAATTTCAACTTCGGGATATTTTTTCCATATTTTGTAAAGCTCAAAAAGATTTTTATTGCTTATTCCGTATTCTCCGCCAATTTTTTCAAGATATTTGTTTACTGTGTATTTAAAAGTAGGGTCAATGTTCAGGAAAAAATCAATGTCTTTTTTCTCGGCCTTGTTTACGCAAAATAAACCCAGCGGCTTATAACATTTTCCGTAAGTTTGCCTTTTCTCAATAAATTCATTTCCTTTGTAAAGATAAGTTACTTCATTAGGGAAAGAAACAAAATAACCATAAGGCCCGTTATAAAGGTTTTTACACCATGCCTTTTCTTCTTCATTTTCTTTGTAAACGTCTAAATGTCGGTTTTTCCAATTTGCTTTTATAATGCGTGTAATTTTTCCGTTTTCAAATTTAAATCTGTCTGTAAAATCTGCTTTGTGCATTTTAGAATTTCCTTAGCACTTAATTTTTTTTTGGCCTTTTATTCCGTGCTAAAATAAAAGGCTTTTTTATTTAAGATTAAAATTCCATTCCGAAAAATAAAGAATTTTCATCATTAACTATTTCTTTCTTTGCTTTTTCTGTCTTTTCAATCTTCTGCTTTTCTTCCCTTTCTTTCTTTTCCATTTCCCATTTTTCTTGACGTTTTTTGTTTTCTTCTTCCTTCTGTTTTTTCTCTTCAAGCTTTTTTGCCAGAATATCATCATTGAAAAAGTCAACGCTCCATTTAAAAACCAGGCTTGAAATAATTGCATTTCCTTTTTTTTCGCTCAGGTATTTTCTTGCGGTTTCGTTGATGTAATTTTCAAGTTCTTTTTCAACTTCGTTTGTCATAGAAAACTTTGTTTTAAAGTTTGCGTCTTCTTCTGCAAAATCTGTCAGATAGTCTTTGATAATTTCAATCATTGGCTTTGTCGGGTCTGCGTATTCTTCTTCTTTTTTCATAATTAAAAAATCTCCTTAGCAAAAAAAGGTATTTATAAAAGTCAAGTTCTGCTAGTCCTTGCTTTCTTTAATATATATTATACCACTATATATATTATTGTCAACATAAATATTTTTTTTTCTGATTTCTAAAAGCTTTCGGGTTCTTGCTTGCAAGATCCCGCTGCTTTTAGAAAATCCTATTTTTTAAATTTCTGTTTGAGTTATAGAATAAACATTTACTTCTGCACTTGGAAAAGTTTTTTTATAAAATGCTCCTAGTTCTTCTGCGTCTTTTTGATTAAATCTTATTGTTTGAAAAATTATACTATCTGCTATATCCCGGCCGTTAAAATTCATTCTTATTTCAACCTTGTAAAAAATTTTATTTTTCAAAATATTTTTTCTCCTTATCTATTTTTTTAAACTTTCAAAACTCCCCAGAGTCTTGCGTCTTGCAAGATCCGGGGAGTTTTGAAACATTACCTTTTACATTTCCAAAGGAATGTGTTTGCAATATGAAAAGGCTTTTTTAAGATGTTCAACGCTTAATTTTTCGCCTTTCATATCTGCTATTGTCTGACTTAATTTTTTGATGTGAGAAATTCTTCTTTCTGACAAAAGATTTTTTTCAGTCATTTCTTTAAGGTAAGCTTTGCTTTCATCATCAAAAATAATGTATTTTTCAACTTCTGAAAAATCAAGATGTGAATTAAATTTCCCCTGCCTTTTAAGCTGGGTTTTCCATGCTCTTTTTATGATGTTCTGCAATTCTTCTTTTGATGTAAATTCCTCTTCTTCGATTTCATCAGTATTTACAATGATTTCTATGCGGTCAAGAAGTGGGGCAGAAAGCTTTTTCCAATACTGGTTAATAGATGTTGCGGAGCATAAACAAACTCTATCTTTACTTCCATAGTTTCCGCAAGGGCAGGAATTTGCCTTCATAAAAAGCTGAAAATCTGCGGGATAAACTGTAGTCCTTCCGGCTCTTGATAGCGTTATAGATTTTGTTTCAAGAGGTACTCTAAGCATTTGAATAACTGAACTTCTAAACTCCATAACTTCATCAAGAAAAAGAATTCCGTTATGTGCTAAAGAAATTTCTCCAGGTCTGCAATTTGCACCGCCGCCGCATATTCCTTCTATGCTTGCAGTCTGATGTGGAATTCTGAAAGGCCTGATATTTGGATTTTTCCGGTCAAGGCCAGCAAGGGAGTAAATTCTTTTTACGCTTTCCTTTTCACCTTCCAAAAGGTCGGGGGTTATCTGATAAGAATATTGTAGCAAGGTAGTTGCCATAGAGTGATTAATGCTTCCATAAGTCAAAATATGGTGTCTTCCGCTTATTGCGGTTGCAATAGCCATTTTTAAAGCGTTCTGTGTCGGACTTCTGAACGTGTCAAGGCTTTCGTCATATTCTGACTTTTTACTGAAAGAAATTTCTTTTGTTTCTTTTTTCGCTTTGTATTCTGTAAAATAGTTTTTTTCGTCTTCTGCTCCGATTTTAAAAAGGGCGGTAACGGCCTTTTTTAAAGTGCCGGCTTTAAAAATCTTCATTCCTTCGGGAATTAAAGAAGGGTCGAGGTCTTCGGGGGTTTCTGGAATGATTGCAAGGTTAATTTTGTTTTCCTTTGCGATTGTCAAGCCTTGGTAAATTCCTTTTGTCGGGCGGATTTTTCCGGACAGTTCAAGTTCCCCGATAGCCATAACTGATATGTTTTTCAATTCTTCTTTGTGAAGGCTTTCATAAACAGAAAGGGCAAGAGGAAGGTCAAAACTTGCTCCTTCCTTTTTAAGGTCTGCGGGGGAAAGGCTTATTAAAACCCTTTCAGAAGGGAAAGAAAGGGCGGAATTTTTATAGGCTGAAATAACACGCTCGCGACATTCTTTTACTGAACCGTCTGCAAGTCCTACAATGTCAACAGAAGGAATTCCCCTTCTTAAATCAGTTTCTACTGAAATAAGAGAGCCATCAAAACCAAAACTTGAAAAAGAATAAATCATAAAAAAAATCTCCTTTGCACTTAAAAATTTTTGATGTAGTTTCGTGCAAAATAAACTACATTTATATATATAGTGTAACACTAAATATATTCACTGTCAAGAATTAAAAGAAAAGGTCATTATTTTTGTAAATGACTTTCTTTTCTTTCTGCACTTTTTCAAAAAGGCTTTTGATTTCAGTTTTTGAAAACCTTTCTTTAATCATTCTGCTTTCAAAATCAGAAAAGGAAGTAAACAAAACGCTTTGCAAAATCTTTTCTTCCTTATCAGAATAAAATAAAAAGTCTTGGGGGTAGCCAAAAGTAGCATAAAGGAAAAAAAGCTGCGGCCTTTTTTCTTCCGGCCTTTCTTCCTTTTTTTCTGTAACCTCTTCAAAATCAAATAATTCTAGTTGCATTTTCTAAAATCCAATCTTTTATAAAATTTGTGATTTATGAAGGCCTTATTTTTTCCGCTGATAAAATGAATACAATGAGTAGATAACTCAAAGAAAAAATAAAAGGGTTTTTTAAACTCAATGTGGAAAAGTTCAAAAATGCCATTCTTGCGTTTTTTCAAAAATCTTATTTTCATTTTTTTTACCTCTTAAAAATCAGCCTGCCTTTTTTATTTCCTTGAAACATAAGCTATGTTCTAAAAAGGAAAAATAATCATTGCAGTTTGCATTAATTATAAGGTGGTCTAAAAGCTGAAGACCCATTATTTTAGATGCTTCGATAAAGGTTTTTGTTAATTCAATGTCTTCAGGGCTTGGAGTAACATCTTGCGAAGGGTGATTATGGACTATTATAAATGCGTCTGCCTCGTCTTTAACAAGGCTTGTAAAAACCTGCCTTTCATTAATTAAACAACGGTTAGAAATTCCTATAAAAAGGGTTCTGATTGAAATAACTTTGTATCTTGCGGAAAGTGCTATAACTGTAAAATGTTCTCGTGGGAAGTCTGAAAAGTCTTTTAAGTGCGGTATGATGTCAAAAGGGGAGTGTATAAAAACGTCGTTTTTTTCGCAAACCGAAATATTTTCTAAAATCATAAAAAAATCCTCTGCACCTGGATTTTAAAGCCTTTTATCCGTGCAAAAATAAAAGGCCTTGTATATTCCACCTTCAAGGGGTGGAATATAATAACTGTTACTTATTAAGCGGTTTTTGCGGCTGGGAAAGAGCGTTTAAACTCGATATGTTCGCAAACGATAAAAACACGGGAATAATTTTTTCCGGTTTCGTCTGTCCATCTTTCCTGCTTCATTCTTCCAACAATCCTTACCCCCTTTCCCTTTTCAATTCTTCCTTCGCACATTTCAGAAAGCTTTCCGTAACATTCAGCGTCAAAAAAAGACACTTCGTTAACTTCTTCACCGTTTTGATTTTTAAAAAGGCGGTTAACTCCTACAGAAAACTTGCAGACTTTAAAACCTGCTTTCGGCTCTGAAAATAAAGCCTTGTCAACGCAATTTCCTTCGATGATTAAAGAATTTAACTGATTCATAGAATTTTTCCTTAGCACTAAAGAATTTTTTTTTAAAGTTTCGGGTCGTGCCGTTCCCGTAAACTCATAAATCTATTATATACCACTATATATATTATTGTCAACTGAATTTATAAAAAACTTTTTTTTAAAAAGTTTAAAATGCGGCGGTATGTAAAAAGGCTATAAGAATTTTCATCTTTACCCTAGAACGCTTTCAGGCAGTCAAACCGATTTCAAAAATCGGCGGGCGGGGGAATAAGAATAAGAAAACTCCTTTCTTCACCACCACTAAGGCGTGAAAGTGGAGCGGGTGAGGATTAAAGCTTTCAGACAGCCTTGGAAAAAAAGTGAAGCTTCACTTTTTTTCCAGGAAAGATTTCTCTAAAGTATCTTGATAAGATTAATAAAAATTAATTCTTTTTAATAATTATTAATAAAAATTAATGAATCTTAGTGACTTATTAAAATCTGTAACAGGATCATCCTTAAATTTCTGGAATATAAAATTTAAAAAAAAGAGACTGCTTCATTTCTGAAACAGTCTTAAGGTATCTATTAAGAATGAGTGTCTTAATGATGCAATAATAAAAACAAACTGAAATTTTGTCAAATGGTAAGATCTCCAGAAAAAAGGTAACAGTTTCTATATTCACTAACATTTTCCACAAACTCTATTACTAATTGTTAACTAATTGTTAACTAATTGAATTTATAGAAGAAATATAGAAACTGTTACCTTTTGATATACAAACTGTTACCTTTAAAAATCAGGAATAAGAGTTAAATATAAATAATATAATAAATTAAGAGATTTTTTAAAAATGTGGATAAATATAGAAACTGTTACCTTTAAAAAAAGAATTCCACCGCAAATTGTGGATGAATATACAAACTGTTACCTTTTAAAAAAATACAGATATACAACTAAATATATAGTGTATATATAAACTGTTACCTTTAAAACTATATACAATTAAATATATGGTATATATAGAAACTGTTACCTTTTGTAAAACAGGGAAAATATAGCCCAAAAATATAAAAACCTGGTTTAAAAAAAACTTTTATAAAAATGAAAAATGATATACGTTCTGTTATCCCTTAAAATCATATATACAACAACATATATAGTATATATAGAAACTGTTACCTTTTAATCTTCTAAAAAAAATAAATAAAAATAACCTGCTTTAAAAAAATGAAGGAAAAATAATTCCTCGAAAAAAGGATTGTAAGACCTTGCAAAGCAAGTTCTAAAATCAGTCGGAGACGGATTTTAGAATGGAGCGGAAGCGGAAGTCTGAAAAGCCTGGTATCCGGCACAGGCCGGATATTTTCCAGAGGAAAAAAAAGAAGTAGGGAAGGGCAGAAAAAAAAGAGCTTTCAAAAACAAAAAAAAATCGTCCGGTTTTCAAACCCTCAGAAAAAATAAATCATTTTCTTAAAAGACTTTCACAAAAATTTTATAAGTCTACCAAAAACAGGTTGACACTAAGAAATTATTAAGTTAACCTAAAAAAAAGTATGACTATCCTGACCGAAAAAGAAAGCGTTGCAAAAAAATATGCACTAGCCCTCAACCTTAAAAAAACTGAAAAAGGCCTTTATCAAAGCGCTGACAAAAAAACAAACCTGACTTATGCTGCAGGACATCTTTATAAAACTTTTGACGCTGAAGACTATGACCCGAAATTTAAGGTTTGGACTCTAAAAGACCTTCCGATTATCCCTCAAATCATCCGCTATAAAGCTGACACTCAAAAAGCTGGTTTTCGAAAAGACTGTGAAAAAGTTCTTCGTGAAGCTGTAAGGACTGGTGACGAAATTATCATAGCAACTGACCCCGACCGTGAGGGCGAGGTTATCGCCCGCCTTATTTTAAAAAAAGTAGCACCCTCTTATAAAAACATAACAAGAGTATGGGCAACCGAAGGAGTTGATACAAAAGAAATTTTAAAATCAATTAAAAACAGGAAAAGTGACAGTGAGTTTGAAGAAATTGCAAACCAGGGATTAAGGCAGAAAGAAAGCGACTGGATTTTTGGTATAAATATAACGCGGCTTATAACACTAAAAAAAAGTAACTATAAAAAAGGTGTTTATTCAGTAGGAAGGGTTCAGACTGCCGTTTTAAAAGAGATATACAACAAGGAAATGAGGATAAACCTTTTCCTTCCCGTTCCATATTATGAATGTCAGATAAAATTGCAAACGGGGACCGTTTGCTTCCTAATTAATCCCAAGAATGGAAAAACAACCTTTGATACAAAAAAAGAAATAGAAGACTTAATTAATAAAAGTTCCAGTAAAAGGGCAACAGTAACCAAAAAGGATATTGAGAAAAAGGAAGAAAAAGCACCTTTATTATATGACTTACAGAACCTACAGAAGGATGCATTTGACGTTTTTTCAATTTCCGTAGATCAGACTCTTTCTACCGCTCAAAGCCTTTACAACGAAAAAGGCCTTATAAGCTATCCTAGGGCCGATTCAAGATATTTACCTGAAGAAGATGAAAAAATTGTTTTGGAAAAGTATGAGAAAATCCTTTCAGAAGTGCATTTAAATAAAGCTTCTCTTTCAAACATTAAAAAAGAAAACATTTTCAATACAAAAAAGATAGGTGCTCACCATGCAATTTCAATTTCAAACTATGAAAACACCTTTGAAAATGAAAAGGAAAAAAATATATATACCCTTATTCTAAACAGGTTTTTAATGCAGGCCCTTCCTTCATACAGGGAAGAAAAAAACACATACATTCTTCAGGACGGAAGCCTTTTATTTAAATGCGAAGGAAAAAAGGTTTTAGAAAAAGGCTGGAAGGAACTTGACTTAAGAAAAAGCCGGAACGAAACGGAAATTGAGCTTATCGAAGGAAAAAGCTATTTATACGAAGGTTTTGAAATAAACGAAAAAAAGACCCGGCCTGAAAAGCATTTTACTCAAAGCAGCCTTATTTCTTTCATGCAAAATCCTTTAAACGAGGACGGGGAGAAAACACAGAGCCTTGGAACTGAGGCCACTCAGTCAACAATCGTTAAAAAGCTTTTTGAAAGGGGCTATGTGGAAGAGAGTAAGAAAAACATCTTTATTACAAAAAAAGGAATTGAACTTATTGAAGGAATAAGGGATTTTCCCCTTCTTGATAAAAACACGGATGTAGAAACGACTGCCAGGTGGGAAGAAGAGGGAAAGAAAGACAGTGAAGCTTTATTTTCAAAGATAAAAAATGAGACAAAAAAGATAGTAAGTGAGGTAACAAAAGACATGGATAGCATAAGCGTCAAGGAAAGCGTGGCTGACTGCCCTTTATGCGGCGGAAAGATATATCACGGAAAAAGCGGTTATTACTGTTCCAACTACAAGGAAAAGGATTGTCATTTTTCTGTTTTATATCACGTAATGGGAAATGATATTGAAGACGATCTGATAAAGCTTCTTTGCGAAGACAAGGAAACGGATGAAATGGAAGGAGTAAAGAAAGACGGCGGAAAATGCCGCTTTAAGTTTGTCATTAATGAAAAGGAAAATAAGGTCGACTTATGCTTTATAAACGATAATAGCAGAATCTGTGACTGCCCGAAGTGCGCAAGCGGAGTTTTTGAAAAGGCAAGGGTTTATAAATGTGAAAACTCTTCATGCGACTTTTTTTTGTGGAAGGAAACTTCGGGGATCAGCTTTGATAGAGATAATGTAAAAAGACTCTGCAATAAAGAAAAGATTGGAGTTATGAAAACTAATAAAGACGGTAAGAAGGTAAAGGTAGAGGTAACTCTAACTGAAGACCTTTCTAACCTGAACATAATATATAAATAAAATAAGCGAGGTAAAAATTATATGGACGACAGAAAAGACTATGAAAAACAGCGTGTACTGGTATTAAGATTTTTTATGGATTTGTTTGAAAATGATAAATTCAATGCCGGAAAGGAAGAAAAAGAAGAGCTTACAAAAAAGCTTGTAGACCTTCTTGAAGACTTGATTAAAGAAGTTGCTACCACGCACGAAGCCAAAAGCCTTTATAAGGTAAACCTTATGTATAAGGAAAGGCTGGAAGGTTTTTACAATGAAATACGGGATGAAGTTACTCAGTTTGAGATTAAGAACCTCAATGATATTTATTCCAGTGAAAAGATAAAGGAAAAATACAAAAACTATCTGGAACTTGACAAAAAGATATAGAGTGTATATCATTATTTTTAAGGTATAATTAAAGAATGAGTGAAAATGAACTTTTTAAAAATGATGATTTTGAAAGGAAGATAAGAAGTTATCTTCCTTCGCCCTTTATCAGTGCGGCCCTTCCCCTTCGTGACGTGCATAAGCACGTCTTTGAAAGAAAATACAACAACATTACACTCTATCTTCAGGGATTGCAGAACGTACCCTTTGGAAAATACGGGCGTCTTTTACTTTCCGTAATTACGACTCATGCGGTTATAAGTGATGATGATGAATGCGTAATGAATTACAAAAACCTTGGTGAGCTTTTGAAGGAAATGCAGCTTCCAAAACAGAGGGGAAAGGACATAAAGGAACAGCTGGACTTATTTTCCAAAAGCAGTTTTTCATACGAGCAGAAAGTTTCTAAAAGGATTACAAATTCCCTTTTTAAGGAAATGGATTATGACAAGGATAACTTTGTAGCAACGGCGGTAAGGTATGAAAACATTCCATTCTGCAAGGGAATAAGCTATGTTGAATGTGATGATGGAAGCGAAAAGAAAAGCTATGTTGCTTTTTCAGTAAATCTTTCACGTGACTTTGTAGATTTCTGCAAGGGCCATTCTGTCCCTATTGATTATACGGTTTATAAAGACATTACAAGCCCCCTCGGAAAAGATATATATGCCTGGCTTATTTACAGAAACAACTGTATGGATAACCAGCCTCTTTTTATTAAAAAAGAAGACATTATAAGTCAGTTTATGCCCATTTATTCCAATGCAGATATAAAGGCCCAGACCAACGTTAACTGGAAATACATTAAGGATATGATCAGTGACCTTAAGGAAAAATACTATCCTGAGCTTAAATATGATGTAGATGAAAACGGCCTTACGTTATTCAAAAGCCCTGCGGTAATTAAAGATGATGATAAAAGGTACGTCCTTATTACTGCAGGAGGAAGTGTAGTGTAAAAGAAAGAAGAAGAAGGTAAAACAGATGAAAATACTTGAAGATATAAAGTATCTCATTTTATTTCTTATTGGTTTTGTCGAGTTTTTTTTATTTTTAAAAATAATCATTGCATTGAGAAAAAAGCAGATTATTAAAGAAAAAAACATGATTGATAACGGTATTAAAATTAGTTCATTAAAAAACAATCTGATTACTCTTACTTTTTCCAACGGAAGAAAAAATGTTTCACTTGCCGTACCTTATCCTGAAAGCAATTTTGCAATCCTTGACAGCTTTTCAAGGTATGTCGGGGCTGACAGGATTGACGGTATCGGAGAAAACCTTGATGTAAACTTTACGGTAACAAGAGGAAAGTCTGAAATCGACGGGTGCTGTGAACAGTTTGTCATGATTATCAATAATTCACAGTTAAAGGAATTTTTAAACGAAAACGGAGTGTCTTCTTTCAGTTTACTGCCAGGAGAAGAGTAGTGAAAAAAAGTTTGTGCGAACAAACTTTTTAAAAAGGTAACAAAGATTATATTAAACTGTAAAAAGGTAGAATAAGAATGAAAAAAAAGAACTTTTCAAAGCTTTTTATAAAATCACCAGAAGCCATAAAAACAAACGAGTCATGCCTTTTGTTTAACAAATCGGAAGATTATTCAATTATGGGTATTATCATTATAACGGTAATTATTTGCCTGATATACTTTTGTAAATCTGATAAGTTAGAATTCAAATGTATTATTTACTGTATTGCAACAGTTATTTGTTATATTGTTCTTACCTATATTTTGCATAAATGCAATCAGTATAGGATAAATAGATTCATAGAAAACAATAAAAGTAATTTTGCTTATAGAATTGATGGTAAAATATTTGAACTTCAGCAGGCGACAAAAAAAGAATGGTTACAGCTCAAAAATAAAAAGTACAGTTTTATAGTATTAACTAATCAGTTTTCTGTTAATGAAAATGGTGTTGCCTATGTAATCAAAGACAAAAGTATTTTGACTGACCCCGATGCAAAAATATACATAGATAAGAGTTGTTCAGAAGAAATAAGTATTTTTTACGACCAGATTACTGAAATTAAAACAGGAAAAATTCTTACTGCCAAAGAATTAAAACAGTTCTTGAAAGCTGAGGAGAGTAACTAATGAAAAATGCTGGTTATTTTATTGCTCTTGGTCTTTGTTTAATTGATGTAATACTTATAGGTACCTACCAAAATATTAAACATTCTGATAAAAACATTTCTCAAATTGAACAGAATGATAATAAAAATATGCTGGTAAAGAAAAAAGCAGATGCTTATCATAACGGTCCTGATGAAATTAATTCAATTGAAGATGTACCAAAAGAGTTTTATAGACATCATTATTATCTTTACAGAAGACCTGAAGACGGAAAATGTGTTTTTTGTTCTGATTATATAGAAAGTCCTGACCGTATTCTACTTGATGTAGAAGATGATACTTTTTTTTATTTTGTCTGTAGTAAAGAAATTGCTGACAAAATCCTTGAAATACACAAGTCAAATGGTGGTCCAGGTTCTGGCTGGAAATAGGAGCAATATATGAAAAAAAATTTGATTATCAGCGGTATTATTGAGAAAAAACGGCATTCGTTTCGAATCAGTGTAAGCGACCGTTTATATAGAGCAATTAAATATCATGCAGTAGAACGAAACTTTACTACAGCTGGAGCAGCAGAAGATATGCTTGAAAAGTCTGTGCTAGATCTTCCGATGATTTATGACCTTCATGCTGATGAAGAAACGAACAATGTCAACAACATTAAATATTACCTTGAAGAAATAAAAAAGAATGTTAAAGATTCCGTTTTAATAGTTCACAATGAAAGTTACAGTCATGCTGCACAAGATTTTATCAGCTTTCTTGAACCTTTATCGAGTAATCCGCTGTCATGTTTCAATTCCGTAAACCTTACAAGAATTGAAAAAGAATGTATGAATATCCTCCTGGCCGCCTACGATGCAGGGCTATATGAAGGGATTCCTGTATTTCCGCTGGTAGAATCTTATTTTTATAGATTTTTGCATTTTTGCAGAAGGGTAAATGAAGATAAAAATGGAATTAAAAAATGAATAAACAAACAAAAAAAAATATTCAGTATGTTTTAGATACAGAAAATCATTTTTACCAATGGGTACTTAATCTGGAGTTTAAGCATACAAAAGATGAATATAAATTGAATTCTTCAGAAATGAGATTTTTACTGGAATTTAATAATTTCAATGAGTTTTTAAGGTTTTCTATTTTAGATGCAAAAGTTTTTTCAAAAGCAGATAAAAAAGTCGTTTTTGAAAATATCGCACGTTATATTGAGCTTCTTAAAAATGAAGAATACAGAAAAAGGCTTGGAATAAATACAAATGAAAGAATACAGGCATGGATTAACTATATTTCATCAGAAGAATATTTAAAAAAACTTGAAGAAATAAAAGCATATTTCTTTAAGGACATCAAAGAAGGAGAAAAATGATGGATAATAAAATAATTTTTAAGACAGAAAAAGGAACTGCTTCCTATAATCCACTTATAGACAATATAAAAGATACAAATACCCAGGAAGCGTTTGCTGGAGCAAAGCTATTTGCATCGGTAATAGGGTTGAAACATGTTCGCTCCATAGCCTTGATTTTATTTGTCCGTTTTTCAAAAACAATACCTAAACAAGATAAAACTATCGCAAAACTAAATGAAATATTAAAAAGTGGAATTTCTTTCAAAAACGTATCAGATATTGGCTGTGTTAAGGATAGCGGCCAGGACTGGTATGAAATGGATGCATTGATTTGTGTATTTCTGACGGCGGAGGAAAGAGGAGATAAACATATATGATTAAAGACTATGATTTCATAAAGATAATGAAAACCTTCAGGAAGTATTTTTGGCATGAAGACTATATGAGTCCATATTGCGAGCCGGAAGGATGCTATTACTGGCTTTTAATAGGGCTAATAACACATTTTTACACCCCGTACAGAAAAAAGCAGATCGTAAGATTTGAAAAAGTAGAAGAATTTATTTACGACAGATTGATTGATGCAGGAAACAATGAAACGTTCTGTTCTTCCTTTTGTGGCGGATTTGACAGTGATTTAATATGGAAATTCAGGGATTTTTTGTGCGTCCTGAAATTTCTTTCGGAAACAAATTCAGACGAATTAAAGGATTTTATTTTCCTAAAATGTGAGGAAAGAATTTATACCTTTCAAGAAATTAAAATGCTGGACGACGTTTCTGAAATTTGGAAGCTGAATAACTATTTTGATTTAACTTTTATCACGGTTCAAGATAATGATGAACGTGGAAACATGCAAGATGAATACAAGGCTGTTTTTTGTAAAGAAAACAACGGAGAAATTGTCGAATGTGATAAACCGTTTATTTATTCTGATTGTGAGGAAGAAAATACCAAAACAAATTAAAAAGGCTTAAGAAAAAGGCTGGAATTATAAGAAACAAGGAGATAAAAAATGATGGATTATGTACTTTGCGTATCAGGTAATGAAGTGATTGAAGGCGGGGAGGTAAGCCTTAATCTTGAAGGAGATTTCTTGCAGAAGGAAATTTACTTTTACGACCAGGACACTCTGGAAAAAATCTTTAATTCACTTAAGGAAATGAATGAGGTAAACCTTTCAGAACTTGATTTTATCAAGGAAAACGGCGGTATTTTTATGAAAGAAAAGAATGACAAGCTGATCGTTTTAAAAAGCCTTACAGGTTTTTATCAGAATGGTAATGAAAGAAAAATGCTTTTTTCTTTCCAGAAGGAAGAATAATGGAGTGGGAAAGCCTGCTTGTTATTCCTATGATTTTTTTCGTAGGACTTGTTGTAGTTATATTCTTAAGGAAAAAGTGGAAAAAGGTAGCTATGGCTATACTAACTTTTATAACACTTATTTTTTACAGCTTTGTTTTTCCGGCCCCTTTAGGATATGATGTAAAAAACAACAGGATTTATTTCTGCGGAACGAAAAAAGAAAACCGCGTAAAAAATGACCTTAAGTATTTTTTAAAAAAGAAGCTTAAAAAGCTTGATATAGAATTTGTAGAATGATAAGGAGTAAAAGAATGAGTGAAGAAAAAATTGAAAAAGGCGAAATGTATAGCATTGTGAACAAGGAAAATGAGGATAACCTTTCTCCGTTTTTGGATAAGGTAAAGGACCTCGGCCTTACTTGTACCATAATCGAAGAAGAGTATTCTGAAAATGAAGAAAGCGTAAAGTTTACTGTAAAGGTGGATGATTGAAAAATAGTTGTGGTAAAGATATGTAAAAATGATATAAAAAAGTTTTATTGTTTTTACATATTTTTTTATGCTATAATCTATTAAAATCTACCAGTAAGAGATAGAGAAAAAAAATGGATGCAAAGCTTGTAATGAAAAAAGAGGGTAACATAGATATATATGTCCTTTATGTAAATGATACCCGTACTAAATACAAAGTTACCAGAAGAGGAAAGGGCTGGGCTTGTTTTTATTCTAAAGCTTTCAGAGGTTATTTTGACAGTCGGGAAAATGCTTTTTTTCATATTAAGGAAATGTTTTTTGAAATTCTTACTAATGAATATTTAAAAATTGCGGGAAATGCCTAGAAATGAATTTATTTCGTTTATCCAAAAAAAGCACTGAAAAATTAAGAAGATACACAAAACCGGTAAATAGACGTGAAGTTGTTAATAAAACTCGTTTTGTTAATTACCTTCCCTGGGATTATTATATTAAAAGAACTCTTGTTATTGACAGTGAAACAAGACTTGAAATGTGCATTGTAATTCAGAAAAACGGAAGTATTCAGCAGACTTATGCATTCCGCGGTCATGACATAGAAAGTTATTCTAAAGATTACATAGCGGCTGTCTTTGAGTATTTTAATGACCAGATCAAACGCCTTGGTGACGGATGGATGGTTTCAATCGAAGCTCAAAGATTTAAAATGCACGACTATCCGGCCGCAAAATTTGACAGTGTAGCGGCTTTACTTATTGACAGGGAAAGGGAAGAAGATTTTAAAGATAGCGGAGAACATTACGATTCATGTTATTTTATGACTTTTGTTTACAAGCCTGAAAGTGAAATTAAGACAAAAGCCATAAAGTTTTTTTATAAAGAAGTAAATAATGAAATCATTATTGAAAAGGAAGTAGAACGCTTTTTAAAAATTATTGAAAACATTACAAGTGTACTTTCTTCAAGAATTATTATAAGGCCATTGGATTGTGAAGAAACTGTATGTTACCTTCACTCAACTTGTTCAATGAGCCGCCATCAGTTTAATCTTCCTGACCATTTTTTATTTTTAGACAGTTTTATATGTGACCAGAAACTTGAAATTGGAAAAACACTCCGCCTTGGAGAAAAATATATCCCTATTGTTGAAGTCTTTGATTTTCCTATAAGAACTTATCCCGCTATTTTTAACGACCTTAATAAGCTTGATATTGAATATAGGTGGGTTAGCCGATTTTTTCCATTGGATAAAACAAGTGCCTTGAAGGAACTCGAAAAATATCAGAACAATGCAAGCGGAGCAAAAAAAAGCGGTAAAAAGCTTGCAAGTGAAATGATGTTCGGCTATACAAGCCAGCTTGAAAACAATGCGGCAAAAGCAGACCAGAATGATACTGAAATGGCTCAGGCAGAAGTGGGAAGTGACGTTAATGGACTTGGTTATTATCAGACATCTATTATGGTTTGGGACAGTGATTATCGAAAAGCCATTGAAAAAATGAAGAACGTTCAGCAGTGTATTGAAGGTATGCTTTTTGCGACAAAAGAAGAAGAGTTCGGAGCTTTTGACGCATTTTTGGGAATGGTAGCCGGAAATACTACCGCAAATATCCGCCGTCCTTTGGTTACAAGCGGAAACTTTACCCATACCCTTCCTTTCAGTGCCATCTGGAGTGGAATTGAACATAACAAATTTGTCGGGGATGTTACGGGTTGTGACAAGCCTTTGATTACTTGTGCTACTAACTATGGAAGTAACTTCTATTTAAATTTAAATGATGGTGATGTAGGGCATACTTTAATCATCGGACCTACGGGGGCAGGAAAATCTACATTACTAAATTTAATTGCGGCTTCGTCTTTAAAATATCCTGATATCCAGGTCTTTTTTATGGATTATGGCCTTTCTTCTTTAACTCTTACTATGGCAGTTGGCGGAAGTTACATAAACCCTGCACATAAGGGAGTTTGTTTTCAGCCCCTTGCAAACGTTGATAAAAGGGAAGAATTTATATGGGCTTGTGATTACATAAAAACCCTTATTATGATGCAGGGTGTAAAATGGAATGCTAAGATGGGTGTTTCAATAGAGGCCGCTATGAATGCAGTAGCTAGTGTACCTCAAAACATGAGAACTATAACACTTTTAAAATTAAACCTTGAATATACTGACGAAAATGGACACAGAATCCTTGATGATGCCTTAAGTCCTTACTGTATTGACGGAAGGTATGGAAAAATATTTGATGGTGACAAGACTACTCTTGGAACTTCAAGATGGATTTTGTTTGAAATGGAAAGCATTATGGATATGGGAGATATGTGTTCAGCTCCGGCCTTACTTTTTATTTTCCATTTTCTTGAAAGCAATTTTACAGGCCGGCTTACTTTCTTTATCATGGATGAATGCTGGTTTGGCCTTCAAAATCCGGTTATCAGGGAAAAAATGAAACAGTACCTTTTAACTCTCCGTAAGAAAAATGTATTTTGTATTTTTGCCACCCAAAACCCTTCTACGGTTGCCCAGAGTGAATTAGGGTCTATTATGATTCAAAACTGTCCGACTCAGATATTCCTTGCAGATCCAAAAGCAAAGAAACTGTCTGATGATTATTCAAAGCTTGGCCTTTCAAGCGAAGAAATTAATATCCTTTCCATGACTACAAAAAAAAGGGATTACTACTATAAAAGTACAAGCGGAACCCGCCTTTTTCAGTTAAGCCTTGGACCTTTACAGCTTGCATTATTCCGCGGATATGATACAAAAATAAAAATGAATAACGGTGAAATTGTTCAGTGGAGCGAAGTTTTAAAGTTTTTAATAGACAAGAGAAATCAAAGCGGAAAAAATACGGCTTATGTTGATTACATTCTTGATATGCAGAAAGTTGAATTCAGAAAGTATCTTTCTGATATTCCAAACTGGAAAGAATGGCTTTAGAATAGAAAATAAAGGAGTAAAAAGTTTATGAAAAACATGGAAAGGTTTGGAAGTAATTATATTGATAATATTGCAATCTTACTTGAAGCTTCACTTAAATTTTACCTTCAGTTTGAGTCTTATATTAAGACAATGATTTTAAGTGAGGATAAAAAAACAAAGGAAGAAAAATCTGATTTTCTTTATGAAACTTCAAAAGCATTTTCTTTCGGATTTTTAAATAGTGATAAATCTACTTTTTCTTATTCTAACGAAGATGTAGAAGAGGCTATTAATATTTTTAAGTCCTTTTTATCAGAGTCTAATTTTTACTTTGATGTAAGGGATGTTTTTAATATGGCAAAAGATGAAAAAAATACATTTTCTATTAATGAATTTCTTTCAAAAGATGATGAATACAAGATTTTTATTCTTTGTCTTTTTATAAACAAAACTTTTTGTCATTTATATGTACTTTGTAACGATATGACTTCTACTATGGAAGAGGATGTTAGGGGTGCTATGGTTGAAAGCGGAATAATGTATTTGTGTGATAAATTTTTAGACAGTTATTTTTCTGATGTTGTTGTTGAAAAAAGTTATCTTGATAAGGCAAGAAAAAGCTTTGATTCTTTGTTTGAGGGGAAGTTATGATTTGTTTTGTAGATTCACTTGTTTTAGAGCCTTTCTGGAATAAAGAGCTTATAAAGCTTCCTGTAAGAGCGAGAAGTCTGTTTTTAATCCTTTTATCTGTTGTTCAGAATAATCCAGGCTTTGAGTTTGAATTTACTATGGAACAGTTTACTGTACTTATGCAAATAGAATACAGTTATCAGTTTTATCTGGATTTTGAGAAAGCTTGTGAAGTAATAGATAAGTTTTATCTTTTTGATGAAATTAAGGTTTTTTCTTATGTAAAGCTTTCAGAGGAAACTATCCATTTTTTATACAATCGTGATTTTGAAAATTATTTAAAAGGAAAAAACTTGATTTTTTTAAGGCAGAAAGTAAATCAAATTCCATCTTAATTTAGGAGAAATAAAAAATTATGAAAAAGTTTGTTTTAATTTCTTTTGTATTTTTGAAAGTATTAATGAATGGTTTTTCCCAGACTGCAGTAATTGACGTATCGGCAATTGCGGCCGCAGTTGAAAACGGATATACGCTATATCAGCAGTTACAAAGTGCCATTGAAAGTTATCAAAAGCAGGTTGAACTTCTTACTCAGGCTCAGAAAAACCTGGCAAATTTTGACCCGTCAAATTATGATCCGACAACTTTAGACGGTCTTTTGCATATGGTTGATGATTACATGACACAGATGGATAACCTTGAAAAAGTCTATAAACAGAAAAATATGAGGATAGGCTCTACTTCCTTTTCCCTTGAAGACTTATATTCCACTGATATGTGGGGAAACATTCTTACTGGTAAAGAAATGGATGATGATATGGTTTTTAAAAAAATAGGTAAAGATGTAAGTAAAAAGGTTAATCCTGAAAATATGACGACACGTGATAAACAGAATTTTTATAGAAAGCACGGTCTTTCTGTTAAACATTACAATAAGCTTTCGGCCGCAAGCCAGCAGCTTGATAAAAAAATGGTAGAAGCCGGGGCGGTAATTCCTATTGCATATGAAAAAAATAAGCAGAACAAGGCTATTTTATCAGATATGGCGAAAAATCATAATGAAGTAAAAGGTGCTGAAGCTCATGCTCAGGTTTTGGATAGTCAGATGCAGACGTTAAATTCAACGGCTATGATTGGAAATGATATTGCGATTAAGCATCTTGAAATTGCCCAGGCTGAGGCGGGAGTGAGGGAAATAGAAAGAGAGCAGGCCAAAAAAGATAACGCTATGGCTTTGGGTGAAGCTCGAAGTGATGATAATTATGACAGAATTATTGAAAGCAGTACCAACGATACAAATCTTTTAGGGCCTGAAGACTTTAAGCAGAAAAAGGCTGCTGGGGAAGATAACGAAAGAAAAGTAAGAGTAAGATGGGGGTTTGGAATATAATTTATGATACCTCTATTATTGCAAGTTAATACAAGTGGAACTCTTGACAGTTTTGGAATTGGACTTACTGATAAGCTTTTTAATCATTTAATTTACGGAATACTTGGAAGGATTGGT
>OCTW011587139.1_pt1 | contig 21687 bp, 17 predicted proteins | sample 1539671 | NCBI WGS metagenome assembly OCTW01 (sample SAMN02144230, study PRJEB22623) | gut metagenome | biome: sheep rumen | host: Ovis aries | place: New Zealand
AATCGATTGCGGAGGCTACCCTTTCATATTCCTCCACGGTTATCGAATAGACGCATTTCCTGAAGCAGACGGCCCAATGGTTGTCGGTGATGTTCGATAGGTACAATCCCATTGAGGGGACATCCTTTTCGATCGAGAAATAAAGATAAACATGATAGGAGGATGGTATCGACGCCTGTATGGAATAAGGGGTAACTGGCCTATCAAAGCCGGTGGATTTCAAACGGCTTTGCACAATCGTTGGCGAAATGGACAGCAAGCACTCCCGCGCTTGTCTCGCGTTATCCTCTTCTCTTAGAAGATAAGATGATTGGAAAGCGGCACACTCATCATCCGCTTTCAAAATATAGGCCCATGACATGTCGCAGCTCTCTACCAAATAATGGTAATCCTGCGCCTTCTCGTCCAGGTCAGAGATGGTCTCCGAGAAAAAAATGTCGGTGTCCAGATTCCCTTGGCACGAAGCCAGGGCGAGCGGCAAGGCGCACAAGGACAATATTGTTATTAACCTTGTTTTTAACATGATTCCACCCCGTATACCGATTTTGATTTGATTTCTTATTTTTCTTTCCGATATAGTACTATCACCGTCTCAACGTGCATTGTATGTGGAAACATATCCACAGGTTGAACGCTTTCTAGGCGGTATTTCTTATTAAGATAGGCAACATCTCTTGCTAGCGTAGACGGGTCGCAAGACACATAAACAACACGATCAGGAGATAGCCTACACAGGGCATCTAGGAAGCGTTGGTCGGACCCTTTTCTTGGAGGGTCCATAAAGACAACGTCCACGTGCTGTTTCTTGTTTGCCATATTCACCATAAAAGCGCTGGCGTCATCGCAATAGAAAGAAATGTTATCGACTTGATTAAACTTCGCGTTTTTTCTAGCGTCCAGAACAGCCTCTTTCACAATCTCAACCGAGATTACCTGTTTGCAGCTTTTTGCAGCGCACATGCCGATAGTCCCAATGCCAGAATAAGCATCAAATACGACGTCTTCTTTGGTAAGTTTTGCCGCCTCGATCGCTTTTTGATAAAGCGTTTCTGTCATAATCGGATTGACCTGATAGAAGGATTTTGCAGAGATTTTGAAAGAAATTCCGCATAAAACATCTTCAATGAAACCGGGTCCATAAAGAACTCTTTCGAACTCACCAAGGATAACGTTGGTGTGTCTGGAGTTCACATTTTGAATGACCGTTGTGATAAAAGGACATTCTTTGATTAACGCTTTCACGAAGTTATTACGAGATGGGAAAACGTCTTTATAAGTAACAAGGACCACCATCACTTGCTCTTTGTGCTTGGATGTTCTGATCAAGACATGACGAAGGAATCCTCTTCCTTCATCTTCCTTATATGGTTCGATCTTGAAACTTTTCCCGAGCTTTTTGATTGCGTCAAGAATCGTTTTAGCGCGTTCATCTTCGATGTAGCAAGTATCGACGGGAACAATAACGTGCGTGCCTTCTTTATAAAAGCCGCAGTAAAGATTCCCACGATTGTCCTTCCCAAATGGCATTTGAATCTTATTTCTATAGAAATACGGATTCTCCATCCCTAAGCACGGGAAAGGATTCACATCCATCTTCGCGATTTTCTTAAACTGCTCTTGCACCTTCTTCGTCTTATAGGCAAGCTGATAAGAATAATCGTATTGCTGAAACGCGCATCCCCCACAAGAAGAGCAAATCTTGCATCGAGGCTGAATTCTTCCAGGTGATGTCTTATCTAATTTGGCAATCTTCCCGAACTTAGATCCGTTTCTAGCGTAATCGAAAACAATGTCCCCTTCCTCTCCGGGAAACATGCCGGGAACGAAATAAACATCTTTTCCGTTTTTGCACACGCCTTTGCCTTCATAGGACAAATCCACGCAGGAAACATGAACCAACGAAGCTTTGCTATAGTCTTTTTTCATCGGTTCTACTCCTTTCGTGAATGGGTTTTTAAGCGGGTTTTGCAAAGAAAACGGGAATTATGCAGCGGCTTTTTCTTTTGGAGCCGCCATCATTTCCTTGATTGCCTCTTCTTCTTTCGCAGCATCTAAACGCGGGAAGAGCTGATCGCCTTTGACGACGGTAAGGCCATTAAGATAGCCAAAGTCAACGACATGATCATAAGAGACCTTTCCTTCCTCTAAGCCAAGCGAGGCAAAAATCGCTGGGGCTTTCTTAACAAGAATTGGGCTAAGGAGCATACCGGCGTAATAAAGCACGGCGGCAAGGTGAGCCATAACAGATTCAAGCTCTTTGGATTTCTCTGGGTCTTTCGCCAAAGCCCAAGGAGCGGTTTCTTCAATGTACTTGTTGGCGCGAGAGACAACATTCATCACTTCTGCATAAGCTTCGGTGACCTTAAGGTCATCGTTAAGCATTTCGTAGTGGCGGAGTCCGTCTTTCATCATCTCTTCAAGTTCTTTGTCTTGAGGATTGACGCCAGAAACAAAGGCGGGGATAACGCCGCCGAAATACTTGATGATCATGGAGACGGTGCGGTTGACAAGGTTTCCGATGTTATTCGCGAGATCTTGATTGATGCGCATAACGAATTGTTCTGGGGTGAAGGTTCCGTTATCGCCGAAAGGAATTTCACTCACCATGTAATAACGGACCGCATCGACGCCATAACGCTCAATTAACGGATAAGCGGAGATCGTGTTCCCTCTCGATTTGCTCATCTTTCCGTCTTTCATCATCAATAAGCCGTGAACGAAAACGCGGTTTGGCTGTCTTAGCTTCAGGCTATTAAGGAACATCGGCCAATAAATCGTATGGAAACGGGTGATATCTGCGCCGATGACATGAACAATTTCGGAATTTGGATCTTCCCAGTAACGCTTGAAATTAGAATCATCGTCTTGGAGATAACCAAGCGCGGTAATGTAGTTGGTAAGCGCATCAAGCCAGACATAGACGACGTGGCCAGGGTTTTCTAATACAGGGACACCCCAAGAGAAAGAGGTACGAGAGACGCAGAGATCTTGGAGACCTGGTTCGATAAACGTATGGACCATCTCGTTTTTGCGGGATTCAGGGGTGATGAAGTTCGGGTTAGCGTCATACATGCGAAGCAAATCTTCTGCATAGGCAGAGCAACGATAGAAATAAGCTGGCTCGTCTTTCTTTTCGACTGGACGGCCACATTCTGGGCAAAGATGCTCAGGGCCGACTTGGGTTTCCGTCCAGTAAGACTCTTCATGGACGCAGTACCAGCCGGTGTAAGAAGAGAGATAGATGTCGCCCTGTTCCACCATGCGGGAGAAGATCTTTTGAACGGTTTTCTCATGACGTGGCTGCGTCGTACGGATGAAATCAGAATATTTGATTTCCATCGCATCCCAAAGCGAGGTGAAGCGAACCGAAATCTCGTCAACAAATTGCTGCGGAGTAACGCCTTTTGCTTCGGCGTTCTTTTGAATCTTTTCGCCATGTTCGTCTAAGCCAGTAAGGAAGAAAACGTCATAGCCACGCATTTTCTTTCCACGGGCAATCACATCGCACATCGTCGTGCAATAAGCGTGCCCAAGATGCGGCGCAGCACTTGGATAATAGATTGGGGTAGTGATGTAGAATTTCTTGGCCATGAATAGTCCTCCTTGGCATTACTATGCCAAAACGTGCGTATTGTAGCATTCTTTGCGCACATAAGCACGCCTATGGGAAAAGAAAACGAAAACAAATATCAAAAAATCAAAAAAGACCCGGCAAAACCCTTCTATTCTAAGAAAACGAAAAGCTCCTCGAGGGAGCTAGTCGTTATTGAAGGTTATTTATTTTTCTTCTGGTTCTTCGACTTTTTGGACGCCTTTGAGGGCCATAACGTCATCGACAAGCTTCTTTGCACGCTTCAATGACAAGTCGGATTGAATCTTGAAGAGGGTTGGGATATCTTCGAACTTCTTCGCTTCAACCTTGCGAACCGGGATGGTCGATCCTGCATAGGCATCCGGATCCAAAGCAAAGTAAGCTTTGATATGTTTGCCTTGGAAGGTCAAGAATACGTAACGTTCGCGGTGGGCTGAGAAGGTATCGCCTGGGATGGAGATACGGTTCTTGATGCCGTAGGATTTGATGTAGTCGCGAAGCTCATAATATTTTTGCCGGAGTTCAGGTTCCGCTTTCTTGAGTTTGGTCTCGAAGGAAGAACGGCGGCGTTTGTTGAATTTGCTGAATGGGTCTTCATCCCCTTCTGCACCTTCTTCGCCTTCTTCGCCCTCTTCGCCTTCTTCAGCGTCATCATCAGAACCTTCATCAGTTTCTTCCTCAGCGGGTTCTTCGGCCGGTTCTTCTTGAACGGGTTCTTCCTCGGCAGGCTGCTCTTCAAATGGCTCTTCCGCTTTCGCTTCCTCGGCAGGTTCTTCAACCTTTTCTTCTTCAGCAGGTTGTTCTTCGGCGGGCTCCTCTTGGACAGGCTCTTCTTTAACAGGTTCTTCCTTCACTGGCTGCTTTGGTTCTTCAACAACCTCTTCCTGCTCGGATTCGTCTTCTTCGTATGGTTCTTCTGCAACCTCTTCGAATTCTTCGATATGGAGCTCGTTGATGTGGCGTTCGAGTTCTTCAGCGATGATGCGGCGAACATCTTGTTCGTCAACAGCATCGACTTTCTGGTCAGCCACTTCTTCTTCGGCTTTCTTTTCCTTCTTGCAAAGCATTTCCACGAATGGGTAGCAAAGAGCAAGAATGCCTAAGATACACAAGACGGTGGCGCCGGCGACGAGAACGCTGCCTTTTCCAGATCCTTTGCCAGATTCCCAAAGGCTTGAACCCAAAACGATAAGGTATGGAAGGAACCAAAGGGTCACACCATGGGCTAACGCAGCGATGATGTAGAGATATTTCTTCTTGAGGATCACTAAGACAATTTCGGCGATAACGATGACGATGGCGAGCATAAGAATGGTCAAGCCAAGATAGCCCCAGCTATTTGGGAATTGCCACGCTCTCCATAGGCCCCAGTAATTATTGATGGAAGCACGTACGCCATATCCGACTTTGACACCGCTGACAGCTTGATAAGTGCCAGCAGGAATCCAATTAATCAATCCACCGATACCGACAGCAAGGCCGGAAAGGAGGAATAAAACAAAGCCAGCAATGGAGGAAATTAGCGCAATGCTCGGTTTCTTCTTATTTTCCATTTTGAAGTCTCCTTGAAAGTGCACAAAACAATCGTAGTATTTCTTGCTCGAAATTCAATATGTTTTTGGCATATTTACACCATATAATGGGTGTAAGTTTCATAATTTCTTCGATTTTGGTGGGTTTTAATCCCCAAACATACTAACCTTTGGAGCCTTTCGCTCAAGGTAAAAGAAAAATCGTCGTTTGCCGCGACGATTTTTTTCTTATTATGCGAACTTATTTCTTGGCTTGGGCTTTGGCAAGTTTCTTGTTGAACTTGTCGATACGGCCGTCAGCGGCAACGAAGCGTTGCTTGCCAGTGTAGAATGGGTGGCAATTGCTGCAGGTATCGACTTTGATGTCTCCAAGGGTCGATCCGGTCTCGAAGGTGCTGCCGCAGGTGGTGCAGGTCACGACCGAGTGGTGATAAGTTGGGTGGATATCTTTCTTCATTTTCTTAACTCCTTTCGCCGTGCGATAATCCCTCGCACAGAGAGCGGATAAACTATACAAGAAACCATCTTTGTGTTCAACTTTATTTTTCCTTATTTTCTCGAAGGGTTTCTTGGCGGCCAAAATAAACCGCGCCTTTAGGCGTAATAAAACAATCGAAATCGTTTCGGAATAAACGTTCTTCTTGAGAAATGGAAACTGAAAAAATCTATCGAATTGCAAAAATTAAAGTAGGTTTTGCAGGTTTTTTAAAGATTTCCAAATTCGAATGCCCTACCCGCTTGAAGAAGCATGCCGCCTTCATAATGGACTTTCATGACCTGGTTGATGTCAAAGAGCATCCCTGGGTGAGTGTGATAAGGAAGCAGGTGAACTGGCTTGATGATGGAGGCGACTTTGGAGGCCTCTTCTGGCCCCATGTTATAAATGCCGTCAATCGGCAAGAAGGCATAGTCAATATGACGTTTGGCAAGATTCTCTTCCATAAACGGCACATAAGAGGTGTCGCCCGCGACATAGATGACCGTCCCTTCTAAGGTAATGAGATAACCAACGCATTCATTGATCGGGTGGTTTTTGTTGGCGGCAGGCACCGCTTCAATATGCAAGCCACAGTAATCGAAGGTGAAATACACTCCGTTTTGAAGCGCGTCTTTGCTGCGAATGATGATAGTCTCTGGCTTTAAAGTGAGAAGGTGGATCGCATTATGGTCATAATGCTCATGGGTGATCAACACCAAGTCAGCAGGTTTGTCATACCCCTCCCCTGCATAGGGATCAATATAGACGACTTTGCCTTCGCTAGTGATGATGCGGAGCGAACCATGTCCTTGATAAAGCAATTGGGCCATATGAAATACCTCTTCTTTCTAATTCATTCTAAGCCCATTCTTACGAAAAGGGAGAGTTACGTTCAAAAACGCTGGTTTTTATTGTTTCTTGGATGATTTGGTCTAAACTTTTCGTTGCAACTTTGCTTAAACAGCAAAATCCATAGAAAGGACGAATCGTTCATGATTTCAAAATCATTAGCAATTCAAGTTCTCAACGCATGCCTTGCCACTGGAGGGGATTATGCGGAGATCTATCTTGAACAAACCGATTCCAGAAGTTGTTCTCTGGAAAACGGAAGAGTCGAATCCGTCGGAGGAAACATGGCTTATGGGGCGGGAATCCGCATCTTAAAAGGCATCTCTTCCGTCTTCGGTTATACTTCTGATCTCACCAAGAAGAGCCTATTGAATCTAGCCAACACCCTCGCGGCTTCTTATTCCGGTTCCCGCGTGATAGAGGTAACTTCCATCCAAAAGCAAAAGGTGAAGATGATTCATAAAGTCGCTTCACCATTAAATGAGGTTCCAACCGAAGAGATTGTTTCATTGTTGAAGGAATGCCATCAAATCACTTCGTCGGTGTCTCCTCAACTGGTTCGTATCATCGATAGTTTTTCTAGCTATTACAAAAATATCGAAATCTTCACTGCCGATGGACCAATTGGAAAGCAATTCAACAACAACGAGCAACGTGGCCGCTTAGGAATGTCTGCGATTGCCGTTGGAGACAATAACCAAATGGAATCCGCCTTCGAAGGGCCAGGCAAATACGATGGCTGGGACTATTTCAAAGAAAAGCTCGATTACAAAGCCAAGGCACGCGAAGTAGGTGAGAAAGCCATGATGCTTCTAACCGCGGCCGAGTGTCCTTCCGGAAGATTCCCTGTCGTCATCACAAACGGATGGGGAGGCGTCTTATTCCATGAGGCATGTGGCCATTCATTAGAGGCTACCGCGACCGCGAGAAAGTTATCCGTCTTCTCTGATTCTATCGGGGAGCAAATCGCATCACCTTTGGTGTCAGCGTATGATGATGGAACCATTCCCAACGAATGGGGTTCTAACAATATCGATTCTGAAGGCACTCCTACTAGCAAAGTCCAACTCATCAAAGACGGCATCTGCACCGCTTTCTTGGTGGATAAGGCGAACGGCAGAAGACTTAAAATGAATCCTACTGGATGCGCGAGAAGACAAAGTTTCCGTTACGCGCCGACATCGCGTATGTCAAACACCTATATCGCGGCTGGAAAAGATAAACCCGAGGACATCATCGCCGACACAAAATTAGGTATCTTTGTCGCTAATTTCGGCGGAGGATCCGTCGAACCAACCACCGGCGAATTCAACTTCTCGGCATCTGAAGCTTACATTATCCGCGATGGCAAAATCTGCGAACCGGTCAAAGGCTGCACCTTGATCGGAAGTGGAAAAGAAGTCCTTATGAACATTGACCGCGTCGGTAATGATCTCGCGCTTGGCGTTGGAATGTGTGGCTCGATTTCTGGCTCAATTCCAGTCACCGTCGGGCAGCCAACCATCCGCTTAAAAGAAATCACCGTCGGAGGACGTGGAGGCGAACTGAAATGAAGTACGAAAACTTTTTTGAACGAGCGAAGCAAAGAGGCATCGAGCAGTCTCAGATTGCTGTCACCAAATCCTCTTCCTTCCGCGTAAAACTCTTCCATCGCGAAGTCGATACCTACACCGTCTCCCAGTCCCAAGCAATTACCGCGACTGGAATTTGCAACGGGAAATTCGTTTCATCAAGCAGCCAAAGAATCGACGAAACCACTTTTGACTATTTAATTGATCAAATGATTGTGGCGGCTAAATTTACGGAAAAGCCTGCAGAAGTCGATTTATTTGAAGGAAGTCCGAAATATCGCAAGGGTTTCATCTTCAACAAAGAGCTCTCCACTATCCCCGCTGAAAAGAAGGTGGAAATGCTCCATCAATTAGAGAACGCGATCTATGAAGCCGATCCAAGAGTCTCTGACGCGGATGCCGTTTCTTATAGCGAGAGCTCTTATGAGCGCATCGTCATGAATTCATTTGGCCTGCGCTTGAAAGATAAAGGCAATTCCTATTCCTTTGTCGCAGGCGCGGTAATCCGCGATGGCGAAGAGACCAAGACATTCTATGACGTTTTCTTCGATAACGATCTCTCTAAGTTTGATCCTCGGCCTTTCGCAAAGAAGATCGTGGATCACGCCATTTCCAAATTAGGCGGTGCCCCTTGCGAAGCAAAGAAATATCCTACCGTCATTGACCGTGAGATTATGGCGGATCTTGTCGGGGTCTTATTGGACGCCTGCTCTGCGGATGACGTGCAACGCCACTCCTCTTTCTTAGAAGGCAAACTTGGAACGCAAATCGCATCAAAGAAGCTTTCTATCGAAGAAAACCCGTTCGCACGCACATTCTTCTATTACTATTTTGATGATGAAGGCGTCGCCGCAACAAGGAAGACAATCATCAAAAATGGGGTACTCAATACCTATCTTCATAACCGCGAGACAGCGAAGAAAGAAGGCAACGGCACCCAATCCACTGGCAATGGACGTTTCGGCGGAAGAGTCATGGCGATTGGTTATTCCAACATCTTTGTTAAACCAGGCAAGCAGTCCTTTGATGAAATGATTGCCCCTATCCAAGATGGCGTCTACATCACCGAAGTCGCCGGGTTTGGACAAGGTCTCAACCCCATCTCTGGTGATTTCTCCTGCCAGGCAGAAGGCTTCCGCATTCGCGATGGAAAAGTTGCTGAGCCATTGAATCTCATCACCTTATCCGGAAACATCTTAAAACTCTTTAGTGATCTCCGTTGCTTCGATAAAGAACTGAAGATGGGTGGCTCTGGGATTTCTATCTCCAACGCCTATATCAAAAAGATGAATATTGGCGGTCTTTAATACGAAAAAATAAAGAAAATCGAGTAGAGCGATGATTGTCTAATTCATCCGCCCTCTCACACCACCGTACGTGCGGTTTTCCGCATACGGCGGTTCCAATCAACAAAGCGATTTCCTCCGTTCGAGGTAGTAGGTCACGGGGTTGAGAAGGTGGCCAGCCTCGAGTACCCAGTCGCACAGGAAGAACGCGAGGTTGGCGTTCCTCACCACCTTGGAGTAATAATGGTTCCCAAGGCACGAGAGCATCCTTGCGTTTCGCCTGATTCTCCAGATTCTCTGGGACGAAAACCCTTTCAAATCCCCTCTCCTTTCCCTCAGGGCGAGGCACTTCAGAAGCGCCTCCTCCCTCCTCTTCGGCTCCTTCCATTTCTTGTAGATGATTACCCTTACCCTGCCCTTGACCCATTGCCAAAGTTCCCGCATCCGCTCCTTCATGTTCGCGAGTCGGAAGTAGTTAATCCAGCCCATGAGCAGCCTCGAGACGCGTTTGCACGTTTCCCTGGTCGGGGTGGGGTCGTTCCTTTTGGTGAGCAGTCGGACCTTGGACCTCAGCAAGGTGAACTTCGCGTCCGACACGCATCCTTTCCACTTCCCGTCGCCCCCTTTGTAAAAGGAATAGCCAAGGTAGGTGAGGCCGTTGGGCGGGACGACCTTCGTCTTCTCCGCGTTGACCTTGAGTTTCATCCTGCGTTCGATGAAAGATACTATCGAGGCCATCACCCTCTTCGCGGCCATGTGGCTCCTCACGAGGATGACGACGTCGTCGGCGTACCTGCAGAACCTGAGCCCCCTCGCCTCAAGCTCCTTGTCGAGCTCGTCGAGGTAGATGTTCGATAGCAACGGCGAAAGCGGCCCTCCCTGCGGGGTTCCCACCTCCGTCTCCTCAAGCCCTTCCGAGGTGACGCACCCTGCCTTGAGGAACTTGCGAATCAGCGATTCTATCGTCCCGTCGTTGGCCACGAGGTGCACCTTGGACATGAGCCTGTCCTGCGGCACGTTGTCGAAGAATTTGGCCAGGTCTATGTCGACCGCCCACTCGTACCCGTCGTTGAATAGCTCGAGGCACCTGACTATCGCCTGCTGGGCGCTTCGGTTGGGCCTGAACCCGTACGACGATTCCGAGAAGAATCGGTCGGCCTTGGGCGTGAGAGCCTGCGAAATCGCCTGCTGCACCACCCTGTCCCTCGCCGTGGGTATCCCGAGTTTCCTCACTCCTCCGCTCGGCTTGGGTATCTCCTTCCGCCTCACGGGCATGGGCTCGTACGTTCGGTTTCGGATCGCCTCCGCGATTTCCTTCCCATGCGACGCGAAAAGCGCCGGCAGCTCGTCGGTCTTCATCCCGTCGACGCCGGGCGCGCCCCCGTTGGCCATCACGGCCTTGACGGCGCGTTGCAGATTCGCTTCGTTTAGGGTTTCCTCGAGAAGGCTCATTCGCTTGCCTTTTCCTCCTTTCCGCTCGGCCCCCAACCGCCCTTCGGATACACCTCGGGCTGTGGGCTCCGACTGCCATTCGTACTGTGGCGGTTGGTTGGTTCGGCCCTTCCCCTTTCGGGTACTATGGCCTCTGCTGACTCCTCGCCGTTCGATTTTCTGGGCGGGTACCATATTCGTTTAAAGACATCTGGGATTCCGCCTCGGCGAGGCCTCATAGGGTAAGTCACGTTCCTTTCCCCAAGCGCCTCCCTGCTTTACTCCGCGCGGTCTTCCCAATGGGATGCGATGCTTTCGGCCACCTTTCCCACCCGCGAAGCCTGATAACAGGTTCCTGTTCGTAAGGTCTCGGTTTCGCCTCTTCCTTCTTTCCCCGCCTCGGTCGCCCGAGTAAGGTTGGATTTGGCTGTGTATGCTGGGTTTTCATGTGGGTTCGCCCAGCGACGGACTTTCACCGCAGGCACGCGACATGCCCGTTATCTGAGAAGTAGGATAATAGGCATTATCCGAGGAAAAAAGTTATCCGAGGAAATCGGCCGTAACTAGTTAAAGGCCTAGAATCCTCGGATAAGATTAGTAGAGGAAATCGGGGATATTATTGCTCTTCGTCGGCTGGCTCGTAGGTTTTATGTTCGATGTCTCGTTCCATTCCATGATGTATTTGTCCATCGTCGCCTGCGTTACCTCGGCGTAGATCTGCGTTGTGTCTAGCGATGCGTGCCCCAGGAAGTTTTTGATGACTATCAACGGCACTCCACACTCAACCATGTGGGTTGCGGTGGTGTGGCGCATCGAGTGTGGCGAGTACGTCTTAGCGAAGAGGCCGGGATTATCCCTTTTCGCGATCGATACGTACTTTTTGAAAATCTCCTCGATGCAGGAGATCGTCATGTGCTCGTGGGTTTGACTTTGGAAAACGTGGTTTTCGCCCTCAAGCTTGCATCTCTTGATGTATTTTGCAAGCATGCTAGCGCAGTTCGATGGTATCGTCACGCGCCTCACCTTGCTTCCCTTGCCGCGTATGGTTATCAAGGACTTCCCATCATCGCGGCCAACTATGTCGCGGACCCTTAGGTCGCATACCTCCTGTGCCCTTGCGCCGGAGGCATACATGAAGGACAGGAGGACTTTGTCCCTGTAGCCCCTCCCCTTCCTCTCGTCGGGGAGTGAGAGGAGAATCTTCACCTCTTCGTTGGTGAAGAAGGATATCTGGTGCTTCGCTTCCTTTTTCCTGGCCTGTCCGCCCACCGCCTTCGCGAAGGGGAGGGAGTCCGCCTTGAGGGAGTTGGAAGCGTAAGCCGAGAACGAGGAAAGCGCGGCGAGGCGCAAGTTCCGGGTGGAAGCGGAGCAGTTTCGCTTCTCGCAAAGCCAGACGAGGTAGCCCTTGATGGCCTCTTGGTCAAGGCGCGCATAGGTGACCGCGGAGGCCTTGACCCCTTTCTCGCTGAGGAGGTACTCGAAGAGGAGCCGGAACGCGTATTTGTACGATTTTATCGTGTTCGGGCTGACGCCTCGGGACTTTGGGAGGTACACGTCGAAGAACGCCTCGAGGTCGCTCAGGAAGCCTTTATTCTTCATCCAGGTCCACCTCCGGGAACACGTCGTTGGCGTGCGACTCAAAGATGGCCGTCGCCTCAGGCGCCTGATCGCAGGAGAACTTGAGATAGGCCTCGGTCTCGCTCAGTCCCCTATGCCCGAGATATTTGGACAGGAAGGGGGCGGAGAGCTCGACCGCGACCCCTCTCTCGGCGGCGGCAGAGAACGACTTGAAGGCGAAGGTGTGGCGAAGGCAGTGGATGCATGCGCCCCTCCCGTGCTCGCTCCTTCCCTCCCGGTCGAGGCAGTGCCTCTTCCTGGACTGGCTGAAGGGGTAGGCCACTATGCCGTTTGTAAGCGGGCTCGCCGCGTCCTTCCCGGGGAAGAGGAAACTGGAGGCGGATCCCCCGACTCCGATGAATCGCATGTACTTCCCCAGGATGTCCGCCATCTTCGGGTGGAGGGGGACGAGCCTCTCCCTTTTCGACTTCGTCTCCCTGAGCGTGATGACGCCGGCGCCAAGGTCGACGTCGCCCACGCGGATGGAGATCGACTCGTGGAGGCGCATCCCGCAGCATTGGAGGAGCCTTAGGATGACGGGGTATTCGTAGCGCAGGTACGGCGCCCCGATTTTTCCGCCAGTCACGAGGAATTCGTCGGCGTCGTTGGTTATTTTGGCAAGCTCTTCATCGGAGAAGATCTTCGGGACGTAATCGTGCGGGTACTTTGGCGAAACCGGGAGATAGCACCTGTATCCGAAGGCGATCATCTCCCTGATGAAGCTGCGGACGTTCGTCACTTTCTCGCAAAGCGTCCTTGCCGTGCATTCGAGCGAGCCTATCCACCCGTTGACGACCTCCTCGGTCAGCTCCTTCTCCGTGAGCCCCATCGAGACGAGGTAATCGTCGAATTGCCTCAACGCCGCCTTCTTGTGGAGATAGGTTGTCTTGCAGAACTCCGCCCTGGCGCCCTCTACATGGGCCTGCATCTCTTCGCTGAACACTGACCTGAACATTCATTCCCCCTCCAGCACATGCAGGATCTTCCCCGAGAGCGGGATCGGCTCTAGGGCGTATTCCCGCAGCCTTTCGACGTCTATGGATACGTAATGCTCTATGGCCCTCTTCGAGGAGTGCCCGAGGACGTCTCTGACGACTTCGTAGGGGACGTCGCTGTTGACCAGGTTTGACGCAAGAGAGGACCTCATGGCTGACAGGCCGAGCTTCCTGCCTCGTCGGTCTATGCCGGCGAGATCGAAGACCTTCCTAAGGGTCGGAAGGACGGAACCGTTCGATAGCTTCCCCCTCGGCCTTCCGTCGCTGATGAAGAGGAAATCAAGGCCGGTGGCGGGCCTTTCGCCATCGAGATAGGACCTGATCGCGGAGGCCAGCCGGTTCGAAAGGGGCAGGGAAAGGGGCCTTCCGGTCTTCGCCTGCACGAAGCTAACGCGCATCCCCATGAGATCCACGTCGCCGACCCTTAGGCCGAAGATGTCCCTTGGCCTTATCCCAAGCTCGCAGGCGAGGAGGTAGACGCACCTGAACCGCTCCCTGTTCGTCTTGAGGCAGTCTATCTTCTGATAGGCGGCCTCGACCTCGTCCTTCGAATAAACAACGGGCAAAGGTTTTTTTCTCCGCGCCACGCGGATTGCCGCGAAGGCCGCGCTCGGCACCAGCCCCTCGTCGAAGCAATACCTCAGGAATTCTTTTACGGCCGCCCTGCCCTCTACGCCGCTGACCACGGGAAGCGCGGCGAGCATCTCCTTGTGGGTTATTAGGCGTGTTGAGCGAACACCTTGCCCTTTGATCGCCCCGAGGAAGCGAGTCACTGCCGCGCGTTTCCTCCTCAGCGTCCCCTCGGAATTTCCGATGGAGGCGCAATGGTCGATGTAGCTGTTGAACGCGACGGAAAAATCGGGGTCGCACTTTAGAGGGTCTCGGCTTCGCCGCTCAAGCGGCAGTTCGGCGACAAAGTTCTCGAACCGCCGCATTGCGGACTTCCTTAGGTCCCACATCGATTTCGCGAAATTGCCTTCGACGAATCGTATCCCTTCCTGAAGGTCGAATCGATCCATCCCTTTCTCGGCGAAGTGGGAAAGAGCGGCTTTAACGGTTCTCACATAAAGCGAGACAGTTGATTCGCTCAACTCGATTTCCCGCAATTTTGCGGCGAAACAATCCATTGCTGAGCACAATTTTGCAAGTTTTGAATCCATAGAGTTCTCCTTTCTCTTGCATCAAAACTATGCAAAAACTTATCCGAGGATTCTAGGTCTTTAACTAGTTACGGCCGATTTCCTCGGATAACTTTTTTCCTTGGATAATGCCTATCACACCGAAAAAGCCTGCAATTCCCGCGTTAATCATAACGATAAGCGGAATTTTGCAGGCTTTTTGTGTTTTTGAATTATTCGGTGCGGAGTGCGACGACTGGGTCTTTCTTAGCCGCGCTAGCGGATGGGATCAAACCAGCAATCATGGTCAACGCGATCGCGATGACAAGGATAATCGCGGCAACGAAGAAGTTCAGATTCGCGATGACGCCGATATCGAAGGCTTTGTACATGATGAAGTTGAGCAAGCCCTGCAATAAGTAAGTCACCACTAGCCCGAACAAACCAGAGATGCTGCCGATGATAAACGTCTCCGCATTGAACAAGTGCGATACATCGCGTTTACGTCCACCAAGGGCACGGATAACGCCGATCTCTTTGATACGTTCCATAACAGAAACGTAAGTGATGATCGCGATCATGACCGTGGAGACAACGAGTGATAACGATGTGAATGCAATCAACGCAACGGTGATGATTTGAATGATGGAGTTGATCATGAAGATGACGACTTCGAGGTTATCGTTGTATTTCACAGTCGTTCGTTCTTCTGCGGTTAATACTTTCTGCTCGTATTTGTCCGTCGCCTTCAATGTGATGGGGTCTTTGCCGTTCCATTGATCCAGGTAATCCGTTACCTGATATTTATCATTGAAGGATTTTGGATAGACTTCGATGCGGCTTGGGAGTTTTCTTCCGCCAAGAGCAGAATTGGTCAAGACCGTGATATCGCTGATGCCACTGCTAGAGCCAACGGACAATATCATGTCTCCGGAACTGCCACGGAAGTAATAATGAAGCTTATATAAGACGCCCATATTCTGGTTTGGCATGGAGATATAGCCGTTAACGGAGGTTCCAGTCGACGCCATAGCCTCGCGATAAGTCGGCAAGAACTTGACGATATTAGACTGCGACGCATCGGCTAGAACGCGTTGGACGAATTTCGGGGTGTAATATAATCCGGTCCTTAAGCAACCATATTGGGTGCCTTTTTTCGGAGCGAGAATGCCGCTGATTTTCATCTTCAACCCAGTATTCCAAGTTGGATCAGCTTTGTGGTTATATTCGAATGGCTTCGCATAAGTTAATGGGAGGCCATCGGTATAGAGCTTTTTGTAGACGGTGTCGTTTGGATAATAGGTGAACTCTTTGGCTTTGATGGTTTCCATCGAGACGCTCTTGATCGCATCGTATTTAGCCTGCAATTCAGGAGTCATTGTCTTATCTCTCACCGCGACATGGTAATCCATATCGGTTTCGAAATCGGCCTGAGAGTAATATCCAAGCATGGTCATGACAAGGTCGGTGGTTTCTTGGTCATGATTCAAGACAAGCATAAGCTCGTCTTCGTTTTCCGCGAACTTACCGCCTGTATCGAGGATGTCATATTGATTTAAGACATACTCTTTATTGTCGATAGATTGACGAAGCACGGAGGTAAGGGTTGAAACCAAAGAGGCAAAGCTCGCGAACTTTCCATCTTCAGCATATCTCAAGATGGTTTCGCAGTACCCAGTCATGCCACGAAGAGAGAAGATCGTTTCCTCTTCTGCGGTGTCGCTGATGTTGATTTTGGTGTTGGTGTAGATGTTATTGGTCAAATCAACCCCGTAAGACTTAGACATCGCCGCATAGTATTCTGGTGGCATTTGTTCAAGGAAACGGATGTAATCCTCGTTGATGTCATTGGAAATGGTAGAGGTTGAGATGTTCATCAATTCCTCAACCAAGAAGTCGACATCGATCTTGCCATCGTGAACGCCTTGGGCGACTTTTCGGCTCTGCCCTAACGCGGTGACGGTGTTCATCAAAGCGCTTAAATCAATGCTAGATGTAGCGACATAAACAGGGTTTCCAGAGAGTAAATCGTCTTGAATTGAGACGATATATTCGGAGATGCCATTAGATACAGCAAGAACGGCGGAAACGCCGACAATACCGATAGATGCAGCAACAACCGTTAATGCAGTACGTTTGGCTTTGGTGGCCAAATTCTTTGCCGAAAGCTTGAACGCGGTCCACCAGCTCATTTTGGCTTTTTCGTTAGCGATCGGAGCAGCTTGCTCTTCTCTTTCTTTGGCCTCATCTTCTTCTGAATATGGGCTGGAATCTTCTTTGAGTAAGCCGTCTTTCAACGTTACGATACGAGTGGAATATCGCTTGGCCAAATCAGGGTTATGGGTAACCATGATGACCAGTTTTTCTTTCGCGATTTCCTTGATCAAATCCATGACTTGAATCGAGGTTACGGAATCTAATGCGCCGGTGGGTTCATCGGCGAGAAGAATCTCTGGTTCGTTCACAAGGGCACGCGCGATTGCAACACGTTGACACTGCCCGCCGGAAAGTTGATTCGGATGTTTTCTTTCCATTCCTTCTAGACCGACTTTGGCAAGGGCCGCCATCGCTTTTTTCACACGTTCTTCTTTCTTAAGACCAGCGATTGTCAAAGCGAGTTCGACGTTCTCCAAAATCGTGGATTGAGGAATTAAATTGTAGGATTGGAAAATGAAACCAATGCGGTGATTTCGATACACGTCCCACTCCCTTTCGGAAAAATCGTGGGTGGACTTGCCGTTGATGACAAGGTCGCCTTCGTCATAATGATCAAGGCCACCGATGACGTTAAGCAACGTTGTTTTGCCACAGCCAGACGGGCCTAAAATCGAAACGAATTCATTCCTGCGGAAGCATATAGAAATGCCTTTTAACGCGACGACTTTCAAATCGGCCGCTTGATAGGTTTTGACAACATTTTTTAGTTTCAGCATAGCCAAGCCTCCTTCGCACGCACATTATATATACGCGCACGAATAAGGCAAAACGAAACACGCTTTTTTGATGAAAAAAGACGAGATAACTCGTCTTAAGGTATATAGAGGGGGGGTTATTCCTCTTCTTTTTCTTCTTCCTCGACTTCTTCGGCCTGTTCGGCTTCTTCCTCTTTTTTCTTTTTAGGATCCCAGACTGGAACATAGACATCCCAGGAAGGGTGATCAGATTTGATAAGAGCAACAAGAGCTTCAGTGAGTTTTTTCTCGTGAGGCTGGGCAAAGTCTTCTTCGCTGCTGATGATCTTTTCTGCCTTGTCGATCGCGTAGTTAGCTTCGGTTTCGCTGGCTTCAATCTTGGAAGCAATCATCGCGTAGCAGCGAAGGGCCGCCATAGAATCGATGTTGGAGATGGCTTTCTTGTCATTGTCTTCGAGTTCCGCGTACATTTTCTTGCCTTCCATCGGCTTATGTTCGAGAAGCAAAGAAAGTTTGAAACAAAGCGCTTGGGCTTTGATGGATTTCGGCGCGTTCTCGCAATTGAGGTTCACATTAAGGATGGAGATGGCTTCATCAATCTTGTTTTCATTCAAGCTGCGATAAACCGAAAGGAGATTCAATTTGCCAGTGAATTCGGTGACATCTTCATAAATCGGGGTCACTGGGAGAGCGCCGCCTTCTTCGGCGATTGCTTCAGCAATCAAAAGGTCGTTATAAGCGACTCTATTGGCGGGTTTAGCAAGAAGAACAAAGAGATAACCATCGGTGATCGAATCCAAACGAGCTGGGAAGATATCGTAGAAATAGATCATCGCAGCAGTCGTCAAGATGACCATGGCAAAGATTTCAAGCCAGGCGGCTCCAGGGTTATTCGAGGCAAGGTTTCTAGAAACGACGACAAGAATCACGATAAGGATGACTTCGAGCAAAGCGAAGAAAATTGGGAGCAAACGATAAGCAGAAAGAGAGGATTCTTCACGGTTAAGTGGACGAACTTTCGTTTGGCCAGTCAAGCCGTCATATCCTTTGAATCCAACTTTGGTTTTTTCGCCTTTTTTGATGGTCCAGGTCAAACCGAACAAGCAAACAGAGCGAACTTCGCATTTACCAGCCCTTGCCCCAAGGACATGACCAAGTTCGATTAACCCAGCGTTAAGAAGAACGCCGACGACAAGACCACCGATAACGATGACCACGAAATGAACCGGAAGATCTCGGGCGCTAGAAATGAGTGGTCTTAAGACCGCAAGGCCAACTACTAAAGCAATCGCAAACATAGCGACATAAACCAAGAATGTAGCGAAGTCGTTCTTTTTCATAAAAAATACCTCAGCGATGCTGAGCCAAGTACAAAATGCAGCTTAGCCCATCGTGATTGGTGCAATAGCCAACCACACGTGTACCATTGCAATTCGACGGGTTTTAGCAGTGTCGCCTTTCAGGCGTGGCATTATTATAACCAAGTTGATGATATAGTCCATATCGTGAAAGAAAAACTTTTTTAGTTTTTCAAGGGTACCTTAGTTTTGTTTGAGAAAAAGAAAACAGGGCCTTTTTTGGCAAGATAACCCTGTTTTGCAAAGATTTTAAGCTTTTTTGTTCTCTTTTTCTTCGGTTTTGATCCCGTTTTCTTGTCTGGACAATTCAATCAGAGAAGGAAGGATCATTTCGATTGCCCGGTTGTTGAAGCGCGTCATTTTGCTTTGGAATGATTCCGGGGTCAACTGAGGATCGCGGAAGCAATGACCATATTCATCGGATACGAAATGGGCGAATCTTCTAGAAACAGAGCGCACACCTTCGATTTGCAACAAAAGAGATTTGTCTTTGTTCCAAAGCCCAAAGAGTTTCGCGTTGAGTTTGCCAAAGAGGAAATCATCCGTTAAATCCCTGGCCGCCGAATTGTAGGTCGAGCAAAGGAAAGAGAAGTTATTGAAAACGTAACGAAGCAACGCTCTAAGAACGCCTTTGACGTCTTTGGCGGCTTCTAATTCCGAAAGGTCTTCGTTGAGGAAGATTGCAGCGATGAGGTCATAGATATCTTGGTAGTGATAATAGAACGTTTGTCTATGGACGCCGCACTTCTTGCAAAGAGCAGTAACATTGATATTCTCAAGCTGCTGAGTCTGCATCATTTCTTTCAATGCATATTTGAACTTAGCTTCAGTAATCATGCATGCTCCCTCACTTTAGATAACGCTGCGGCGATTTGGGCACCGAGTTTGGCGTTATTGACGACCAGATGAATGTTGGCTTCTAATGACTCGCCACCCGTTAACTCGACAATACGCTTGAGGAGATATGGGGTGGAATCTTTGCCTTTGATGCCAAGACGCGCACAATCAGCGACGGCCTGATCCACATAAGCATCGATTTTCTCATGTGGTAAGGCGTATTCTTCTGGGATTGGGTTAGAAACCAAGATTCCTCCAGGTAAATTCAATTTGGTTTTCGCATCGAAAATCGAAGCCGCTTCTTCTGGCGTTTTAAAAGCATAATCGACAGGATCAGAAGAAGAAACGCTATAGAAGTTTGCAAAAGTTTCGGCTTTGTTAGAGAGAACGGTGACGCCTTCGGTTTCAAGATATTCAAGCGTCTTCGGGATATCTAAGATCGCTTTTGCACCAGAGCAAACGACCATCATATTGACGGAGCCGAGCTCTTTTAAATCGCGGCTAACATCCCAGGATGTTTCTGCTCCGCGGTGCACACCACCAATACCGCCGGTCACGAAAATAGAAATTCCAGCCATATTCGCGCAAAGCATGGTCGCAGACACGGTGGTCGCGCCCCACTGCTTCTTGGCAACAACGATAGGAAGGTCGCGTTTGCTGACCTTAGCAATACCGCCACGCTTGCCGAATTCTTCGATTTCAGCATCGTTCATACCGATGACGATTTCGCCGTCGATAATGCCGATGGTTGCCGGAATCGCGCCGTTTTCACGAACCGTGGATTCCACTAGGCAAGCAGTCTCGACGTTGCGAGGATAAGGCATGCCATGCGAAATAATCGTGGACTCAAGGGCAACAACTGGTTCGCCTTTAGCAATCGCTTTTGCAACGTCTTCACGAATACGCATGAATTCTTATCCTTTCCCACCAAGAGTATACAAAAATATTGGTGTGCCCCACCAATATACCACATTTTCGAAATTAATACGATTTTTTTATACACTGGATAAGGAATTTTCACCTTATCTTTTCGTCCCCATTATAGTCCGTCACTTTCTTCTTGCATAGAAAAAATCTTTTAAAATGGCTTGGCATCTATCTTTTTCGACACCACGGTAAATTAAGGGGGCGTTTGCCTTCCCGTTGATATCAAAAACAAATCTTTTTGAAGTGATGGCCCCTTCTTGCGGGTCGTCCGCGCCATAAACAAGAGTTGAGACTCGAGACTGCTCAATCGCCCCTGCACACATCAAGCACGGCTCAAGGGTCACATATAATGTGCATCCGCTTAGATCCCAAGTTCCGAGCGCCTTCCCTGCCGCTTTTAAAACCTCTATCTCCGCGTGAGAAGAGATGTCATGCGTCGATTCTCTATGGTTATGACCGCGGGCTAAAATCTGCCCGTCTTTAACAATGACAGCGCCGACTGGAACTTCCCCTTCTTCCAAAGCCGTTTTGGCTTCTTCTAAGGCGATTTCCATAAAGACTAAAGCTTCTTGGTCATTCATGGCTTAATAATACAAAACCACCGCACAGGGGACAACGGTTTAAGGCTGCTTCGTTCCCGACCTGACCTGGTTCGCCGTCATCTCCTCGCGATGGCGGATACACTATACTAGAACTTCGAAAGAAAAGAAATCGCAATATGCGAGAAAGCCTACGTCTGACGTTGGTTTTATATCATTTCGAGCAACGAAGAACGCCATTTTAAAGTTCGTTTTCTTTCAAAGGAAAAGGCGGCCCGTTTCGAGCCATCCAACCTAAATTCGTAAGTGTTTTGCTTAATCCATCAACGCATTTCCATCGCAGCACCAAGAGCAGCAATATACAAAATACGTTTCGTTCCAATTCTCCCCCCTAAGCAGAAGCAAGACGTGAAAAAAGAGCAGAGAAGGGAATCAAGCACTCGCGCACGTGAACTACCCGCCGATGTTGTCATCGATATTCAAGAACAAGCTTGAAGAAAAAGTTACTTATCGTTGTTAACTAATCACGGCGTTTCCAAAGCAATCCTTAACAAAAAAAGCCCGGTTTTGCAAGGGATTTCGCGAAAACGGGCCGCATATAAAGAAAACGCCCTGCATCGCTGCAAGGTGTCACTTCGCTTTCTG
>OCTW011559461.1_pt1 | contig 21683 bp, 29 predicted proteins | sample 1539671 | NCBI WGS metagenome assembly OCTW01 (sample SAMN02144230, study PRJEB22623) | gut metagenome | biome: sheep rumen | host: Ovis aries | place: New Zealand
ACATGTCCTGCGCCAAATACATCGGCAGCTTTCAAAGTTCGATTGATCCACTCGTCATACCCTACCACTTCATTTTTTCCAGGACATCGACGCTCAAACATAGCACGATCCGCCAGCTCGATATTCGGACTATAGGAAGTAATAGCCGTTTCCTGTCGGATTCTTCGCACCAGTTCGATGGGATATACAGGAGCCATCAACCGACAAGGAAAACGACCCGAAAAATTTTGTCCGACCGCTTGTAGAATCCGAATATACCGATTGACTTCGTTCTCAAACGGAATACTTCCTGATGGATCGGATCCACCCGAAAAATAAAGTTCAGAAAAGCGTCCAAGCTCTTTAATAGCTGCCACTACAATTTCACGGGCATCCGACTCGGCTAAAACCGGATCCGTTTTTCCAGACGTAAAAAAAGCACAAAATGTACATTGTTTTCTCTGCTTCCAAAATTCACATCGTCGGTAAGCGGTAAGTATCAGTTTCTGTGCCCGTACATCCTTCATGGATGCCATGGGATACCACTTGAAGTCTTTTGATCAAAGAAATCAGGTCTCTCAACAAACGTGATCCAGTCAATCCTGGATCTGAAAAACATCTTGTTCTTCGCACCAGTCAATTTGATAAGGATCCAGATATGTTTCGCCGTAATTGATATAAACAAACGTACCATCCCTCAGAAGAAAAGGACCGGGAATGACATATTCTTCTTTTTCTCCAAACTGTAGTCCGAAGGCTGCATCCGATAAAAAGTGAAGATTCTGTCGCACGATTTCTTTTTTTGCTCTTTTGGTCAGTACTGCTCCATATCGAATCAGACTGAGTTTTAAAAGAACAAATGGCGAAAAATCCGGATGCTCTTTCTGTAATCTTTTAAGTTCGAATCCCTTACTTTGATTTCCTTTTTCCCTATATTCCATCAATACTCCTTTCAAACATAAAAAAAACTCCTTCCAAAATGGAAAGAGCTTTCTTCGATTTATCGTCGTAAATGATTTAGAGACAATCACACAAAATGTACGACATACTTCCCTACGCCGGTATGATTCGGATCAGGTATTAAGGGTCAGTGCCCCATCCAAAAGGTTGGATGATGCACACTCTCAGCGGAATGCTCCCCCAGCATTTATTTATAAAATTTACATCACTTACTGTACGTCATTATTTGCTATTGTCAACGTTTCATCCGCATCTTCCTTTTACCGGATATCAGAAATTTAATGATCAAACCTATTCTATATGATGCCCAATCGCTCAAAAAGAATTCGAATAAAAAGGACAATCAATACACCAATGATGGCCGGCTTAACAATCTTTGAACCACGACTCATCACAAGTCCAGATCCTATATAATTCCCAATCATACTGCATGCAGCCCCCGCCAGTCCTAATGGAATCACGGGTAGTCCATACATTAGAAATATCACCAGAGCGGTAATATTTGTTGTCAAATTAATGACCTTAGCTTGAGCATTCGCTGATTTGATTCCCAAATGTGCAAAAACAGTAAAGGCAATAATCAAAAACGTGCCGGTTCCTGGACCATACATTCCATCATACATACCAATCACAAAAGCGGACAGCGTCGCAACAATGATCGTTCGTATATCCAGTTTTATTTCTTCATTGCCATTATCATGGAACAATCGTCGATTGAGTACGACAAAGGCGGCAACTGGCAAAATGATCATCATAATTGTTTGGAGAATATGTTCACTCATCCCCATCGAAAGGTGAGCGCCCAATGAAGATCCCATAATAGCGGCAATCACCGATGGAATGGTCAATTTCACGTTGATCAATTTATTTTTCATGAAACGAGCTGTGGTCAATGTGGTACCACATGTTGAAGATAATTTATTGGTCGCAATCGCTAGATGTGGTGATAATCCCGCAATCATAAATGCTGGAAGAGATATTAATCCGCCACCACCAGCCATTGAATCAATAAGTCCAGCAAGAAATAGACAGGGGCAAACAATTAAAAACATGATGGGTGTTACATTCATTCTTTGTCCTCCAATTTCTCCAAGAGAAAGTATAGCATAGCTTTTTATATAAGCATTGCTTTCTTTTTAAAACTATAATTTGACATGATAAGAGCTGTCTCCAATTGGTTAGATTTTTGGTCCAACTTTCTGGGTTCACTACAGATTTGTCCAAAAATTGATCAGTTTTAAATTACAATATACAGTTTTGTTTTGTGATAAATGTACTTAAACGAATGCGATTCTTAAGCTCTTCGTAATATACTTCCACAAAGTCATCAAACAACATTGTTTGATCATCTTTTTCCTTAGACATAAAGGATTGCTCATACAACAAGGCTTCATGTTTTGTTTTAAATCCTCTTTTGAATAAACGTTTCTTCTTCCCTTCTAAATCAATGTAACGCTTAGAAACATACCAATTCCCACTATCCTCTTTGTAAACCGCCATAATCTCGTCCCTCATAGATTCTTTCATTGAAATACGTACGATTGATTTTGCCAGAGATAGTAATATAGCCTTCATTTTGAAGCTGCTTATTCATATCTTTGATTATCCTATAAGCAAGTCCTTTCGAAACACCTAGTAAATCTGCTACCTCTTGTGCTGTCATAAAAATAGTTTCTTTCATTTATTTAGTCTCCTTTCATTTATGCAGTAACGTTTTACGTTTACTGTTGATGCCATTATAGTAAATCATTTTGTTTACGTCAATGCGAAATAGTAACTTTTATTGTTTACTGTATACATTCTAATTTACAGTAAATTTTATTGTTTTCTATGTGTGAATGAAATGCTATAATTTGATGCAAGGGGGAATTGTAAAATGACCTTAGGTGAAAGAATCAGATATGTTCGCCAACTAAGAGGCATGACACAAACAGAGCTTGCCGAAAAAGCTGGTTTCACTGCCGATGAAAACGGAAGAATCCGTATCTCCCAATATGAAAATGATTCAAGAATCCCACGCAAAGAACAACTTAAGAAAATAAGTGAAGCACTTGGTGTTACTTCTTACTATTTAAGTTTAGAAGAACATACAAATGCCTTAGACTTTGCATATTCCTTATTGGAGTTAGATCGAACAGCCAATTTCATAATCCGAAAGGAAATAGTCCAAGACGAAGAACACTATCTTATTGATTTCAACACAGATTTCTTTAATGATTTCTTCAAAGAATGGATGCAGAAGAAGGCTGATCTAAAAGATGGTAAGATCACCCGTCAAGATTACATAGAGTGGACTATCAATTATAAATAGTTGGCACTCGTGCGATACGTTATATGCGTATCAATTTATTGATGATGAATATTTATATCCGGCAGTGAAAAAAGGGCTCAATGAGACTTTACTCAAAGAGTCTTTTTTATCATTGCTTCTCATTTTAGATATTTGGCAACTCAAAAAATCAAATTTTACATTGAAATTGTCAATAAAAATTAGTAGAATGAAATTGCTCAATTGAAGGATATATGTATCCTTTAAAAAAGACATTGATGTTGGTAGTATCAATGTCTTTTTTTCTATTTGCTCCATTTGTAATTTGGATCTTCAGATATTTTTTTCTGATATTCTTTACGATAATCATTTAAGCACAATGGGTTAGCACATCCTGCCCATTTGTTTGGTTCTGCTTCCATCAATTCATCATCTTCCCATCCGCAATATGGACAAACATCAAAAGAAGATACATCTTCAAATTCATATTTTCCACATACCGGACATTTGTGAGGCGTCGGAATATAATTATCGTCTGTATAATCGTAATCTGGATTTTCGGACACCTTACCTTCAAACCATTTTTTATAATCGTTTAAAGATAATTCATTAGTTAGATTGCCGACTTCTGGATGTTCATATTGATACAAATCATACTTCCAACCACAATGCATGCAATAATCAGATTGTTTGTCTTTGTAATCCACATCTTCCTTTTCTAAATCAGTGTCCTCAGCAAAATAATACTCATGACACACCGGACATTCCATTGGTTTGAAATTTTTACTTTCCATGTTTATTTCTTCCTTTCATCTTCTTTTGGTCCATATAATATTTATAGCCTTTTTCTGGCTTATAATAAGTTACTACAACACCCTTTTTTGTGATTATCGCAAATTCATTTGTCTTCTTATTATATTTATAAGTAGACCCTCTCTCATCAATAAAACTAACGCAATTATTTCTATCAACAGTGTTAGCAAACTTTACTGAATGCGCGATATAAGATTCTTCTGAATCTGATTGAACTTGAGAACCATGTCTTTGATAATGATCTGTCAAAGTTGTTTTATTGAAACCTTTCGCCCAAGCAAATCCAGTATGTTCAGTAATATGTCCTGGAGAACTTCCTCTAGAATTGCCATAACGGTTACTAGCGCCTTTAGTTGCCATGACAGTTTACCTCTTTGACGCGTTTCGCAATCCAAGAATCATAGAATACAAATTTTTGTTTGTTTTTCATATTATTGAATAATTCACCTGGTAATGTTCCATAAACAATAATTTCGGTTGGTTCTAATTCTTTGATAAGTCTTTCCAAAAAACAATACCATTCGTATCTTTCTTGATTTGTTTTAATAAAACCATGTGTACCAACCGCAATTATTGAATGTTTAGGAATAGTTTCTAAATACTCTGGAATCAACTCATCAATACCACATCTAATATTCGGTATCAATTTAACCCCTTGTTTACCATAAAAATAACTCAATGATAAATTATCATTCATTTGTGACTTCTGCTTAATAACTTGCATATCTGAATGGACGCTAAAATCCAAACCTATAATGCCTGCTGTTCTTTTAAAGAATTTCAAATATCTTCGAGGATTTCTTCTTATCCTTTCGAAAGTATCATCTGGTTCAAAGAAACAAATAAACGTTTTGGATAGATCACCACGATAAGTAATTGCCTTATTAAATGGCATGATATCAACTGGAACACTCTTAGAAATCATATAATCTTCTAAGATGGGATACTCTTCACATTTTGTGAAATGAGCACCTTCTACTAAATATGCCTGAAAAGAGTCAGGTACTTTTTTATTATCAATCTTCATATGTTATATATTCCTCCTTACTTTTTAATTGATAATTTGGATAACATATGAAATTCACGCTCAATTGAAGGACATATGTATCCCTTAAAAATAATTTTTCTTTGCAAAAATAATTATTGGTAGTAATCATTTTCGCCTTTAATACATGCATATCGCATCACTTCCTTTCCTAACTTTTTTATCAAAATAATCCGCAAAAGAGTCAGAAACATGATACTTTTTTATAATTTCTTTTTTAGACATATTCTTACACTCATCATATGGAATCATCACTTCACCATCTAAAGCTTTAGCTTGCCATTCAACACTTCTATAAGCTGATATTGTGTTATTTTCAAATGATTTTTCATAAATTGGTGTATACCCAATCTCAAACAAAAATACATGGCACATCTCATGATTAATAAATCCTAGAAAAGCTCCAACACCATTTTCGTATGCCCCCTGGTAGACAGATTCTTTAATTTTAATTGTAAATCCACCAATTTCATTAGGGGAGCATTGGGCCATAACTTTAGGCTCCAAATCTTTATCTTCAACAACCTCATAATTGGAGCCTTTAAAAACATCTGGCAACTTTTCAAGTGCCTCTAATACGGGAAAAGGACCAGTAGCTGGAACATCAAATAGTTCACGGTAATAAGGTGCTAATGCCCTAATTTCTCTTCTTGTTAAGGGTTTAGTTTTGTAATCCATTTAATCACTACCTTTCTTATTCTTTAACAAGTTCATAATCTTAATTGCAGTTTCATCGTCCATTCCATCAAATGATCTTGCAAATTGAAGAGCAGCTTTCCTTTGATTAACCCCTGAATCATTCATAATAATTTTGTACTGTGTTTTCGATTCTTCAATCGCTTCTTCCAATTTCAATCGCTCATCCTCATTTAAGCTATAGTGATCAATAATTTTATCTATCCATTCACTTGGCACATTCTTTTTTCCATTTTCGACAGCAGATAAAAACGGCGCCTTAACTCCTAACATTTTCGCGACATCACCCATAACCTCATGATTCTTTACTCGTAATATACGCATAAATTCACCAAAACTTGTATAGCTCATGTCAGTTCCTCCTTTTAACAAAAAAATAATACCAAACTCTAAACCATTTTTCAAGTAAATTTATTAATCTTTTTTTGGTTAATCTTTTGACCCAAAAATTTGCTTAATTAAAAATTTTCAATTAAATCCATAGAATAGATATATGATAAAAACAAATGGAATTATCCATAAATAATACGTTTTTCACGTTCGTGGTAGCAAAATGGTAGCAATTTCACCTTCAGACATTAAAAAAAGCCCTTAAATAAAGGGCTTTTTCAACTTTTGATATTATTCGAACTCAATCGTTCCAGGAGGCTTAGAAGTGATGTCATACACTACGCGATTGACATGATCTACTTCATTGACGATACGATTGGAAATACGATCCAATACCTCAAATGGGATCTTAGCCCAATCGGCTGTCATACCATCGATTGAAGTAACAGCTCGGATCGCTACGGCATAATCATAGGTTCTTTGATCCCCCATGACACCCACACTACGCATATTCGTCAGAGCTGTAAAATATTGCCAGATTTCCTTGTTTAAACCAGCCTTGGCAATTTCTTCACGCAAGATATAATCACTATCTTGTACAATCTTGATCTTTTCATCGGTCACATCGCCTAAGATACGAATACCCAAACCAGGACCTGGGAACGGCTGACGCCATACCATCTCTTCTGGAAGACCTAGTTCTTCACCTAAAGCACGTACTTCATCTTTAAATAATGTATTTAATGGCTCGATCAATTGAAACTGCATATCTTTTGGCAAACCACCTACATTGTGATGCGATTTGATCGTTTGTGCCGTCTTGGTACCCGATTCAATGACATCGGTATACAACGTCCCTTGTGCCAACCACTTGATTTCTTCACCAGCTGTTAACTTCTTGACCTCATCATCAAATGTATATACAAATTCATTACCAATGATCTTACGTTTCTTTTCTGGATCCGTAACACCTTTCAACTTGGACATAAAACGATTTTTCGCATCGATCTTGACCAAATTGACATTCATGTTCTTACCAAATGTCTCTACAACACTTTCGGCTTCACCCTTACGCAATAGACCATGATCAATAAACATACAAATCAATTGATCACCAATGGCCTGATGTAGTAAAGCAGCCACTACGCTAGAATCCACACCACCAGATAAACCTAATAAGACTTTATCCGAACCGACTTGTTCTTGGATTTTCTTCGTCTGTGTCGCAATAAAATCTTTCATCGACCAATTGTTTTTGGCCTGACAAATCTTGAATACAAAGTTTCGTAAAATATCATTTCCATATTCCGAATTTCGTACTTCCGGATGAAATTGTAATGTATAAATCTTCTTTTCAATATTGGCTGTCGCTGCATTTGGACACGTATCACTCGTTGCCAATACTTCAAATCCCGGTGCCAATTGGGATACTTTATCCCCATGTGACATCCAAACGGTTTGTTTCTTTGGCGTTCCCGCAAATAATTCATTTTCATGATCAATCGTTATTTCCGTACGACCATATTGTCTTTCTTCACTGGATTCGACTTTTCCACCCATTTCATAGTGAATCATCTGCATACCGTAACAAATACCTAAAATTGGTAAGCCACTGGTAAAGATAGCTGGATCACATTTTGGTGCATCCGCTTCATAGACACTATTCGGACCACCACTAAATACGATTCCCTTAACATCACCTAAGGCAAGAATATCTTCCAATTTCATTTCATTCGAATGCAACTCGGAATACACTCCAAATTCACGAATACGACGAGCAATCAATTGATTATATTGACTTCCAAAATCCAAAACAATAATTTTATCTGGCATGAATTATTCTCCTTCTTATGTTTATTATTCTAGCATATTCTTTTCTAAATAATCTATAACGTCATGGAGCGTATGCATACGCAATTGAATATACGGATACATTTGCCGATCCTGCTCGATCCGATCCGGAATAAAAATCGTTTGACAACCAGCTCGACGACCCGCCATGATGCCAAATTTCGAATCTTCTAAGACAAGACATTGTTCGGGTGCCTTGCCCAATCGCTTTGCCGCTTCTTTAAAGATCATCGGATCCGGTTTGGAAGGGATGCCTGCTTCTTTACTGGAAACAATTTCTCGTGGATGAATATCACAATGCGCATACGCAATCAAACGCTCAATGTCTTTTCGCATGGAACTCGAAGCAATCGCATACGGAATCTTCTTTTGATTCAAATAACGAATCAACGCTTTCAATCCCGGTTTACAACCATCTTTCGGATTGGGAAACATCCGCATAAAAATATCTAAACGCACTTTTTGGAAATGGTCCATACACGCAATGATACCTGGATACGCATCTTCAAACTTCTGCACCGTTCGCGAATCACACCCAATCAATTGACTCACTTCTTTATCCGTGATCATAACGCCTCGTTCATGACAGACTTGTTTGAATCCTTTAAAAAAAGTCGCTTCGGTATCAAACATCAATCCATCCATATCAAAAATTACCGCTTCAATCATTCTCTTTCTTCGCTTCCTCTATATATTGCTTCGCATTGTTGATGATCATTTCTACTTGTTCCTTTGTGGTTTGTTTAATGATTTTTCCTGGACAACCAACCACTACACTATTAGCTGGAATTTGGGTATTTTCAGGAATTAAGGCACCCGCACCAATGATGGAATGCGTCCCAATGGAAGCCCCATTCATAACGATAGCTCCCATACCAATCAACACTTCATCTTCAATCGTACAACCATGAATAATGGCGCCATGTCCAATCGTTACGCGTTGTCCAATATGAACGGGAAAACCCTTGTCCACATGGATCACACAACCATCTTGAACATTGGTTCCATCCGCAATTTCGATTGCATCACTATCGCCACGAATGACCGCATTATACCAAACACTGACATCCTTGCCTAAAATGACATTGCCTTTCACAATTCCTTTTTGCACTATTGGATCTCCCAGTTGGCATCGGCTGTCAACGAAGCATCGGCTCGACGACCATGTTCATACGCAATCGTTCCGGCAACCGCAATCATGGTCGCATTATCTGTGCACGCAAACATTGGTGGTACCGTAAATGTCACATTTGGATATTCACCTTTTAATTCTTCCACTTTTTCACGCAAACGACTATTGGCCGAAACGCCACCACCAACAACAAAATGTTTGATGTCTGGATAATCATTCAACACCAAGCGAATCTTATCAAAGATCTCATTCAACGCACATTCTTGGAAGGAACAAGCCAAATCCGCATCACTATATGTTTTTCCTTGGCGTTCCATTCGCTTCGTAAATTGCAGAACGCCACTCTTTAATCCCGAAAAACTAAAATCATATTTACCTTGTGTTTTTGGTTTTGGCAAAGCATAGACGTTCTTTCCTTGTTTTGCTAACTTATCAATCTTTGGTCCACCTGGATAACCCAAATTCATGACACGTGCGACTTTATCAAACGCTTCCCCAATCGCATCATCTTGGGTCGTTCCTAAGATTTCAAAGGAACCCTCTTCTTTCATATAGATCAATTGACTATGGCCACCCGATACAACCAATGCCAATACCGGATAGTGTACATCTGTAACCAATTCATTGGCATAGATATGGGCCGCAATATGATGCACTGGCACCAACGGTTTATGAAACGCAAACGCCAATGTTTTGGCTGCTTGTACACCGACATGTAAACAACCAATCAAACCAGGTCCTTTGGTTACCGCTACCACATCGACATCATCCATCGTCAAATTGGCTTTCTTTAAAGCATCTTCAATCAAATACGAAATATTTTCGACATGAATTCGACTCGCTACTTCGGGTACGACTCCACCAAATTCTTTATGTACATCGATTTGTGAGGCTACAACACTCGATAAAATGTCTTTGCGATCTTTTACGATCGCTACCGCTGTTTCATCACAACTCGATTCAATTCCTAAAACGATCATCGTCATCCTCCTATAATTCACAGATCATGATCCAAGCATCTTCCCCATCTCGGTAATGATGCTTCGAACAATGACTCTTGATAAAACCACACATTTCATATAAACGAATCGCTGGTATATTGGATACCCGCACCTCCAATGTCATCGTTTCACAACCAGCTTGTTTGGCATGGACCATACATTCGATCAATAAACGATGGGCATAGCCTTGTTTACGATACGTTGGCAAAATGCCAATTCGTACCAATTCTGCTTGTTCGTAAGCTTCCCACACAAAGGCATACCCTTCCTTTGTCATCCACGCATGAAAAAAAGGATTGTTTTGAAATTCGGATTCAATTTGTTCCTTGGTCCATGCATCTAGAAAACATTGCGATTCAAAATTTGCCAAAATATTGGCTTTCTTATCATCCACCAACATCATTTATTTTTATATGCATTGGAAGACTTTAAATATTGCGGAACCAACGCATGAATATTCTCGATTTTTCGAGCCGGTACCTGCATAAAATTCGCTAAGAAATCACTTGGTTTGCCTTCTTGATCCAATAAGTACGCATCACCCATTAAGGTACCTGGATGTTGATCAATAAATGTCTTCACTTCATCCAATGACAAAACTTGTGTTTCCGGATGAATGATGCCATTTTCCACATGTGCAATATAGGCACGATGACTACGTGCATCCAAGATTACGTTAGCACTTGGTTCCATACCGGCATACAACTGCATCGTTGAAATACAATATAGTTCTTTATGCATTTGGGTACACAACACTTTCGCAATGGTCATCGCAATCCGAATGCCCGTATACGAACCTGGCCCATCGGTAATGATCACCCGATCAATATCGGCATAATCCAAATGGGTTTGTGCCAATAATTGATTCAATTCCACAAAAATGGTTTCACTTTGTTGCTTAAACGCTTCCTTGGCAATTCCTGCCAATAAACGATCATCTTCATATAGGCCTAAGACTAAATTTTTATAGGCACTATCCATACATAAACTAATCATTGTATGCCTCCACTATCGTTTGACTTACACTTCCTGTATAGGTCATTTCAATTGTTCGTTCTTCATCAATGCCTTCTTCAATCGAGATCGAGATATGATCGTCAGGAATTTGATTGGCGATAAAATTTCCCCATTCGATCACACAAATGCCTTCATCAAAACAATCTTCAAACCCTAGATCTTGATCAATGCCTTCTAATCGATAGGCATCAATATGATAAAAAGGTTGTCCATTGCCTTGGGTATACGATTTCATGATCGTAAATGTTGGTGAATTTATGACTTGTTGAATACCTAAAGCCTTGCCAAACGATTGTGTCCAAGTCGTTTTTCCTGCACCTAAATCTCCATCCAAACAAAGGATGACATGTTTATCTCGACAAAGATCTGCCATTTTTTGTGCAAATCGTTGCGTTTCTGCTAATGAATGAATTTGGATTTTCATACTATTTCTTCCTTTTCTGTTCATGAATCATATGCTTGATATTCTTGATATCTTGCATACGCTTCTTTACTTTTAATTCCGATCCTTGATCTTTCGGTACATAATATACACGATCTTTTAATGCCTCTGGCAAACAAACCATATCCGTCATGTGATATTTGTAGTCATGGGAATATTCATAATCTTTACCATAGCCAAGATCTTTCATCAATCGTGTCGGTGCATTCCGAATTTGCAACGGTACCGGTTGATCCAATGTTGCTTTAGCATCTTGCGACGCATGAATATATGCCGTTTCTAAGGCATTGGATTTTGGTGCCAAGGCACAATACACGACCGCATGCGTTAAATGCACATTGCATTCGGGCATGCCTAAATAATGACACGCTTGATAGGCGGCAATACAAATTTCCAAAGCCCGTGAATCGGCCATACCAATATCTTCCGAAGCAAATCGAACAATGCGACGAGCCACATATAAGGGATCTTCGCCAGCTTCCAACATGCGTGCTAACCAATAGATGGATGCTTGTACATCACTATTTCGCATACTTTTATGCAAAGCTGAAATGATATTATAATGCTCCTCACCTTGACGATCATATAATAGTGATCGTCGTTGCAGACATTGTTTGATGATATCTTGGGAAACATGGATGCCTTCCACATCACTTGGACTATTATATACCACCATTTCTAGAGTATTTAAAGCAAATCGAGCATCTCCACCCGAAAAATTCGCAATGGCTTCGATTTGCGCATCACTCATATCAATATGTAGTTCCCCAAATCCTTTGGGACTGGAAATAGCCCGATGGAGAAGTTCCACAATATCTTCTTGACTTAAGGACTGCAACACAAAAACACGACAACGCGATAAAAGGGCGTTATTTAGCTCAAAACTCGGATTTTCCGTCGTTGCCCCAATCAAGGTGATGCTGCCATTTTCTACATACGGTAAAAATGCATCTTGTTGGGCTTTATTGAAACGATGAATTTCATCCACAAACACAATGGTTTTTTGTCCCAATACTTTGTGTTGTGCCGCTTCTTTCATAACTGCCTTGATATCTTTGATTCCCGACGAAACCGCGGAAAATGTCACAAAATGGGCTTTGGTCTTATGCGCGATCATTCGCGCTAATGTCGTCTTGCCAACACCGGGCGGGCCCCAAAAAATCATGGATGGTACACTATCATGTTCAATCATTTGCCATAATATCCGTCCAGGAGCTACCAATTGTTTTTGACCCACATATTCTTCCAAGGTTTCGGGTCGCATGCGATCCGCTAAAGGACGTGAATCCGTCGTATCAAATAAAGAAGCTTGTTCCATATCGTTCCTCCGTCCTCCATTATAGCATGGTTCCTTATAGGCGCTGTCGTAAATAGTCACGAAGACAAGCATTCGTACAATAGATGTAACAACCCTTCATGCCTCGCGTCATCAAGGTTCGATAGGTATTCTTGATAATTTCATCCGCTCGTGCTAAGGCTTGTTGCGGATCTTGTTTATATAATTTCTTTAAACCACGAATGGATTGATCACTTTTGGCCCGTTTAGTGAAATCAGTCACGATATGACCATTTTCATAACGCATATCATCGCCAATGATCACACCCACATAATCAAATTCCAAGCCTTGGGTCGTATGAATACAACCAGCCTCATGGACGGATGTTTCACTAATCGCAAAGGCTTGGCCATCATCCAAATTCCAACTGATGCCAAAATCACCAATCTGAATATCATGATAGGAACTATCCTGTCGCTTGGCTTTAGGCCATTCCCAACAATAACCTGCCAACATTCGGGCTCGATTGGCGACCTTATTTTTTTCTAAGATCAAATCTTGTACATCTTGGGGATCATCAAAAACACGAATATCATAGTCCAAGCCTTCCAGATTAAAATTGGCTGTTTGTCGAATTTCTAAGACATCATCCACCCAAGCCAAATAGCCATTGGATCCATTACACCGAAATTGCGAAAGCAATTCGAGTTCTGTTACTTGAGAACCTTCCGCTTTGGCCCATTTGCGAATTTCTTCTACCGACCCTATATCTGACATAGTGACTCGTTGACTTTCATCAATAAAGAAGACGGAACAACCAGCCGCATGGATGATTTCTTTGATTTGATTTTCGCCTTTGTTATGAAACAAACCCGATTTTTCATTCAATCGATGCGCTTCATCCACCAATAATGTATGGATTTGATTACGTCCTACATCCACATAGGAACCAGAATTTTTAAACATATTATCTACACTGCTTTTTGTGATTTGCCCTTTTAATTTTGATGCATACACCTGTCGTGGTGCCCTATTTTTGGAAACATATTGGACAAACTGGCCTTTTTGGGTCAAAGTAGCCAAACACTGAATCGCAATCACGCTTTTACCTGTTCCAGGTCCGCCGGTACAAATGATCGTTCGTTTTTGATGATCTTTTTGACACTGACAAGATAAGCGAAGAATTTCTTCATACACAACACGTTGTTCATCGATCATGATAAATTCAGGATTTCCCGCAATCATCGAAGCAATCGCATCCTGCAAGCTTTTTGAAGGCCGAATCGTGCCATGATCGATCTTGTATAATATGTCTTCATTATCGCCTTTTCGCACAAATCGTTTGATCAATGCGCGTAATTGACTCACTTGACCTTTGGTGAAAGCGGGTGCTTCGGAAGTGTATGCTTCATATTGCTCATCATCCAATAGATCTTGATCCGAACGAATATAATTGTGTAAATAGGCACAAGGAATCAATTGCACATGTGCATCTTGAACCGCCGTATTATAATCTTGGATCAATTGCGCATACGACCAAGCTTGATAGGAAGGATGGACCACTTTACGTTGGGCATGGCCAGTATAGGTTTCCACCAAAGTATGCGAATTGCCAACTTTTTGAAGTTCTTCCCATTGTTTTAATTCAATGATGATCAGGCCTGGATGATTTTCTTCGTCATAGCCCGAAATCATAAAATCGACACGTTTGGCCGTTTGGGGAATATTGTATTCAATCGCAATGCCTACGTTATCTGGTATATCGGGATCATTCATCACTTTATACATATACTGCATAGAATTGTCCCATGCTCGAAATTCATTTTTTGGTGTATGGCGTCCCATCTTTTTTAATATATTTTGTTCAATATCGATCGCAATGGTATCATTTTCAACACTTTCAAGAAAATCCCGTCGCGAACCATCATAGACAATCATTTCTGATCTCCTTGGTAGGCCGTATATTTCAATGACTTCCCATAGGCTTGATCCACCGGATATTTTTTCTCATTCACTGCTAATTTATCTTGAATGATCTGCAACACGTCTAAATCAAGATCATGTGCCATCATCAGTGAATAAATCAATACATCTGCTAACTCTTCTTTGATCTTATCCATTTTCTCTTTTGTATCGGCTTGCGTATCTGCACCGGTCCATTGAAATACTTCCAATAGTTCGGCTGCTTCCAAAGAAATGGAAATGGCCAGATCTTTGGGATTATGAAATTGTTGCCAATTGCGTTGATCACGAAACGCAATGATTTCTTGTGTTATGGTTTGGATGGTATCTTCCATATAAATCACCTCTGTTACCTATTATACAAAAAAAGTGCAACTCGAATCGAGTTACACATTTTCATGGTCAGCATAAATACCTATACAATGGGGATCTTCACTCAATTGCTTGACCCAACGTAAGGTTTTTTTCATGGATTGTATATCATATATTGGTCCAGGCAATTTTTGTTCTTCCCACGAATGATGATTATAGGAATCATCGCCAATAAAGGCGGCATATTGCTTGTGCTCGTATACCAAGATTGCCATTGATTCTTCACTATGTCCCGGTGTTAAAATCAAGATAAAACTACCATCGCCAAATAAATCACAACTCTTTCCAAATGGGGCCGATGTATCTTTTTTCATAGATACTGTTTCTATGTGAACACCTTCCCAAAAAGCTTTGCGATAGCGTACATCTCTGGTTTGGGCATGTTGCCATTCTTCTTTGGAACAATAGATGTGTTTGGCTTCTTTTAAAGGTGATAAACCCGACACATGATCACAATCCAGATGCGTCAATACAATCGTATCGATGTCTGATGGCTTCAGTGACAATTTCTGTAGTTGATACGGTATTGCTTCTTCTCTTTTCAAAACCGGTTCACTCGCAAACCATAAACCAAATCCAAGATGAGAAAGGGGATGATCGACACATGCTTCCGACCAACCTGTATCAATCAATACCCGATGGCCTTGGTTTTCCACCAAAAAGGCTTTAACAGGTACACAAATTCGCTTCTTTCTTCATTGAAACAAGCCCGTATAGGCATAGGTCCAACGATGCGAGCTTCGATCCGGAACCGAACTGGAAACCAAGGTACTACCGGTTTGTAAGGTATAAATTTTCATTCATCCTCACTCCGATTGGATAATTCTTTGGTGATTTCTATGGCTAAATGCAACACATCAATCAACGCATTCATGGATTTCATATCGGGATCAAAATAATAGAAGATCTTGGTCCCTTCTTTTCGTGTCTTTAATAATCCCGCATCTTTCATGATTTGGAGATGATGCGATACAGCTGGACGGGAAAGATTGGTATGGGCTGCTACATCAATGGCACGTACACCGGAACAATCACCCATCTGCATCATCGTTAAGATGATGTGCTGGCGACTTTCATCACCCAACGCAATCAACAATTTTTGACTCGCACCAAATGCACGGGCAAGTTTTTCAATCTTCTTATTCATCGAAAGTATGCCCACTTGCCAATTCAAAATCGCACTTCACAATGCCTAGATCCACTTTGGAAAAGAAACCTCGACCATTCACTTTAGCACTCAGTTTCTTTCCATCATAAGAAATCAAAAACTTTTGTTGGTTAACAGCGGTTGGCGAAAGCATGGCTGCTTCCATGCCCGTATGAAACCAAGTGGGTACATCTCCGGTAACAGAACATAGTTTATCCATGGGTTTACTTTTATGGGCAACGCCTTGGTTTTCTCCATATCCCAGGGATACAACGATGACTTGTTTCTCGTCTTTGTTTACGATCGCATCACTTTTACCATGAGTCATGCCGACCCAACAACTGTTGATACCTAAACTTTGCGCCAACAACACCACTTTTTCACCATAGTATCCAGTTTTTTCTTCTAGTTTTGGTTCTTTCTTACCGACAATGGAAAGATAATTTTTCACATTGGTAAATTTTCCATAATGTGCCATGCGAGAATCAAAACAAACGGGTTCATCAAAGAATAGTTGCATATGGAGGCCGCTTTCGGTATTTAAGCGTTCCACTTCTGCTTTCAATTTTTCTTGTATTTCCATGGGAATCTTTTGATCCGTATATTGACGGACACTATGTCGTTGTTTCATGACTTCGATCCATTCCATACTTGTTTCCTCCGTTCATTTGCTTGAACATTATACCAAATCAAAATAGAAATAGATCATCTGTAAAGAAAATCGAGATGGATCATTCTTTTTGATCATTTGGATCTAACATCTTGATTACTTTAGCAGGTACACCGGCAACCACGGCATAGTCAGGGACATCTTTTGTGACCACAGCGCCTGCTCCAACGACGGCATATTTACCAATGGTCACACCGGGACAAATGGTTACATTCATGCCAATCCAAGCATTTTGTTTCACAGTGACTTTGCCATAGGTATAAATCGTATGTCTTTCATTCATATCATGGTTGATCGTGGCAATGCGTAAACCGGGAGCTGCCATACAACCATCTTCAAATTCGATACCACCCGAAGCTGATAGAATCGCGGAATGATTGATAAATACATCTTTTCCAAATGTAACCCGATTGCCAAAATCACAAATAAAGGGAGTTAAGATTCGTACATCATCCAATTTACGACCAAATAATTCTTCCAAATACTGCACATACGATGGATCATCGGGTAAAGTCGCATTGGCTTTTTGACAAAGGGTACGAGCTCGCATCATTTCTTCCACGGCTTCTTTAAAATACGATTCGCGCACATCAGTAGGACCGCCTCGGTCCATCAATTCATAAACATATCCTTTTTTATATTCCATAATCTTTTCCCCCTATAAACTTTTTGCCCATGTTTTTACTTGATTGGCACTCTTTGGGGCATCGGCACCATGAATAGCTAAGCCAGGACCAAACGTGGCACCTTTCAATCCTTTTTTCAAATCGCGTTCACAATTTCCCATGCCACTACCTTCATGCGTTACGACAACATATACATTTTTATTCGTAAAATCCAATCGTTCCAATTGAGAATAGATTGGCATGGGGAACAACCCCCACCAGCAGGGTCCACAAATAAAGATGTTGTCGTAATCGGAAATATCATCGATATAGTGAACCAGCAGGTCGTGCATGGGCATTCATTTCTTTTTTCGCTTGATCAATGCAGGCCATATAATCATTTGGATACGCATCAACCGTTTCAATGGGAAACAAATCCCCACCAATTGCTTCTTGAATATATGTAGCCACATAGGCCGTGTTGCCTTTGGAAAGTTTTTGAATACTTCCATTGACATAATTTTCACCTGTTCGTGAGTAATATAGAATTAAGTTTTTTGACATCTGTATACCTCGTTTCTGTATTCATCTTAAAATCGATATATTAATTTTTCAAATTGAAATAATCGATATATAATAGAATTATTAAATTATAAGGAGATAAAATGAACACCAAACAAATTGACTATATATTAGAACTCGCACAAACCTTAAACTTTAATCGTGCCGCTGAAAATCTTTATATTTCCCAACCAACCTTGACCTATCAGATTCATGCAGCCGAAGAAGAAATTGGCTTTATTATTTTTGATCGGAGTGGCAAGGGAACGAATATCACGCCGGCCGGCCAACAATTTGTGGCGAGTCTTCGTAGTATTCGGGCTGAATTAAGAAAAGCCATTGAACAAGGGCAAAACTTTTCAACCAAGTATCGTGAAAATATTCAAATTGCCTTACCCGTTCGTTCGGCACTCTATTTCTTGCCCCAAGTGATCCAAGAAATTTCAAAGGGAGATTCGGGTATTTTGGTTACGCCTTTTTTTGATTCAAATCATATATTGGATTCTTTTTTACAAGGCGAACAAGATGTACTCTTTGCGATCCAAGATGAGATTCGTCATATTCCTAATATTCAAGTTCATCCACTGTATGACTCTAAAATCTATTTAGTAGCTCGTCATGATGATCCGTTAGCGCAAAAATCACGTATTGAACCCGAAGATCTAGCGGGTCGAACCTTGATGGTAGGCGGTCCTTCCCCTATTCCTTTGCGTCAAGTCCAACAACGCATGATCGAAACCCAACCGATTGATTATTTCAATAGTGATGATCATGATACTTCTTTGACCAATGTCGCAGCCAATCGAGCCCTTGTGCTTTCTCCTGGTTTTTTAAATGATCATACCAATGAATTTGCGTGGATTCCCTTTGATTGTGAAGAAACCATACCTTGTGTATTATGTACCCATGCTTCAGATCATCGAGACATTATTCATAATTTTGTCCAAATGATCCAGAAAATGTATGAAGATCATCCGGATTTTGCGGTATAAAAAAACAGAAGAACTAGTCTTCTGTTGCACCATATTCTTGATAGTATGCATCAATGCGTGCTTTTAGATCATCATCCAAACGATCACCTAAATATTCAATAACTTCTGGCATCGAGACAATGGCTGCTGTTGGGAAACCATACAACTCACTAATTTCTTTTAATGCGGTCTTGTTGCCTTTTCCCTTCTCATTTCGATTCAAAGAAACCATCAAACCAACAATATCGACATTAGCAGCCCCTCTTACTTTTGGCACCGTTTCTTCCATCGATTTACCCGAAGTTGTGACATCTTCAATCATTACAACACGATCGCCATCTTTCAATTTTGTACCCAAGAATTTGCCTTTATCCGCACCATGATCTTTTGCTTCTTTACGATCCGAACAATAGCGAACTTCTTTGCCATATAAGGTATGTAACGCAATCGCTGTCACAACGGCCAATGGAATCCCTTTGTATGCGGGTCCAAATAATACATCAAAATCGAGACCATATGTATCCACGATAGCTTTGGCATAAAATTCGCCTAATTTCTTTAATTGTTCTCCTGTGACATAAGCCCCTGCATTCATAAAGAAAGGACTTTTTCGACCGGATTTTAAGGTGAAATCACCAAATTTTAAGACATCGGATGCCAACATAAATTCAATAAATTCTTGTTTATATTCGTTCATATTTGTACTCCTTTTTCGCTATTATATCATGCATCCGAACGACTGAATGCATTCTTCATTTGATTACTTAGGATATAAAGGACTTGATTCAATACTTCGGTTGTTTGATCTTGTAGCCATTGTGCCATGTCTTCATTGGCTTGATGACGCAATTGTAACTTTTTGCCCTCATCGGTTTCATGTTCCAATAGACCATTATAGGTATGAATCATTTGATGCGCTTTAGCAGCGACTTTGTTTTGATAGCGTTCAATTTCAAAAATTGATTGGCGATAGGAAGCATCGGCCATAGCGGCTAATAAACGACTGGACCAGTAAAAATTATCACTCGAAACATCTTTTGTGGTATTGGCCATGTATTCTGGTGTCGTTTCAATATTCGCATAGAATGGCACCAATGCATTGAAGACATTGGAAGCAAAAGCAACCCATTCAATCGTTTCACAGTTTGGTTTCATCTGGGTAATCGTTAAAAAATCATTGCGATTGATACCAATCGAACGATACTTACCTGATTGGGCTTCTTTTCCATACGGATCATATGGTGTGCCTTGATAATGCAAACTTAAAACATATTTGACATCCTCTACCGTTATTTTCTTTTCTGGAACCATGCACCATGGTAAATCATCGGCTTCGGGTTCAAACTTTGTATGCGGATTCCACGTTCGTAAAATATCCCAAGCTCTTGGCGTATTGTAGATATGATCACTATCCTCATGGGAACCAAACGCTGCCCGAGGATCAAAAGCACCATACGAAGATAGATTCAAATGATTCGTTTGTACAAATTTCTTTAGATCGAATGAACATATATAATTTTCTTCATCTTCAAAATCAAAACGATCAATACCTAATTGATTGGGCATGACCACATAGACATCATCGGGTACTTTTCGTGCCATCCAATGATGACCACCAATCGTTTCTAACCACCAGATCTCATTGACATCACAAAAGGCAATCCCATTCATTTCGTAAGTTCCATACGTTTCCAATAAGGAACCTAAACGTAGTACTCCTTCTTTGGCCGAATGAATATATGGCAAGACCAATGTCACCATATCCTCTTCGCCAATACCATTTTCAACCAATGGATCCGCACCTAATACACGAGGATTGGACGTAATCGTTTCGGTAGCGGTCATGGCCACATTGGCTGCATTGACCCCACTGGCTGCCCATACGCCTTCACTTTCAATCGCGTTGGGCATCGATGTATAACGCATTGGCTCATCCGGCAATTCAATTTCGACATGCGATAAAACCGAACAATATTGTTTCGGTTGTTCTTCGGGATGAACAACTACAAATTTCTTTGGGGTAAATTGTCCCGATGGTGAATCATCATTTCGTGCAATCATACAAGATCCATCATAGGAAGCTTTCTTACCCACTAATACGGTTGTACAAGACATGTTTATTCCTCCTTATGTATCTTAAAAAGAGCTGTATCGATGGGGATGATACAACTCTTCTTTCCATTACTTTTGCATCGTATCTTCGATCAAATGATACGTTTTGACAGGATCCTCACTCTTGGTGATGGATCGACCAACCACAATATAGTCACATCCTTGTTCGCGAGCAAAATCTGGTGTTGCTACACGGGCTTGATCCCCTTTGGCATCGGTTGCTAAACGAATACCTGGCGTAACGGTCAAGAAATCATCGCCACATACTTCATGAATGGCTTTGGCCTCATGGACCGAACAAACTACACCATCTAAACCGGCTGCTTTCGCATTTTGGGCATAGCGTTTGACCGTATCGATGACTTCGCCTTCAATGCCCAATTGATCATTCATGATCTCTTGAGAAATAGATGTTAAGATGGTGACCGCAATACACAATGGACGCTTACCATCGATGGCACCTTCTTCCAA
>OCTW013429881.1_pt1 | contig 21674 bp, 13 predicted proteins | sample 1539671 | NCBI WGS metagenome assembly OCTW01 (sample SAMN02144230, study PRJEB22623) | gut metagenome | biome: sheep rumen | host: Ovis aries | place: New Zealand
ATAAAGAGTATTAACAATAAAAAAAAGAGAAAGGAAAAGAAAATGAGTACGAAGAAGAACTATCGCTTTGAGACGCTTCAGCTGCACGTTGGACAAGAACAGGCCGACCCCGCTACCGACGCACGTGCGGTGCCCATATACCAGACCACCAGCTATGTGTTCCACGACTCGCAGCATGCTGCCGACCGCTTCGGTCTGCGCGATGCGGGCAACATCTACGGTCGCCTGACCAATTCCACGCAAGGCGTGTTTGAAGACCGCGTGGCTGCGCTGGAGGGTGGTGTGGCCGGACTGGCCGTGGCCAGCGGTGCTGCCGCCGTTACCTACGCACTGCAGAACATCGTTCAGGCAGGCGAGCACATCGTGGCTGCCGACAACCTCTACGGAGGTTCGTTCAACCTGATTACCCACACACTGGCCACGCTCGGCATCAGCAACACCATCGTCAACGTGAACGACCTGGAAGCCCTCGAGGCAGCCATTCAGCCCAACACGAAAGTGGTGTATGCGGAGACCTTCGGCAACCCCAACAGCGACGTGCTCGACATAGAAGGCGTGGCAGCAGTGGCACATCGTCACGGCATTCCCCTCATTGTGGACAACACATTTGGCACGCCTTATCTCATCCGTCCTATCGAACACGGTGCCGACGTGGTTGTCCACTCCGCCACGAAGTTCCTCGGCGGTCACGGCAGCAGTCTGGGCGGCGTCATCGTCGACGGCGGCACCTTCGACTGGAAAGCCAACGCCGACAAGTTCCCCTCGCTGGGAAAGGCCGACCCATCCTATCACGGCGCCGTGTTTGCCGACGTGGCCGGTGCGGCAGCCTTTGTGACCCGCATCCGTGCCGTCATCCTTCGCGACACCGGAGCTGCCATCTCTCCATTCAACGCATGGATACTTCTGCAAGGTGTGGAGACGCTGAGCCTGCGCGTGGAACGCCATGTGGCGAACGCACTGAAAGTGGTCGACTTCCTGGCAAACCACCCGAAGGTGGCCAAGGTGAACCATCCCGCACTGCCCAATCATCGCGACCATGAGCTCTACAAGAAGTACTTCCCCGGAGGCGCCGGATCCATCTTCACCTTCGAGATCAAGGGCGGACAGGAAGAGGCCTGGAAGTTCATCGATGCGCTGCAGGTGTTCTCGCTGCTGGCCAACGTGGCCGACGTGAAGAGTCTTGTGATACATCCCTACACCACAACCCACTCTCAGATGACGCCAGAAGAGCTGGCCGAACAGCACATCACGCCAGCCACCATCCGCCTCTCCATCGGAACCGAGCATATCGACGACATCTTAGACGACCTGAAACAGGCATTCGACAAGCTTTAAACACCCATCAAATCACGGTAGTTCTGGAGTGCAGGAGCTGCAAGAATCAGTACTTTGCCTATCGCCAGCAACAACTGCGACTCCTGAGACTCCAGTAACTCCGGAACCTGAGCAAACAAGACAACAGAATAAGACAAAAAAGAAAGGACAGAAAAATGGCAAAAATAGCAAAACAACTCACCGAGCTCATCGGCAACACGCCGCTTTTGCAGCTCAACACCTATTCAAAGGCAGCCGGCGTGGAAACGCCCATCATTGCTAAAATAGAGTATTTCAACCCTGGTGGCAGTGTGAAAGACCGCATCGCCCTGGCCATGATTGAGGACGCCGAGCAGCGTGGCGTGCTGAAGCCCGGTTCGACCATCATCGAGCCGACCAGCGGAAACACCGGCGTAGGTCTGGCCCTGGTGTCGGCCGTAAAGGGGTATCGGCTCATCCTGACCATGCCCGAGACCATGAGCGTGGAGCGTCGCAGTCTGGTGAAAGCCTACGGTGCCGAGGTGCGACTCACTCCCGGCAAGGACGGAATGCCCGGCGCCATCAAGGCTGCCGAAGAACTGCGCGACAGCATTCCCGGAAGCATCATCCTACAGCAGTTTGAGAATGCCGCCAACCCCGCGAAGCACTACGCCACGACGGGTGCCGAGATATGGGAGCAGACCGAAGGCAAGGTGGACATCTTTGTGGCTGGCGTAGGCACGGGCGGCACCGTGTCGGGTGTAGGCAAGCGCCTGAAGGAGAACAATCCCAACGTGAAAATCATCGCAGTGGAGCCCAAGGCCTCGCCCGTGCTGAACGGCGGAAAGAGCGGTCCTCACAAGATTCAGGGCATTGGAGCAGGCTTCGTTCCCAACACCTACGACAGCGCCGTCATCGACGAGGTGTTCGACGTGGACAACGACGATGCCATCCGCACGGGCCGTCAGCTGGCGCGTCAGGAGGGACTCCTGGTGGGCATCTCGGCCGGCGCCGCCGCCTTTGCCGCCGCCGAAGTGGCCAAGCGTCCCGAGAACAAGGGCAAGAACATCGTGGTGCTGCTGCCAGATACGGGCGAGCGCTACCTGTCTACCGTGCTCTATGCTTTCGACGAATATCCGCTCTAATAGACACATAGCCCAACAACAACGAAAGAAGCCTGCCGCTACAAGAGCGTGCAGGCTTCTTCTCTTAACTTATAATTGTGCGATTGATGTTTACTCAGCAACGAGTGTGAAGCGCTTGAAGTCAACAATCTTCAGCTCCTTGTCCTGCTGGGCGAGCCACTGGCTGACCGTAGCCTTGTCGCCATCACCGAACTGGAACTCCTGATCGACGAGGCAGTTCTCCTTGAGGAACTTGGCCACGCGACCCTTAGCGATGTTCTCAATCATCTGAGCGGGCAGGTTCTTAGCCTTCTCCTCAGCGGCCTGCACCTTGAGCTTGCGAGCCTCGTCGGCCTGCTCCTGTGTGAGCCATCCCTTGGCCATGTTGCTCTCGATGTGTTCTTCGCTGTCCACGAGGTTCGGGTTGATGCCGGCCTTCTTCAGGACAGAGTCCACATACTTCTCCACCTGCTCGAGCTTGGTCTTCTCGACGGCGGTCCTGTACTCCTCGTCGAGGATAGCCTTGTCAACGCTCTCGGCGTTGAGAGCCACGGGCTTCATGGCAGCCACCTGCATGGCAACCTTGTGTCCGGCGTCGGCGTTTTCCTTGTTGGTCTGAACCATGGTGCAGAGAGTGTGCTTGCCCATGTGGTCGTAGACCTCGATGTTGTCGCCCTCGAGCACGTTGTAGCCGTCGAGTTCCATCTTTTCGCCAGTGATACCAGAGCGCTGAGTGACAGCGTCCTGAGCCTTCTGTCCGTTGGGCAGAACCAGTTCCTTCACCTCGTCGAGGGTCTTTGCCTTGGCGGCAACGGCAGCGTCGAGGATGGTCTGCACCATAGCGATGAAGTCGGCACCGTTGGCCACGAAGTCGGTTTCGCACTTCACGGCCACCATGGCAGCGAAGCCTTCCACCTTCTTCACGAGCACGCAGCCGTTGGAAGTCTCGCGGTCGGAGCGCTTGGCAGCGATGGCCAGTCCGCGCTCACGGAGCAAATCCTTTGCCTTGTCGAAGTCTCCTTCAGCCTCAGTGAGGGCCTTCTTCACGTCAGCCAGGCCAGCGCCTGTCATGGTGCGGAGCTTCTTGATATCGTCCATACTTACTTTGTAAGCCATAATCTTTTTCTTTGTTTAAAGGGTTGATGGTTTTGAAATGATAACACTATGTGGGCAGAGGCGGTGCCTCTGCCTACGCATAGCCTTAGGGTTGCAACTTATTCAGCTGCGGGAGCCTCTTCAGCGGGCTGCACTTCAGCAGGAGCCTCGGCGGGCTGCTCTGCGGGAGCGTCGTCGCTCTTGCGTGCACGGCGTGCACGGGGCTTTGCGTCGGCAGCCTCTTCGCTCTGCTCTTTGGCGGCCTTCTCGTCGGCACGCTCAGCCTTGCGCTCTTCCAGACCCTCGGCGATTGCGGTGCAGCATGCGCTGAGAATGACCTCGATGCTGTCCTTGGCGTCGTCGTTGGCGGGAATCATGAACTCAACATTGTTGGGGTCGCTGTTGGTGTCGACGATGGCGAACACAGGAATGCCCAGGCGGTTGGCCTCCTTCACGGCGATGTGCTCCTTCATGACGTCAACGACAAACAGTGCCGACGGCAGACGAGTCAGGTCAGCGATAGAGCCGAGGTTCTTCTCGAGCTTGGCGCGCTGACGGCTGATCTGCAGGATTTCGCGCTTGGAGAGGTTGCTGTAGGTACCGTCCTCCATGAGCTTGTCAATACTGGTCATCTTCTTCACAGCCTTGCGGATGGTGGGGAAGTTGGTGAGCATGCCGCCCGGCCAGCGCTCAATGACGTAAGGCATATTCACGCTTGTTGCCTTCTCAGCGACGATGTCCTTGGCCTGCTTCTTTGTTGCGACGAAGAGGATTTTCTTTCCCGACTTGGCGATCTGCTTGAGAGCCTCGGCGGCCTCGTCGATCTTTGCCACAGTCTTGTGGAGGTCAATGATATGAATGCCGTTGCGCTCCATGAAAATGTAGGGAGCCATGGCGGGATTCCATTTGCGCTTCAGGTGGCCGAAGTGACAGCCAGCCTCGAGCAGCTGATCAAAATTTGTTCTTGCCATTTTCTTTTGAAATGCTTTAAAAATTGTTGTTTACTTTCTTTTTAATTCTGCGGCTTTGTGCAGAGGCGGTGCCTCTGCCTACGCATAGCCTTTGGAGACTGGGGCAAAGACGTGAGCCTCTGCCTATGCGAAAGCCTTTTTTGTTAGAATCAACCAAGGGGTAATCAGGATGAGTCCTCCTGGTTTAGATGCTAAACATTGTCCAGCAGATATTAACGCTTGCTGAACTGGAAGCGACGGCGAGCCTTGGGCTGACCCGGCTTTTTGCGCTCCACCTCGCGGCTGTCGCGTGTGAGGAAGCCATGGTCCTTGAGGTTCTTCTTGTCCTCAGCGTTGATTTTCACCAGTGCGCGGGCAATGGCGAGGCGCAGGGCCTGGCTCTGTCCGGTGAATCCACCGCCGTCGAGGTTTACCTTAATATCGTATTTCTCGGCCACATCGAGGAGCAGCATGGGCTGCTTGACAACATACTGGAGGATGGCAGAGGGGAAATACTGCGTGATGTCTCTCTTGTTGATGGTGATCTTGCCAGTACCTTCGCTCACGTAAACGCGTGCAATAGCACTCTTGCGGCGACCAATTGCATTAATTACTTCCATTTTCTTTTTCTTTCTTTTTTGGATTACTTGTACTGGTTGATGTCGATAGCCTTGGGCTTCTGAGCCTCATGGGGATGCTCTGTTCCGTTGTAAACGTAGAGGTTGTCGAGCAGACGACGTCCGAGACGTCCCTTAGGCAGCATGCCTTTCACGGCATGGCGCAGGATGCGATCCATTCCAAACTCCTTCTGGCGGAGCTGTGCAGGGGTGGTGAAACGCTGGCCACCGGGATAGCCAGTGTAGCGAGTGTACACCTTGTCGGTTTCCTTCTTGCCGGTGAAATAAGCCTTCTTGGCATTGATGATGATGACGTTGTCGCCACAGTCAACGTGCGGAGTGAAGGTGGGTTTGTACTTACCGCGAATGAGCTTCGCTACCTTTGAAGCGAGACGACCCACTACCTGATCGGTAGCATCGACGACGACCCACTCCTTCTTTGCTGTTTCCTTGTTAACGGAAATAGTCTTGTAACTTAAAGTGTCCATTTAAAATTAATAATGTATAAAACGTTTTCTCAATCCGGATATGTCGCCATCCGACTGCGCCTGGCTTCACGCACCTGGAAGCGAGCAGACTCTCCGCCTGCCAGTGAGCAGCGATTCACAAACCATAACGACAGCTTTCGCCGTGGCTACTATTTACACGCTACCCTCGGGGGTTCATTGTTGGCCCCACTAGAATCGGAGTGCAAAGGTACGGCTTTTCGGTTGAATACGCGCACGTTGCGAGCGCATGGTGCCTGGATTTATATTTATTTAACTTATTTTGTGAAGGTTTTGCGTCGTTGCGGGCCGCAAAGGCTCGTCGCCTCCGCGGGGATGGCCGAAGGCGGAGGGTGCCTGTGAGGGCACAGGATGCAGAAAAACGGGGCGAGGAGGTTGCGAAATGAAAGTGTTAAAGGCTGCCCGCTGAGAGTCGTTTCTTTTTCGCCGGAATGCCTTTTGCGGCAAATGGGGCGCGTTTTCTGCCGTTTTGCAAGGCGCTGACTGCCAGACAGTTGCAGAAAGGGCGGCAAAAGCGGGCGATGAAAAGTGCCACTTTCGGCGAAAATTCTCTAGAGATTTTTCTTCAATAGTGGCAGTTTTTGTGGGAAAAAGTGGCGCTGTTCGTGGGCTTTTCTGCCGCAGAAAACTGGCTAAGGTGGCAGATTGCCAAGCCGGAGTTGGCAAAAGGGGGTAGACATCTGCCACTCTTCGACGACGGTCTATCCACTTGCGGCTCTGGATTGCGCGAAAACACGGACGGGGATTTTAACACTTCGGCGGCTGTTTGATGGGTAGAAGAATCGACGAACCGTGCATTTCTACCGACGAATGGTGCAAGCTTCTCTGGGGCTGCTTTCATTTTATCCCACAAGAAGCCCCCCAGTGAAGCAGGGCAAAAACATGGCCGAGGCTTGATTTTTCCGGCAAAAGCATGGCGGTGTCGCGGAAAATCGCTACCTTTGCACTTTTGAAGGCCGATGCCGCAAGCGGCATGGGCCATAACCATTAGAAAACAACGAAACAGATGCAAGCAATCATTCTGGCGGCCGGCATGGGCCGCCGACTCGGAGAATACACAAAGGACAACACAAAGTGTATGGTCCCGGTGAACGGCGTCCGCCTGATCGACCGTCTGCTCCATCAGCTGTCGGGGCTGGGCCTGAGCCGCGTGGTCATCGTGGTAGGCTACAAGGGCCGCGAGCTGCAGGCATACATTGGCCATCGCTACGACGACCACCTGCGCATTGAATACGTGGACAACCCCGTGTACGACAAGACGAACAACATCTACTCCCTTTCTCTGGCCAAGCAGCAGTTGCAGGAAGACGACACACTGCTCATTGAGAGCGACCTCATCTTCGGCGACCGTCTGTTCCCCATGATTCTCGAAGCCCCCGAGCCCAACGTAGCCCTCGTGGCGAAGTATGAGTCGTGGATGGACGGCACCATGGTGCGCATCGACCAGGACCGAAACATCGTGAACTTCATCCCGAAGCAGGCATTCCGCTACGAAGACATCGCCCACTACTACAAGACGGTGAACATCTACAAGTTCTCGCGTCAGTTCTCCCAGCATGTCTACGTTCCGTTCCTCGAGGCCTACTGCCATGCACTGGGCAACAACGAATACTACGAACAGGTGCTCCGCGTGATCACTTTGCTCGACCGCAGCGACCTGAAGGCCCTCGACATCGGCAACGAGAAGTGGTACGAGATAGACGACGTGCAGGACCTTGACATCGCCGAGACCCTCTTTGCCAGCGGCGACAAGATGCTGCAACGGTTCAGCCGGCGCTACGGAGGCTACTGGCGCTTTCCGCGAATGCTCGACTTCTGCTACCTGGTGAATCCATATTTCCCGTCGCTGCAGATGAAAAACGAGATGCGCGCCAACTTCGACACCCTGCTCACGGAGTATCCCTCGGGCATGGGCGTCAACTCTCTGCTGGCCGGAAAATACTTCGGCATCCGCCAGCAATATGTAATGGTGGGCAATGGTGCCGCCGAACTCATCAAGAGCCTGATGGAACATACCGAGGGCCGTTTTGGAGTTGTGTACCCCACCTTTGAGGAATATCCCCACCGGCTGCAGCGCGAGCAGATTGTGAGCTTTGTGCCGCAAGGGCCCGACCTCGCCTATACGGCCGACGACCTGATGCAGTTCTTCGGCCAGCATGCCGTCGACACGCTGCTGCTCATCAACCCCGACAACCCCACCGGCAACTTCATTCCCCGCGCCGACGTGGTCCGTCTGGCCCAGTGGTGCCAGGAGAAAGGCATACGTCTTGTGGTGGACGAGTCGTTCGTTGACTTCAGCACCGACTTCCAGACCAACTCCCTGCTCGACAACGCAACGCTCGAGTCACTGCCTGGTCTCATCGTCATGAAGAGCATCTCCAAGTCGTTTGGCGTGCCCGGCCTGCGCCTCGGCGTCATGGCCAGCAGCGACACGGCCCTCATCGACAGGCTGAAGAAAGACGTTGCTATATGGAACATCAACAGCTTTGCCGAGTACTACATGCAGATTTTCGGCAAATACACGGGCGACTACACACGAGCCTGCCGCAAGTTCCTGACCGAGCGCGACCGTTTCCGCCGTCGTCTGGCCGAGGTGAGCTATCTGCGCGTGCTGCCCTCACAGGCCAACTACTTCTGCTGCGAGGTGCAGGCTCCCCTCACCTCGGCAGAACTGACGCACCGCCTGCTCGAAGAGTTCAACATCCTCATCAAGGACTGCAACACCAAGACGGCGCTACAGGGGCGCAACTTCATCCGCATCTCCGTGCGCAACCGTCATGACAACGACCAGCTGGTTGAGGCACTGCTGCAAATCAAAGACAACGCCGGACTATGAGAATATGTATCTGTGGAGGAGGCAACACCGGGCATGTGATGGCAGGCTATCTGGCTTCACTGGGCAGCTGTGAGGTACATCTGCTCACCCGCCATCCTGAGAAGTGGGCTCACGAGCTCACCATCCACACACCCGACGGTACCGACATACATGGACTCATCAGTCGAATCTCCTCCAACGTCACGGAAGTGGTGGGCAGTGCCGACATGGTATTGCTTTGTCTTCCAGGCTATTCCATCGGCAGCGTTCTCACGCAGGTGGCCCCCGCGCTCCGACCCGGTGTCGCGGTGGGGAGCGTTGTTTCGTGCACCGGTTTCTTCGATGAGGCCCAGCAGCGTCTTCCTTCCGACACGCCGTTGTTTGGCTTCCAGCGCGTGCCTTTCGTCTCAAGACTGGAGACCTACGGCCACTCCGCCCATCTGCTTGGCACAAGGCCACTGATGCGTATCGGTACGAAGAACGTCGCAGACAAAGACTCTTTCGGACGCCAGCTGTCGGCGCTCTTCCGCATTCCCGTCGAAGTGCTCAGCAGCCATTACGAGGCTAGCATCAGCAACAGCAACCCCATCTTGCATCCGGCACGGCTCTATTCGATGTGGAAAGACTGGAAGCCCGGCACCACGTACGCCCGCAACAGCGCGTTCTACGCCGAATGGACCGACGAGGCCTCGACACTCTACATAGCCATGGACCGCGAGCTGCACGAGCTGATCAAGGCGCTACCCGTGAGCGACAACTGTCTGCCCACGGTGCTCGACTACTACGAAAGCCACGACGCACCGTCGCTCACCCGCAAGTTGCGCAGCATTGCTGCCTTCCGAAGCATCATGTCACCCATGCGGCAGACGGCAGAAGGTTTCGTGCCCGACATCACAAGCCGCTACTTCAGCGAGGACTTTCCCTACGGCCTTGACATCATCCGCCGTCTGGCAGCAGCGCACCACATACCGACCCCCACGATGGACATGATAGCCCAGTGGGGCAGAACAATGATACAATATGCCACAGACACACCCTGACCATGCGTCATTGCGCCAGCGTTTCTCGCCCGACGGCTCTCAGCTGCGCCGCCAGCAGGAGCGCATGCTCGAACTGCTGTTGGTGGTCGACGACATCTGCCGCCGCCACGACATCAGCTACTGGCTCTCCAGCGGCACGCTCATCGGCGCCATCCGCCACGACGGCTTCATTCCCTGGGACGACGACCTCGACATCGAGATGATGCGTCCCGACTACCTGCGGCTCATGGAGGTGCTGCCCCGCGAGCTGCCCCAGACCATGGCGCTTCAGACGCATGAGACCGACCCCAACTACTTCTTCTGCTACGCCAAGGTGCGCGACCGCCGCTCCATTCTGAACGAAGGCAACGGCTACGACCGCTCCTGGCGCGAGCAAGGCATCTACATCGACATCTTCCCCCTGGAACGTCAGCGCATCTGGGTCCACAAACTGTCGGAGCACGCCATCGGCCACATGTACAAGATCTGGCGCACCAGCACCGACGACGCGAAGAGCCTGCCCCGCGTGCGCCGCATCTTCCGTCTGAACATGCGCCTCGTCCATCCCGTCCTGCGTGCGCTCAACCGCCTGCTCGGTGCCACAACCGTGACCAGCGGACTGGGCATTCCCTTCCACAATCCGCGCTACGAGAAAGACATCTTTCCCCTTGCCACCCACGTCTTTGAGGGCCATCAGCTGCCCGTTCCCCACGACTACGACCATCACCTCCGCTGCATCTACGGCGACTACATGCAGCTGCCCGACCTCGACAAGGTCAACACGCACGTGGGCAAGCTCGAGTTTCTCGAGAACACCCCCTAAAAACCTTGGCATAAGATGGAGACACTGAAGGAAAAGACGGCTCGGGGCCTCTTCTGGGGAGGCATGAACAATGGCGTGCAGCAGATGATCGGGCTGCTCGCCGGCATCATTCTTGGCAGGTTGCTGTCGCCCGACGACTACGGCATGATAGCCATGATCGCCATCTTCAGCGTCGTGGCCATCGAACTGCAGAGCAGCGGCTTCAAGACCGCTCTGACCAACCTGAAAGAGCCCACCGACAACGACTACAACTCCGTTTTCTGGTTCAACATCGTGGTGAGCCTGTGCATCTACCTCCTTCTTTTCTTCTCGGCGCCCCTCATCGCGCGCTACTACCACACGCCGGCGCTGGTGCCGCTGTGTCGCTACACGTTCCTCGGCTTCTTCATCAGCAGCTTCTCGCTGGCCCAGTCGGCGTGGCTGTTCAAGAACCTCCGCACCAAGCAGCAGGCCAAGGCGGGCATGACGGCCATCGTGGTGTCAAACGTGGTGGGCATCGTCATGGCATGGCGAGGCTATGCCTACTGGTCGCTGGCCACCCAGACACTGGTCTACGTGCTGGTGAACACTCTCATGCTGTGGCACTATTCACCGTGGAGGCCCACCTTCTCGTGGGACCCGCAGCCCATCCGCACCATGTTCCGCTTCAGTTGTAAGATCATGGCTTCGGCCATCCTGACGCAGGTGAACAACAACATCCTCAACATCTTGCTCGGCCGCTACTATTCGGCCCACCAGACGGGACAGTACAACCAGGCCTACCAGTGGAACTACAAGGCGTCGTACACGCTGCAAGGCATGGTGCAGACGGTGGCACAACCCGTTTTCGTCGACCTCAGCGACGACCGCGAGCGCCAGCTTCGCGCCCTGCGCAAGCTCATCCGCTTCGCCTCCTTCGTCAGTTTTCCGCTGCTGCTCGGCTTCGGACTCGTGGCCAAGGAGTTCATCGTGCTGGCCATCACCGAGAAATGGCTCGTCAGTGCCGGCTATCTGCAGGTGCTGTGTGTGGCCGGAGCGTTCACGCCGCTGTCGCTCATCCTCTCCAACCTCATCATCAGCCGCGGGCGCAGCGACATCTATATGTGGAGCACGCTGGCCCTGGGCGTATGCCAGATTGTGCTCATGCTCGCCCTGGTCAGCCAGGGTGTCAGTGCCATGGTGGTGGCCTTCACGGCGCTCAACGTGGCATGGCTGTTCGTGTGGCACCATTTCGCGCACCGCCTCACGGGCTACCGGCTGTTGTCGTTTCTCAAGGACATGTTGCCGTTTCTGCTCGTGGCCGCTGCCACCATGGCGCTCACTCACTTCGTCACCGCCGACCTCGGCTCGCTGTGGCTGCGCCTGCTGACCCGCATCGTCATGGCCGCCGTCATCTATATCGGCGTCCTCTGGATGGCCCATGCCCAGATTCTCAAAGAGACCATTGAGTTCTTGCGAGCAAAGACCCAGAAGAAACAATGAATCAACCCTAAAAAAATACCCCCAAACGCACCCCATGCTTCCTCCCGCAAACATAGACGTATCGGTTCTCATCCTGTTTTTCAACCGTCCCGACCACCTGCAGCAGGTGTTCGACGAAGTGCGCCGGGCTCGCCCTGCCCGCCTTTTCCTCTATCAGGACGGTCCGCGCGACGAGCGCGACCTGCCAGGCATAGAGGCCTGCAGAAACATCGTCGACAACATAGACTGGCAATGTGACGTTCACCGTCGCTATCAGGAACGCAACTACGGCTGCGACCCCTCGGGATTCATGTCGCACAACTGGGCCTTCAGCATGACCGACAAGCTCATCGTGCTGGAGGACGATGTGGTGCCCTCACAGTCGTTCTTCCCCTTCTGCAAGGAGCTTCTCGACCGCTACGAACACGACGACCGCATCACGATGATAGGCGGTTTCAACACCGACGAGGTAACGCCCGACGTGGACGACGACTACTTCTTCACCTCGTTCATGAGCATCTGGGGATGGGCATCGTGGAAGCGCGTGGCCGACCGCTGGCAGTCGGACTATGCCTTCATGCACGACCGGCAGGCACTGCGCATGATGAAGGCGCTGGCCAAGCGCCGCGGCTACCGGAAAGACATGTTGCGCATGTTCAGCGACCACAGCAAGAGCGGGAAGGAATATTTCGAGACCATCTACTGGGCCGACCAGATACTGAACAGCGGGCTCGTCATCCTGCCCACGAAGAACCTCGTCAGCAACGTCGGTTTCACCTCCGACTCCACCCACTACTCCGCCCAGCTCGACACCATGCCTCGCCGTCTGCGCCGCATCTTCACCATGAAACGCCACGAGCTGACGTTCCCGCTGCGCCATCCCCGCTACGTCATCGAGCATGTTGACTACCTGAAACGACGCTACAAGGTGATGGGCTGGAACCACCCCTTCACCAAGATCGGCTACTCCGCAGAAGAGCTCTTCCTCAATCTTCGCCACGGCAACCTGCGCGCCATCGGCACTGCTGCGCGCCGCAGATTTGCGAAATGGACGGGGCGACAGCGACATCAGTAGCACACATTTCAATTGCAAAGAGCTCCTGAACAACTGAAAGTAAAGCACGAACATACTGGATTCCCAAGCCGAAACTGCCGAAAATGAACGGCGATAATGGCGGATGGGAGAAACAAAAGCTGCAGATCGCTGAAACGAATCCATTGGATTTGTTGAACAAAGCCATTGAAATTGTTGAACGAAATCAATGGAATCGTTAGACGAATCCAATGGATTCGTTTACAAAAACTGGCGGTTTTCTTGGCAGAAACTGCCGAACTGACGACCAAAAACCGTAGAAAACGGTTCTCGTTTTTACTGGTATCGGACGTTGCGGAAGCGGATTTTCCGGGTGTCTTTCTGGTAGACTGGCGGGCGCTCATCGCGGCCTGCCATCCTCATGGTGACGTCCTTGAGCAGGATGTTGCGTGCATGCGAGATGGAGAACGCCCATGCCGGCTGTATGCCGTGGGCAGACGGTTCGGGATAGTTGGCTTCGCCGAGCTCGTTGGCAGCGCGTGCCTCCGGAATGAAGAAAGGATTGCGCCCTCGCTGCAGTCTCACATCCTCGAGCGTCAAGGGGTTGCGGAACTGCACGCTGAGGTCCTCTATGCGTACGTTTCTCACGGGATGGCCCTCCACGCCTGCGATAAGACAGGCGTAGCGGCTGTCGGCATCGGTCACGCTGACATGGCTGATGCGGATGTTGCTGACGGTAGACTTGTGGAAGCCTTGTGGAGCCCTCATGCGGTCGCCCAGACGGATGTAGATGGGCGAGTTGCAGATGTCGTTCATGGTGATGTGGCTGACGCTGACGTCCTCCATGGCGGCCCCGTCGACCGTTTCCAGCGCCAGACCGCGGCAATGGCTGAAGGAGCAGCGCCGAATCGTAATATGCCGGAACCCGCCGCTGCTCTCCGTTCCGAGCTTGATACGGCCCGTTGGTCCGTCGCCATCAGGCGCCTTCTCGGTGTCTGTGGTGCGCGTGCCGCTGATCAGCGTGCCCACATCGTATCCGCTGACCTCACAGTCCTCGATGAGCACCTGCTGAGTGGGCTTGGCCCATCCGAGCGCATAGGAGCACTTCAGCACGATGGCATCGTCGTTGACGGTGTTGACCTTGCAGTTGCGAACGACCACCTGCTCGCAGCAGTCGATGTCGAATCCGTCGCGGTTGGTATCGGCCACGACGTCCTCGATCGTCAGGTCGTCGACGCCGGTGAGCAGCATGGCGAAGTGTCCGCAGCTGAGGAAGCGCAGTCCTCGGATGGTTACGTGTCGGCAGTTGCGCAGTGCCAGTGCCTTGTTGGCCACCGTTGGTCCGCCCGGAGCTGTTTTCCGTGCTCCCCTCGACAGCACATCCGAGCCATCGATGAGCCCCTGTCCCTCGAGCGTTACGTTTTCCAAGCTGTCGCCCCACATCAATGAGTTGTGCCAGTGGCTGTGGCCGAAGTCCTGATATTGGTCGTAGGCGTTCGGCTCAGGTGCGTCGTAGCCCTCGGTATCGGTGACAGGTGCCGCCCTGAGGATGGCGCCGCTGTCGAGCCGCAGGGTGACATTGCTCTGCAGATGGAGCGAGTAGCAGAGGTAGGTGCCAGCAGGAAGCAGCACCGTGCCGCCACCGTCGGCGGCCGCCTGTGCCAAGGCGGCGTTGATGGCAGGCGAGTCGATGTGGGTGGCGTCGCCCTTTGCGCCGTAGTCCCTGACGTTGTAGGTGGTTGCAAAGGTGGGGCTGCTGTGACACAGCAGCAGACTTAACAAGACCCTCCCCAGCCCTCCAAGACCCTCCCCCAACCCTCCCTGTTTAGGGAGGGAGAGAAGAGAGGAGACCCACCCCAGCCCTCCCTGTTTAGGGAGGGAGAGAAGAAAGAGGAGAAAGGAGAGGGGGGAGGAGAGAGGAGACCCACCCCAGCCCTCCCTGTTTAGGGAGGGAGAAGGGAGAAAGGAGAGGGGGGAGGTGAGAGAAGACCCTCCCCAGCCCTCCCTATTTAGGGAGGGAGAAGGGAGAAAGGAGAGGGGGGAGAGAGGGAAGGGCTTCATGGTGATGGGGGATTAGAAACGGATTTTGCCGTCGTAGTTGAAGATGGGCTGGTCGGTGGGCACCTCATCGTCGTAGAACTGGACGGCAGAATCGTTCGACTTGGGGTGCTGTCGGTTCAGCAGATTGATGATTTCTGCGCCTGCCCAAATGGCGGGGCCGTAGCCGTGGGCCGCCATTACGTGGACGGGACGATAGGCATAGAAGGCGGCGTCGAAGCCCATTCCGGTACCCACGCACACGTTCTCCACCTGCCCCTTGTCGTTGATGGCCGACTGCACGGCGTGCCATCCGAGCAGCGCCACCGGTCCGAAAGCCTTGTCGTCGAGCCATCCCCGGTTGACGGCGTGCGCCAGACAGTAGGTGTAGATGGCCGTTGCCGATGTCTCCAGATAGGTGTCAGAGCGGTCGAGAAGCTGATGCCAGAAGCCGTCGTGGTGCTGCAATGCTGCCAGTCCCTCGGCATGCTGTCGCAAGAGACTGAGGATCTGCTGTCGCTGCGGATGGTTGTCGGGCAGCACATCGAGCACCTCGCACAGGGTCAGTATGGCCCATCCGTTGGCCCGTCCCCAGTGGAAGGCCGGATGATAGCCGGACGCCTCGACCCATCCGTGCCGGAAGAGCTTCTTCTCGGGCACCCACATACGGTCGGCGAACTGCAGGACCTGTCGCGCGGCCTCGTCGTAGTAGCGAGCCTCTCCCGTGAGTCGTCCCATGTAGGCCACGGTAGGAATGCCCATGAACATATCGTCGAGCCACAGTGTATTCTTCTGCGGTCGCAGTCGAGCGAATGTGCCGTCGGCGAGTCGGTATTCCTTGTTCATGATGTAGTCGGCGTAGTTGTCGATGAGCGGTCTGAGCTTCAGGGTGGGATTGGCGATGATGGCCTTGATCATGGAGCAGCAGACGGCTCCGGCATCGTCGAGGGCATGCGGTTCGATGACCCGCCTCACGTTGCCGTCGATCTGCTTGCCCTTCTCGTGCAGCTTGCGGAAGTCGGGCGCGATGTCAGCCAGCAGCTGGTGCCGTTTCTCCACATAGTCGCGGTAGGCAGCGTCGCCCGTAGCCTGGAAGGCTGCCAGTGCCGCCGAATAAGTGACGCCCCATTCGTAGCTGGTGAGCCTGAAGCCCCCCTGTTTCAGCTGTGTGTTCTCGTCTATCTTCGTGGTGTTCTGTCCCGTCTTCTTGTCCACGAGTTCCGCCGGCGTCTCACTGTCGATGTATGAGAGCACGCGGTCCATAGTCTGCTTCACCTCTGCAACAGCGGGTATGCCGTAGCCCACTCTGTAGGCAGGCTTCATCAGATGGAGAGGGGTGTTGGTGTCGTTGATGGAGGAAGGGACCCTCCCCGGCCCTCCCTGTTCAGGGAGGGAGAGGGGGGAGGAATTCTTATATCTGTCGATGAGATGCTGGGGGAGGCGGACGATGCAGATGTTCATTGAGCGGCCGTCCTCACTGAGCATGGCCGACTGGATCTCGATTTCAGTTCCGTCGGGCTTGAATGTGGGGTGCACATGGTCGCGTGCTGTGGTTTTGTGTCCTGCCGTGAGGAGGATGCGCTCCTTCGTATGTCGGTCGATGAGCCACAACTCTCGTGCGAAGTCATCGCCGGCCACCCAGTGACCGTCCTGTGAGCCCGTCACGTGCCAGAAGTTATCGCCGTCGACCTGTCCTTCGAGCGTGAACTCCCTCGTGCGCATGTTCACCACGGCGATGCCCGTGGCATATTCCTTTGTTCCTGCAGGCCCCCAGTCGTCGGACATTGCGAACGCCTCCAGTCCTTGAATGCTCCGCCTGGAGCCGTTGTCGATGGGCCGATGTCCGATGATGGCTATGACGAGCTCGTCTTCGCTGATGACCGCCTCGTGAGTCACCCAGTCGTGCTCGGTCTCGCGGTAGATGGGCCGCAGGTTGGATCCGTCAGCGTTCACCATCCATGTACGCTGCGGCGCCTTTCCTCCCGTTTCCCAGCAGAAGATGACCTCTCCTGGGTGCCACGGATTGCCCTGAATGTGTCCCACCTTGAAGTGTACTGCCACCACGGGCTCGGCCTTTCCCGTTTGCAGGTCCATCTTCCCGATGCCTCCCGGTCCGGCTCCCATGTGACGCGGTCCGTAGTCGGGTGCTATGGGTTCAGCTATGTGCATGGTTCGTGCGTACTCCTTGTCGAGGCGGAAGTAGACGAACTCCTCGCTGCCGTCGAGCGCCATGTCGCCCTCGCTGCACAGCTCTGGTGGCAGCGTTCCGCAAATGCGCTCGTAGGCATTCTTTTTCTTCAGCTTTCCGGCCTCGCTGTCGGCGAACAGTTTTTGGAGGTTGACCTCGACCACCTGCAAGGCGGTCTGCCTGCCGGCCTTGTCTTTGAGTGCCCTCATGTGATAGAGGTTCATGGACTTTCGAGCCACGCAGAGCATTCCCGTGAAGCCACCCTCAGTGACCTGCACCATGACGCCGGTCTCCTCGTTCACCGCCATGGCCTCTCCGGGCACGCGGTCGGAGCGGAAGACGATCCACTTTCCGTCGCACGTCCATTGGTTGTGAGTCTGGTAGATCTTGGCGTCGCCGGTTCCGCTTTTCGATGTGAGGAAGACCAGTTCGACGCCAGTTTTCGGGTCGTTGATGACTTTTCGCTCTGAGGGGAATCGTTTTCCCATCTGGGCGAACAGCGATGTTGCGCTTAGCAGCAGTGTGAAGATGTAGATTGTTCTTTTCATTTTAAATAGGTGTTTGGGAGATTGGTCGTTTGGTCGTTTGGCTGTTTGTGGGATTCGTGTTTTCCTTTTTCCTTCTGACGACTTCCGATGGTAGCATTCCGAATTCCTTTTTGAACGTGTCGCGGAAATGCGCCATCTGGTTGAAGCCCGTCATCATGGCCGCCTGGTTGACGTTGTACTCTCCGCTTTCGAGCAGCTGATAGCAGTATCTGAGTCGGAATCTTCGGATGTATTCCTTGGCGGTCAGTCCCGTCAGCGCCTTCACCTTCCGGTAGAAAGTGCTGTGGCTCATGGCCATCTTGTCGGTGACGAAAGGCAGGTCGATGTCCTGACTCATGATGTTGTCGCGCAGCAGGGTGTTGAGCTTCTCGAGGAATTCCTGGTCGAGATGACTGAGGGAAGAGAAGGCCCCCAAGCCCCCGAGGGGGTGTTCAACTGAGAACTGAGAACTGAGAGGTGAGGGGGGAGAAGGGAGAGGAGACCCTCCCCGGCCCTCCCTGTTTAGGGAGGGAGAAGGGAGAGGGGAGAGGGATGAAGGGAGAGGGGTTGTTGGGTGGGTGGCCAGATACTCCGCCATCCGCCTCCTTGCGGTGAGAAGATTCTGGATGCGGCTGCTCAGAAGGCGGGCCGTGAAGGGCTTGGTGAGGTATGAGTCGGCGCCACTCTCGTAGCCCTCTTCCTTGTCGTCGTCGGTCACTTTTGCCGTGAGCAGGATGACGGGAATGTGGCTGGTGCGGATGTCGTTCTTCAGTTGTCGCGTCAGCTGTATGCCGTTCATCCTCGGCATCATGATGTCGCTGACGATGATGTCGGGCATCTGTTCGCGTGCCAGGGTGAGTCCCTCCTCGCCGTTCTGTGCCTGAAGGATGAGGAAATCGTGTTCAAACGAGTCGGCGATATACTGCCGTATGTCGGCATTGTCCTCCACGACGAGCAGTGTTGATTGTTGTGGAAGCTGGTCGTTTGGAGGATTGGTCGTTTGGTCGTTTGGCTGTTTGGGTGGGGCATCCTCTTTGTGCAACGCGGTGGGATAGGTGTTGTCGATGTCGAGAGCGAACGAGAAACAGCAGCCTTTTCCCTCAGTGCTCTGCACGTCGAGGTGCGCCTGATGGAGGTTGGCGAGCGACTTGACGAGTGCCAATCCGATGCCTGTTCCGGCGGCCTGATGCGCGCCCTTGGCCTGATAATAGCGTTCGAAGACATGCGGCAGGGCGTCGGCGGCGATGCCGTAGCCTGTGTCGGCCACGCTGATGACGACGCGTTTGTTGCCGTCGGCACTCACTTTCACGTCGATGTTTCCCTCCTCGGTGTACTTGATTGCGTTAGAGAGGAAGTTGTTGAGCACGGTGGTGATGACCTCCGAGTCGAAGTAAACAAGTGGCAAGTCTTCGTCCACCTGGCACGCGAACGCCACCTTCGGGTTGTTGTACAGTTCCCTGTAGTCGCGGCAAAGCTCGCTGACGAACGCGCCGATGTCTCCCTTTGCCACCGTGAGCTGTGCTTTGCGTTGCTCTACCTTCCTGAACTCCAGCAGCTTGTCGATGAGCGCCTTCAGCTGGTCGGCGTTTCTGATGATGCTGGAAATGCGCTTTCTGTGCACGGGCGTCAGGCTGTTGTCGTCTCTGAGGTCGGCAAGCGGTCCCGAGATCAGCGTCAGCGGCGTGCGCAGTTCGTGTGTGAAATTGGTGAAGAACTGCATGCGCTCCTCGTGCAGCATCTGTCGTTGCATGTTCTCACGTCGCTCCATTTCGAGGGCATTTCGCCTGTTCAGCCTGCGCTTGTAGTCCAGCAACACGGCGGTGATACACGAGACAAGCGCGACGGCATAGATGATGTAGGCCCACCACGAGCGCCAGAAGGGCGGTGCTATGTAGATGTTCACGGAAGTCTGTGCTGCATCGGTCCAGTCCTGATTGCGGAGCCGTGCCCGCAGGATGAAGGTGTAGTGGCCAGGGTGCAACGCCCGGAACACCACATCGTTGTCGTTGCCTATCTCGTACCATTTGCTGTCCATGCCCTTCATCATGTAGCTGTATTCCACATGTTCTGCCTGTGCAAAGTCCCTGATGGTGAACACTACGTGGATGGTGTTCTGCCGGTATGATGTTTTCACGGTGTTGTTCTCGTCGGGAATAAGCTGCATGATCTCGGTGTTGTTGCCCACGGGATTATAGGCTTCGATGTTCACGAGCTGCACGGGAGACACGGTGGTCTTTCTGTCCATCTCGCTTGGCGTGAACCGACAGACACCCGACGCGGCTCCGAAATAGAGCGTGCCGTCGTCGTCGACAACAGCTGCTCCGCTGGCGAATCCGCTGGGCAGGTGGATGTCGAGCGAGTTGTAGTTGTGGAATCGTTTGTTGCCTTCGTTGAAACAGGCGATGCCCGAATAGGAGCTCATCCACAGGTTGCCGTCGTCGGTCTGCTGCAATGCCTGCAGATGGGTGTCGGCCAGTCCCTGCTCTTTGCCGTAACTGCTGACGCCCTTCATGTTGATGGGGTCGGCCATGTAGACCAGTCCTGCGTCGGTAGCCATCCAGATGCCCCGCCGCCGGTCGCGAATAGCCTGGCTGACCTTTCCCGAAGGCAAGCCGTTGTGGAGGCTCATGTGCAGACGCTTGCCTGTCCGCTGGTTGTAGGAATACACCCCGCCGCCCAGCGTTGCCACGAAGAGCCAGTCACCGGCCATGGGCATGATGCAGGTGGCAGGAGCCGTTGTCAGCGCGCTCAGCTTCTCGTGCCGACGCCACTGCCCGTGGTCGTAGACGTAGATGCCGAACTGTCCTCCAATCCAGATGCGCCCCTCGGCATCCTCGGCAAAGCTGTGCACGTCGGAGCCTTCCGGCACAATGGGCAGCTTCTCAAGCTGCGAGGTGCCACGGTTGAAGCGCCATACGCCCTCGTCATCCATTCCCATCCACACATAGCCTTGATGGTCGGCCATCAGGCATCGCGGCATGAAGTACTCGCGACCGGCATTCTGTCTGAGCGACCAGCGTCCGGCCATCCGTCCGTCTTGCCACAGTGTCAGCTCGTCGTCGGCAGCCATCCAGAAGCCGCGCTCCACATCGCGCCCGATAGCATACACACCCTTCGCGGTCCCTCTCAGTGCAGACAGAGGCACCGCCTCCGCCCCCTTAAAGGTGTTTTGTTGGTAGTCGAGCAGTCCAAACTCATTCTTGCGCTCGCTGATGAAGTCCACGCCCGTGCTATGATTCCCAATCCAGATGTTGCCATACTCATCCTGGACAATGCTTCTTGTGTTCTTCGACGTCTGTTGTGCACTGAAACACCGCCTCAGTCGTTGGGTCTGCTCGTCCAGACATCTGATTCCGCCGATGTCGGTGGCCACCCACAGCGTGCCGTCGCCCATCTGCATGATGTCGTAGACGTTGTCGTCCCAGCTGTCGCCTTCATGGTTTATTTTGGTAAAGGTGCCGCGGTCAGCGTCGAGCAGGGCTAGTCCGTGGTCGGTGCCCACCCATATCCGCTGGGCATTGTCCTCATACACCTTGCGCACATTGTTGCCTGGCAGACTCGAGGCGTCGCCTTCCCGGTGCTGGTAGTTCTTCCATGTCTTCGCCTTTCTGTCGACCACGGTTAGTCCGTGCTGACTGTGACCAATGTAAAGCTGTCCGCCACTTCCTTCAAGGATGCAGCGGTTGTTGTGTGGTTGTCTGAGTCTGAGCTCGGAAACACGCAGCGTGCGACAGTTCAGCCGCTGAACCTGTCCGTTGCCAAACACCAGCCATACGTCGTCGCCACTGCTGACCGCCATACCGTTCACGCTCGATGCTGCCAGACCGTCCTGATGCCTGAGCGTGCGCGTCATGCCCGTTAATTCATTGTAGAGCGTAAGTCCTCGTTCCGTACCTATCAGCATCTGGCTTGTTGGTGAGTGCCAGAGGAGCGATAAGATGAACTGCCCCTCCAGCTCTTTTGTCAACGCCATCGGCAGACAACGTCGCCCAATGATGCGGTTGACACCCGCCTCGGTGCCCACCCACACATAGTTCTGACCGTCTATAGCCATAGCCAGCACAAAATCGTTGCTGAGTCCATTCGCTGAACTGAAATGTTCCGACTGGCCAACTCTTATCACATCACCTTCAGCACGCTTTCCCCCCTCGCCCTTAAAACTCCCCTCGCTCTTTGGAGAGGGGATATGGGTGAGGCTCGGATTAGG
>OCTW011552950.1_pt1 | contig 21670 bp, 14 predicted proteins | sample 1539671 | NCBI WGS metagenome assembly OCTW01 (sample SAMN02144230, study PRJEB22623) | gut metagenome | biome: sheep rumen | host: Ovis aries | place: New Zealand
CCTCCGGGAAGCGGGAGAGGCACAGATCCAGATCCTTCTCGACTTCCGACCCCGGTGCCCCGATCCGGCGCTCGTCCTTCTCCAGTGTCCCGCCTTCGCTTCTGTAGCGCTTCAGGATCGAATTGATCCGGACAATCGTATACAGAATGTACGGGCCGGTGTTGCCCTCAAAGGAGCTGAACCGCTCCGGGTCAAACACGTAGTCCTTGGACGCCTGGTTGGAGAGATCGCCGTACTTCAAGGCCGCCAGACCGACCTTCCGGGCCGTCGCCTCCATCTCGTCCTCCGGCAGATCGTCGCTGCCGGCCATCTTCTGGCGCACAGCGTCGGTGATGTCCGCGACCAGATTCTCAAGCCGCATCACACCGCCGTCCCGCGTCTTGAACGGCTTTCCGTCCTTTCCGTTCATCGTCCCGAAGCCGACGTACAGAAGCTCTGTCTCCGGCTTTACGAATCCTGCCTTTCTGGCCGTGCGGAACACCTGCGTGAAGTGCAGTGCCTGGCGCTTGTCCGCCACATAGATGTAGCGGTCCGGACGCAGCTTCTCTTCCCGGTCCAGAATCGTCGCAAGGTCACTCGTCGCGTACAGCGCAGCGCCGTCCGACTTCTGGATGAGGCAAGGCGGAATCTCGATCTTGTCCGAATCCTGCGCGACATCCACGACCACCGCGCCTTCGCTTACGTGCGCGATGCCGCGATCCTGCAGATCCTTCACCATGCCCGGGATAATCGGCTGCACGTCGCTTTCACCCTTCCACAGCTCGAAGTGCACGTTCAGGCTGTCGTAATTCTTCTTCAGATCCTTTCTGGACACATTCATGATGTGATGCCAGATAGCCGTGCAGGCCGGGTCGCCCGACTGCAGCTTCAGCGTCGCCTCATGCGCCCGCGCCGCAAACGCCGCATCTTTCTTCGCGCGCGCCGACGCCGCCGGATAGATCTTCTCCAGCTCCGATATGGAGAATGGCGGCTCGTCCGGATACGGCCCCGTATGCTCCGGATCAAAGTACGGAAGATCCGGCTTCAAATCGCGCAGCTGCTCGATGATGAGTCCCATCTGAAGTCCCCAGTCGCCCAGGTGCACGTCGCCCGTCACCTCGTTGCCGGCGTACTTCTCGATCCGCTTGATGCTCTCGCCGATGACCGCTGAGCGCAGATGGCCCACGTGAAGCGGCTTGGCCGCGTTGGCACCGCCGTAATCGACCACGACCCGCCTTGGCTTGTCCTCGCCCCGGTAACCGAACTTCTCGTCCCCTGCCATCTCGTTCAGCTCCTGCGCCAGGAAAGCCGGAGACAGCGTGAGATTCAGAAATCCCGGCTTCACACTCTCCGCCTTCGCAAACGCCGGATCGCCCGCAAGCTTTTCCGCCACCGCGTCCGCGATGAGAAATGGCGCCTTGTGATACTTCTTCGCACCGGCCATCGCGCCGTTGCACTGGAACTCGCAGAGGTCCGGCCGGTTGGATACCGACACATGCCCCAGTCCCGGATCATACCCGGCAGCCTCAAAAGCCTGTTTTACCTTTTCTTCTATCTTCTCCGTCAGTGTCTTCATGTACATCCTCTTACACTTTAACCTAAGAAAAGGCCCATCTACCGTATGGCAGATGAGCCTCATACCTTTATCAAGTATACCGCAAAGCGATTACAGAATCAATAAACTGTACGGCATCAGCCGGACATCCTGGTTGAACAGCATCCGCTGCCTTCAAGCGTATCATCACTTGTCTTCGACGCTGTAGTTCGGAGCTTCCTTCGTGATGTTGATGTCGTGCGGATGGCTCTCGCGCAGGCCGGCCGCCGTGATCTTGACGAACTGCGCCTTCTCGTGAAGCGTCGGGATATCCGGGGATCCGCAGTAGCCCATGCCGGAGCGCAGACCGCCCATCAGCTGGAACACCGTGTCCTCCAGCAGACCCTTGTACGCCACACGGCCCTCGACGCCCTCCGGAACCAGTTTTCTCGCCCCGGCCTGGAAGTAACGGTCTGCGGAACCGTTCTCCATGGCGGCGATGGAGCCCATGCCGCGGTAGGACTTGTACTTCCTGCCCTGGAAGAGTTCGAAATCGCCCGGCGCCTCATCGCAGCCTGCCAGAAGCGACCCGAGCATGCAGACGTTTCCGCCTGCCGCCAGAGCCTTCACAATATCGCCGGAGAACTTGATCCCGCCGTCCGCGATGATCGGTATGCCAGTGCCCTTCGCCACCTCCGCGCAGTTCATAACCGCCGTGATCTGCGGAACGCCGATACCCGCCACGATACGGGTCGTGCAGATGGAACCCGGTCCGATGCCTACCTTGACAGCGTCAACACCGGCTTCGATCAGGTGCTTTGTGCCCTCGGCGGTCGCCACATTGCCGGCGATGACCTGAAGATCCGGATATGCGCTCTTCACTTCTCGCACAACATGGATGATATTCTTACTGTCGCCGTGCGCGGAGTCGATGACGATGCAGTCAACCTTCGCGTTCACGAGCGCCTCGACGCGGTCCATGACGTTGGTCGTCACGCCGACCGCGGCGCCGGCCAGCAGTCTTCCCTGCTCATCGTGCGCGGAATTCGGGTACTTGATGGACTTCTCAATATCCTTGATGGTGATCAGGCCGCGGAGCTTGAAATCGTCGTCTACGATCGGCAGTTTCTCCTTGCGGGCATTTCCAAGGATCTTCTTCGCCTCGTCGAGCGTGATGCCGACCTTCGCGGTGATCAGATTCTCGCTGGTCATGCGCTCTTTGATCGGACGGTCAAAATTCGTCTCAAACTTCAGGTCGCGGTTGGTGATGATGCCGACCAGCTTCCCGGTGTCATCCGTGATCGGGACGCCGGAGATCCGGAACTTCGCCATCAGATCGTTGGCATCCTTCAGCGTGTTGTCCGGATGAAGATAGAACGGATCCGTGATGACGCCGTTTTCGGAGCGCTTGACCTTGTCAACCTCTTCTGCCTGCTTCTGGATCGACATATTCTTGTGAATGATGCCGATGCCTCCCTGCCGCGCCATCGCGATCGCCATATCATGCTCGGTGACCGTGTCCATTCCGGCTGACATCAGCGGAATGTTCAGGCGGATCGACTTTGTCAGGTCTGTGCCCAGATTGATCATGTTCGGTGTCACTTCCGAATACTGCGGAACCAGCAGCACGTCGTCAAATGTGATCCCTTCCCCAACGATTTTTGCCATTGTACCTGCCTCTCCTGAAAAAATATGGAATTGATGTATTAAGTATAAAAAAGTATAACACCGGAGCGCCGAGCACCACACACCTGCACTCCCGTATTATTGATTTGAAGAATCATAACAAACGGCATTCCGATTGTCAATCAACTGGAATGCCGCTAAACCTGCCGTCTTACAGTTTGTAGGCGATCTTCGGGACATACGAGCCGAATGCCTGACGCATCCGGTCATTCGGAGCGATGATGAGCCGGATCTCCTTTCCGTCACTATCCACCGTGTAGACGACGACCTTCTTCTCATCCGCCGTTCCAGCCGTGAAATTCCTCGTCGGAACCTCCTTGCGCTCAAGCCTCATGGCATCCTGACTTGTGGTGTCCGCCACAAGCTGCGCCTTCTCCAGCGACCACACGCCGACTCTCTTTCGGCTGGCCTGCGAAAAGATCTTGTCCACCGTCAGCTCCCCGCCGAAAAACGAGTACTCATACTCCAGATTAAAACGGCGGAACAGAAACCACGTGGCAACCGCCACGCCGATGAAAACGATAAAACCGATGAATCCGATGAGCAGCGTCGACATCGCGGCCAGAACGCAGGCCAAAATCAGAAGCACCCGCAGCACAATCGTATACGCCGGCGACTTCACCTTGATAAGCTGTTCAACTGGCAGATCTTCCATAGAAATCCTCCACACGCATTTTTGGATATTATAGCATATTTCCGGCGCTTTCCGCGTGCATTCTTTCACTTACTCATTTTCATGATCTCATACAAAACACAGATTGGAAACAGGATGATACACAGAATTGTGAGCATATAGGATCCCTCCTCGTGCCCGGACACGCGTTGGTGCAGTTGGAATTACGGCCGATAATCTATTATATTTATTATATCACAGTATTGTTATCAGCATATCACTTTCAAAGCTGCAGCTGCGCGTTGTACCATAACACCGGGATGTTTTAATCCGAGCAGGACCGTATTGTAAATCCACCATATCAATCCGTTTTAAATTCTTTACGCCTTCCATCAAGCTCATCGCAGCCCTAGCTGCAAGAAACTATTCATTTTAGAATCTTCGCAAGCAAATCCGTCTTCGCGGGCGGAGACGACACAGGAAAATACAAAATTGCACCTGACCAGATGACCGCCCCAACGGGATCACCCCCGCTCGCGCGGGAAATACTCAAAGATTACGGAGTTATCAATCAGCAAGTCAGGATCACCCCCGCTCGCGCGGGAAATACTATGTTACCATCACGCAACGCGGGATTGTCACAGGATCACCCCCGCTCGCGCGGGAAATACGAAAAGCCCAGGCTGAATGTCTTGACGTTGTCAGGATCACCCCCGCTCGCGCGGGAAATACGTATCATGGGACGGTACACTGACCTACATATCGGGATCACCCCCGCTCGCGCAGGAAATACGAACATCTGCAGATTAATCATCAGTACCACCCAGGATCACCCCCGCTCACGCGGGAAATACTTGCTTTAAGTCTCGAAAGGATGAAGCGCGTTAGGATCACCCCCGCTCACGCGGGAAATACGCTTGCTGAGAATTCTTCGTCAATGTAAATGTGGGATCAACCCCGCTCACGCGGGAAATACCCGCTGGTATTGCGGAAACCAGAATACGTACCGGGATCACCCCCGCTCACGCAGGAAATACGAACATCTGCAGATTAATCATCAGTACCACCCAGGATCACCCCCGCTCACGCGGGAAATACATATGTAAACGGCGAGACAGAGCAAGCCGTATAGGATCACCCCCGCTCACGCGGGAAATACGATTATTTGAATCAGGAAGACGGGCAGATCATGGGATCACCCCCGCTCACGCGGGAAATACCGGATCATAGCCGTCCCCCAGTCCATCGTGACGGGATCACCCCCGCTTACGCGGGAAATACATTCCATGACGGTCCTGATGATCCGGACCAGTGGGATCACCCCCGCTCACGCGGGAAATACCCCGGTAGAACCTTATCCGGAAGATGCGTCAGAGGATCACCCCCGCTCGCGCGGGAAATACCTATCTCGACCGAGGTAAAGGGCGCCGTAAAGGGGATCACCCCCGCTCGCGCGGGAAATACCTCCCTCAACGATCGGTAGCTCGGTCTCAGAAAGGATCACCCCCGCTCGCGCGGGAAATACGCAGTATCATTGTGGCCCTGATAACCGGCGGCGGGATCACCCCCGCTCGCGCGGGAAATACCAAAAAACGTCAACGGAAATTCACTGTCCTACGGGATCACCCCCGCTCGCGCGGGAAATACTGGAATTTTATTGTGTGTACTGTTTGTGTTCTGGGATCACCCCCGCTCGCGCGGGAAATACCTACAAATTGTGCGACCAGATCGGGATACCCGAGGATCACCCCCGCTCGCGCGGGAAATACCCGGTGTTCCGCTGGACGCTGTTGAGGACATCGGGATCACCCCCGCTCGCGCGGGAAATACTCCGGCACAGCATCCCGGTATTCTGCGGACGCAGGATCACCCCCGCTCGCGCGGGAAATACTCCGGCGGCAGACGGCTAAATTCGTCCTGCGCGGGATCACCCCCGCTCGCGCGGGAAATACCTGGCGCCGGAGTACGAAATCGTCAGGGCGTTGGGATCACCCCCGCTCGCGCGGGAAATACCTTCCCGGATATCTTCCGGGACCTGATCGATGGGGATCACCCCCGCTCGCGCGGGAAATACGCTGACTTTCGGTGTTGCATGGGATTTTAGGTAGGATCACCCCCGCTCGCGCGGGAAATACAATCAGCGCCGTCTGTGCTTCGATGGCCTTCTGGGATCACCCCCGCTCGCGCGGGAAATACACGCCTCAAGAGTGTTTAACATCGGGGACCTTAGGATCACCCCCGCTCGCGCGGGAAATACATACATGGCGGGATGAAAACGCCGACCCGGGGAGGATCACCCCCGCTCGCGCGGGAAATACTATGCTGCTACGGAATTTTCGCGTTACGGATCAGGATCACCCCCGCTCGCGCGGGAAATACTCCGGCACAACCGTGCCAGGGGATCCCACGACGGGATCACCCCCGCTCGCGCGGGAAATACGCCAGTTATCACTGACCGATTTCATAGCATGAAGGATCACCCCCGCTCGCGCGGGAAATACTCGTCGATGTATACATATCCGGTCTTGCTCAGAGGATCACCCCCGCTCGCGCGGGAAATACCGTGATTCTGCCATTCGGTAAGTTGGCAGTACGGGATCACCCCCGCTCGCGCGGGAAATACTCCGCATCAATAAGCCGCATGTTCATCCATCCAGGATCACCCCCGCTCGCGCGGGAAATACGTGAAAACTACGAGAGGGGGCTGACACAATTTGGGATCACCCCCGCTCGCGCGGGAAATACCAACTTTTCCATCTTCCACGGTTTCTCCATCTGGGATCACCCCCGCTCGCGCGGGAAATACTAATTTTCAGGAGGTCTATCTAATATTGCACGAGGATCACCCCCGCTCGCGCGGGAAATACCCTACCCGGGCCGGCGTTTTTCAGTTGTTGCTGGGATCACCCCCGCTCGCGCGGGAAATACTATGATTTGCGAAGGGAGGCAAAGCCATGAAGGGGATCACCCCCGCTCGCGCGGGAAATACTCGGCGGCGGGCATACCCATATGCTGGACACGGGGATCACCCCCGCTCGCGCGGGAAATACGTGAAAATTACGAGAGGGGGCTGACACAATTTGGGATCACCCCCGCTCGCGCGGGAAATACATGCAATTCGATTGTTTTAACCTGTGGCATATGGGATCACCCCCGCTCGCGCGGGAAATACAGGGCGGTATCAGCTCGATATACGTGGATAACAGGATCACCCCCGCTCGCGCGGGAAATACCTGAGTGAGTTTGCGACCACGGTTGATGATACGGGATCACCCCCGCTCGCGCGGGAAATACCCGATGCCACTAGCACGATCAGCTGCAGCCATGGGATCACCCCCGCTCGCGCGGGAAATACTGAATTGTAATGCGGATCGGACTCATCCGGGCAGGATCACCCCCGCTCGCGCGGGAAATACCGGATCATCCCAATCCATCCGGATGTGGCAGGGGGATCACCCCCGCTCGCGCGGGAAATACTGCAGGCCGTGATCAGCGGGTATGTGGTAGTGAGGATCACCCCCGCTCGCGCGGGAAATACAAGGGCACCGCTACGCAGGGCGGAGGCATAGCAGGATCACCCCCGCTCGCGCGGGAAATACTCTGCAGTTCCCCGACCGCAATTACAAAAAATAGGATCACCCCCGCTCGCGCGGGAAATACGGATATCCGGTTCGATGAGCCGACCTTCCGGAAGGATCACCCCCGCTCGCGCGGGAAATACTTCCAGATAACGTATCTGCTGCACTACTTTGTAGGATCACCCCCGCTCGCGCGGGAAATACAATCGCGTCCACGTCACTAAACATATGACTATAGGATCACCCCCGCTCGCGCGGGAAATACGTCACCTGCTGCGACAGGGAATCATAGGTATCAGGATCACCCCCGCTCGCGCGGGAAATACAAATTCAGAGAGCCGCTTGACGCATTGTTAATAGGATCACCCCCGCTCGCGCGGGAAATACCAGAAGAATTATCACGGGGCAGACAAGCCGGGAGGATCACCCCCGCTCGCGCGGGAAATACAGATAAAAGATCCCTCAGAATCAACCTTTTCCGTTCACCAAGCTTAGAAAAGCATTCACTTTCCTCGAGAGCTGGAAGATCAATTTAGCATCTTCCAAAGCCCTATGTGGCACTGCATCATGTATCCCATAAGATTTCAGTGTCGTTGAAAGCTTGTAATTTGATTGAAAAATCTGCTCTTTCTTTACAAATTTTATTAAGTCAATTACTCTATTTTCAATTTCAGGCACGCCGTTTTTTTCGAGAGCAGTATTTAAGAATTGCAAATCAAAATTAACGTTATACCCAACAAGTGGCAGATGGCCTAAAAACTCGCAAAAGCTTTTCATGACTGTCTGCAAATCTTTTGCACCAACAATCATGTCATTCGTTATCCCAGTTAATCGAACAATATTATCTGGAATCTTCTTATGGATGTCAATTAATTCGTGAAAGAAGGAGCACTCATCCCCATTGAATTTAACTGCTCCTATTTCAAGGATAGAATCCTCAGTGGTATCCAGACCTGTAGTTTCCAAATCCACCACCACGTAACTTTCTTTTCCAGATTCAATTGATAATTTAACACTTGCACTCGCAGTATCAACCGTAGAAACCACTGGATCTTTATGTCTTACCACATGAGCTTTGTGCATCTTGTATGCTGCACTAAACCCGTTTTTTAATTCAGACTTTTCCGTACTCTTAGACTCGACAGGAATCAGAACCAGGGGAATACCATCGCAGTCAATCACAGCTTTTCCTGCATTCAATGTTTCGAAGTTATAACCTATTTCATTATGAAACGAATAACTTATAGTCGCCTCTCCAGCATCCGCCGAATCGCAAACCCGTTTCCAGATGTACTGACGAACTCTCGAATTGAAATTTCCTACATAAACCCCTGTTGAGATTTCCTGCATCCACTTCGTCAAATCGCCTCTGAGCGAAGGAGGAACCTTTTTTAAAGTGATAACAGTAAAGGGCATCTATGAATCCTCACTGTAATTGATACCGTAAGCTACCGATCCAGCCTTGTCATCCCATAACTGAAGTGGTTCAAGGGTGATTTGCTCATCTGTATCTACACTTAGCAAATCCTGAAGATCTTTGACGATGCGCACCATCAACTTTCCATCTGTGAATTCATTTCGAACCTTCTGACGGGTTATTCTGCCCACGTCATCTCCTTCCTTATAGTCCGACGCAATTTGAAACGCTACAGGAATCGTGAATTCAGTTTTATATAAATCGGCAATATCATAGACAAATGACAAGTCATGTCCTGTATGTACGAATCCCAGTCCCGGACATAATCCTAATGCGCATATTACACTATGCACAACACCATACAAGGCAACATTTGCAGCTGACAACGCCTGATTAATCGGATCTCCCCCACTGTAATTATCAGGATCATATTCTCTCTTATCCCAGACAACCTGATATTTTTTGGCCATTTCACGATAAACCCGACGCACTCTGGCACCTTCATGCGCCCTGAGTTGTTGCATCGTCAATCCTGATACGTCCTCATTAGGAAATCTCATCTTATACATCTGTCTGGCGACTTCGACTCTCTTCCGGGTATTTGTCACAAGTGCCGCCTGTTTTTCCAGAAATCTTGTTGTCCGCGCCAGCGATCTTCCGTGTGCATACTGCCTTACTCCGTGTTCACCGACCCAGATCATGCTGGTTCCTGTATCTCCTAATAATTCGACAGCACGGTGGGTGATATCGGTTCCGGGCCCCAGAAACAGCACTCCGATTATGGCTGCCGGGATTCGGATAGTTCCTCTGTTGTCCAGAACCGTAATAGCTCCATCCTGCCTGTTGATGCGAGCATGTTCCAGATAAATAAATGTCACACGGTCCTCAATTTGCGGCAGTTCTTGTATTTTGATTTTATCTGTTGGCTTGCCTGTTGATCTCATCTCACTGGTATGACCGTCATCATACCGAAACCATAAGCCTTTTTCCTGCCAATTCCCACGCAGAGTGCTTCACGAAATACATTCTCGTCTTTAACACGCAGAACTCCTTCATAAGCAACCTGGCTTAAATGAATAGGTCTCTGCCCTGTTTTTCTGAAAAGAACATATTTTCTTTCTGTAATTTCATATTGGTTTGGAAGCAGCTCAAATCCATTCGTATCCGCTTTTCGTTCCAGATATTCCATCTGCTGACTTGCTGTCACTTCCGGATATACTCTTCCTCTTTTACCGTTCTGCTCCGAAGCAGCATAAACCGGATTTAGCACAGCTCTGAAGCGATACGTCTTACCTTTTTGGATACTTTCCAGAAATGGATCATAGTTCTTCGTTGCAGCTGTTCCAGGAACCCCATATTTCTCGAGTTTAAGCAAATCAGGCTTGGCAACACTCACAACTAATAAATATCTCTTATTTTGCAAAGTGTCCAGCCGCCACAGCTTTCTGCTCCGAACATTTTGCTCAATTTCCTCCGGGAAGCTCTCCTCCACCCAGCTGTGATAAGCTCCAACATGAGTCAGATCACGTATTTTCTGACGGTTATTAACATCCACTTCAACACGTGATAAATACATATCAATCTCCTAATAACGCAAAAACATCATGTTCTCCCTGTTTATCCAGAGGATCTGTATGCGTTTCTGCTTCCTGTCTCCAAGCATAACTGCGATCTTTACACGATAAAGATGAGATGACATCTCTTCTTAATGCAGCTGTTCTTCCTGCAAGAAGCTGTGCATCCGCATAAATGAGTACTGGCCCCGAATGCCGCTTTCTGTACCAATCGGATGACTGCAGCGGCGCCTGTTTCAAAGATGGTATTACATCCTGTTCCACTACATTTAGAATAAAATCTTCTGGAATCGGGCAGGAACGCCTTCCCATGTATAACTGAAAGTACGGATGTCGCAATGAATATACAATATCATCAATCCATTGATCATCTTCATGTCCTACTGCTGCTACGAACACTGCATCTTCCAAATAGTATCTGTGCGTGACATATGTTCTATCAACAGTTGGATCCGGAGTGAATTTGTATTTGTGAGCAGTCTGATAATCGTCTTCTACAAGTCCTGTCTGATCCGTTCGGACTGCAAAGTGAAGATGATTCAATTTTCGGATTTTCTCACTCTCTTCTCTTCTATAGCCAAGTGCTGCAGCAATTATACCGAGAACGGCACTCTTTGATGGATAGGGATCTGTGTGACGAACCTCAAAGTGAGATGATGTTCCCCATGACTGCAGCGGTCCGGAAAATTTCAGCAATACTGTTCTCATATCAAGACTCTTCCTGCATCAGGGATTTTATCTGGTCCAGATCATGGATTAATTCTTTGAGGCTGTTTTCTTCTTTTCCATAAGAATTATCTTCAGGTTTCACCTGTGTTACATAGAGAGTAAGCGCCGGAGCATCGACAAATTTTCCCGACTTGCCAAGTTCAGAAAACAAACGTTTCACGGACTCCTCTACGTAACCATTTCTGGACTTCACCGGCTTTTCGTATGCGCTCACTAAGCTGACCGGTCTGTCCGTTCTTACATTTACCATGATCGCCTGCGGAAGTGTATCATTGGCAAATGTATTAATCTTCCCCGTCGGCATAGAATTGGAAAAAGCTTCAACAAAAAGCTTAAGTGCTTCTATTGTATTATCGATATTTCCAAGTTGACGGCTAAGTTCATGAACAGCAACATTAGCATAGCGATACAGTGTCTCCGAATTGTACTCAATGGTACCAAGCATTCCGGCGCCAGACTGATCATCCGAAGCCATGTCGTCCATCGCTGTGTAATAATCAAATTCTGTCTGAACAGCATGCGTGGAAATTGCATGCGCGACCTGAGCAGATGCATCCTCATTAAGAGAAGGATTATCCGCTACCATACGGCCAAACAAAGCAATATCAATTTCCGGATTATCACTCAGGCAAGTTTGAAGAATCTTTTTATCTTTTTCTCCTCTGAGTGCCGCTTCTGCAAGAGCCATCGCCTGTTTTTTCCCAAGGAAGAAAAGAGCTTTTGCACACTTATCCTTATCGGTCTTTACGCCAGCCGCATTCAGAACACCTTCCGCTAATTTCATTGCTGTTTCCACATTAGTAGAATCATTCAGAATTCTGATTTGATCCGCAACGTAACTAACAATTCGTTTGGTACGGACTCCCAGACTTGCTCCGCTATGTGCATCAAAATACGACCGCATTGCTTTTTTCCATGCCTGGGAACTCACCCTGGCTCTTTGAACACCTCCATATTGCGCTGTTTTCGGACTTCCAGAATCATCACGATTTACATTGGATGGCGGAAGAGTTTGAATTGCATGAATATCCAAATACAGTCTCTGATTGCTCATAATTCCTCCTTTTCTGATGTAGAATTAGTGTCTTCCTGTTTCTGTGAATAATATTCCTGTGCCCATCGAAGGCATATTTTTTTCTGATTGCCTCTTTGAAACCAAAATAAATCTTCGGCAAGCCGCGGAAAATTAATGACCATGCGCTCCTTGCTCTTCACAATTTTGATCATTTGGCGTAAATGATACGCAAATTCCGAAAATGTGCCTGCTGTAATCAAGGTATTAAATCTTCGGTCAAGTGCAACCGAATTATTTATATTTCTTCCACTGCCCAGCGACTTTCCTACAGTTCCTTTATACTTGCTGTCTGATTTAACAGAATCAGACGTCCCCTGCATACATAAGGCATACAATTGAAGAGTCGTAAATATGGCCTTCTCCTCTTGCGTTTCAACTCCATCCTGGCTTAAATATTCCTGAGGAAGATTTTCAAAAAAAAGTGGCCATACATCTTCCGCATCCGTCAGGGATTTCCCAATTGAATTTCTTAAAGATGCGAGTACGGCTGCTTTATGGCTTTTATACATGCTCTCTATTTTCTGAATAATACAATTTGTAACTTGCTCCACAGAAACATTTTCTGTTTTCTCTTCACCCAATACTATCACCTCATCTCCCCAACTTATGCATGACACCATTTTTGAATTTTTGATAAGCGTTTACGATATTGAAAATTTGATCTTTCTTTTCAATTCCAATAAAATCCCTTGTAGTTGCCATGTTTACAAGAGACTCTGCCTGATTCAATGTAATATCCCTCAGCGTATCATACCAGCCCGATATTTTTTCATTCTTTGAATCATCCGGCCGGATGCTTTCCAGCCATATCCGGAACGGATGATTCAAATTCTGATATAATTTTTCTGTTTCTGAGTCAATAAATATCTTGCCATCCTTTTTAGGATCTTCGCCTCTAATTTCTGCTGTATCCTGTAAAAACGCTCTATAAATACCTGCTGTTTGCTTTGTGATTTCCACCGTATCATTTATACGAATAATCCATCCGTTATCAGATGTATCAGCTATTACAAGATCGTTGGCATTCAATGCATCAATTATTTCATCAACTGGCACCCAGGAGGTCGAATTTCCATCATCCTTCATGCTCACTGCCTGGATATTAATCCATTTACTCCCCAACATTTTTCTTATCTGACCCACGCGGCTAATAATCGCAGGCTGTTTTTGTCCTGATTCCGTTGAAGTTTTTAACGTAATCAAACCGAACGATCTCCAAACTGCCTGATCTGATTTATGTTTCCTGGGAGTATAATGACCCTTATTGTCTCCAGAATTGTTCATACTCCAGATTGTCATAGGCTCCAGAAAATTATCCTGATGTTCGATTGCCGGCAGCTTAACAATATTCAACAATATTGAATCATCATCTTGTCTTTCAGAATTGATAGATATTGCTCTGCTCCAATTTGTATAAAGTTCGGCAAGATTGTCTATCGGCTTTCCACCTTTCAGCTTTTCAACATTGTCCCTTCCGGTATACTCCCAACACGGTTTTTGAGTGCTGAAACTGTATCTTTTCTCCGTATGGACCGGAAGATTATTTAGCATTAGTGTCTCAAAAAGGGTATCTCCTTTCAGATACAGACCACCAATATCAAATAACCACCCTTTCGACGGTTTCTGGGCTTTTCCCACAACGCTTGTCTTATCAGACACTCCTATATACCCCTGCAGCATAATCAGCCAGCGCACCAGCTCCGCAGAGCTCATGAAATCTTTTCTTTCAGATACAATTGGAGAAAACAGTGCCGGTTTGTTTCCACTTTCAGAAATCAACCGATTCAGATTTCTCCCCGAAAATTCTGTTGGTTTCTTACCCGTCGGGATAAGAGCCCTCATCTCTTTCTCTGTTACCTGATAAAATGGAAATACATCATCATACAGATAAAAATGGTCCCGCCATTCCTCAAGATATTTGCAGATTATTTCTGGAAAACGGCCAGTTTTCCAGACTGAATTCCAGCACGTTTCTCTTGCTTCTGAATAATCGTCATACTCTTCTTCATCTTCACAATCCACTTCATTGATCTGCTGCATTTTTTCATTCAGTTCAATAAATGGATATGGCTCTCCATTACTGTCGAACCTGGAAAATACCGTTTGCAAAATTGCAAGCAGAAAACGCAGCATCGCAAAATTCTGTGTTTCCATCTCACCTGCAAGACATAAGTAATTCTCTGCATGATGAAATAAATCCAACAGGGAGATTTCCGTCTGTTCACCCTGGCTTTTGGAAACGACCTTAATCCACGGCTCATCCAAAAGATTATATCGTTTCATTGTTTTTCCTCTCTTTGAACTTCAAGTCCGTACTGAAAATCATACCGTAGCAAAATTCCCTGCTCTTCTGCCCGAAAAGTTCCGTCTTCTTCAAAAATCAGTCCTAGCGAACCTTTTAACCACGTCTGACTTTGCCAGTCCCTCAAGTTCTTTTTATTATACTCCTCCAGCCAATGAATGAGACGATTTATTCCTGCCCGCTGAATAACAGAGTATGGTAAGCGAAGAGTCTGACTGGCCAGTTTTTTTGCCATATCAGGCTCCGTAATATAATCCGACACCGCTCGTTCCTGTTGATTATGCGCTGAAAAGAACCCATAGTTCTTTCCATATCTGCGTACTGCGATTATTTCCAGAGTTTCTCTGGTATCACGAACCTGCGCATACGTTTCCTCATCCGTAGTGGATTCATCAGGTGTCTTTAGCCATCCTATAAGATTGTAGCGCTCTGTATTAATTTTTAGAGCCGGATTATCTATCCGGAAATTCTTTGCTTTTTGTTCCTTCTTGCCAATTTGATCCAGAAATTCCGTCTTCCATTTTTCATAAAGATCCCCTTGTTCGTTCTGAAACTCCGGTTCAAACTCTGCGAATCCATATACCTTCTGCACGAGTGTTGAGACAGAAGACGGAATATTTATCTCATGTGGTAAGAAATACTGTGTACGTGCAAGCAGATATTCCCCATAAACCCGGGAAGAACCCTGATCAAATTCAAGATTCTCATTTATCCCCAGAATATATGCAACTGCCTGCCTGTGCTGCCTTGGTCTATTGATTTCATGCCGGTGCAACCTACCTATTCTCTGAATCAGAAGATCCATCGGACACAGATCGGTTATCAGAACATCAAAATCAATATCAAGAGACTGCTCAATAACCTGGGTTCCAACAACAATTAGTTTTTCCGGACGATTGGCGTTTTTACCAATCATACTCATCAGCAGATTTTCCTTTTCAACCCGATCTGTCGCAATAAAACTCGAATGAAGTAAAACGACATGCTCTGTTCCGAATAATTCCGTGCATCTTTTTGCAATTTCCTGAGATTTTCTAACCGTATTGACGATCACGCCTACAACTCCGCCATCCCGGATTAATTTCGGAAGCACATTATAAAGTTCGGAGTCATCAAGTTTCTGAATGCATACCGTTTTATCTCTCTGAACCGGGAATTTCGAATTCTGTAGGATTTCATTCCCATCTGAATAGGTGATCAGTGGATATTGAGCCGTATTTAGATCGGCTTTTATCTGCAGAATTTCACTCTTTTTCAAGCCTATTCCCCGAAGATATGCCACTGCAAGTTCCCGGCGTTTCTCCGCCGGCAATGTTGCTGAGAGCAGTATTACTGGGACCCCATAGGCTCCCATCCATTTGACAGCTTCCGTCAGATATTGCTGCATATACGCATCATATGCATGGACTTCATCAATGATCACCACTTTTTTATCAAAGCCAAGATGACGAAGTGCAAGATGCTTCTGCTTCAAGGCAACCATCAGGAACTGGTCCACGGTTCCCACAACAAAGTCATCCAAAGCCGCTGTTTTCCGTCCAGCGAACCATTGATTCACAATTACTGTATCATCATCATTTTCGTCTTCATTTATATGGCTGGATAATTTATTCATTAACGGATTTAATGCTGCTTTGCCATGGCGAAGTTGAATAGAAGCCACGCCACCATACATTTTTACAATGCTTGTCGTCCATCTTACGATACGCGGGAACATTCCATTAGACGTAGCCTGCGTCGGCAATCCAAAAAACAATCCGCTTCTACCCGTTTTGGCCGCCAGTTGTTCCGCTGTGGCAAGTGCAGCTTCTGTCTTACCGCAGCCGGTTGGTGCTTCAATAATAACAATGCCAGGTTTTTTAATAGCTTGAATTGTATCAAATATGACATTCTGGAAATCTCTTGGAGGGAATCCAAATCTCGCCGGATATAATTCTTCCGAAGAAACTGGATTTTGTAAATCAAATGGTTGATCATGGTACCACTGTTTTATTCCGATTTGAAAACGAAGCTGTATATCTTCTACAGAATTTTTTTCTATTGAGATCAACGGGAAAAAGGTTTCATTACTTGCAATCCAATCCGCCATGATTAACAAACCGGAAAGCAACACCTGTGCTGGTTTCGAAAGTTCGGGCAGCGAATCTTTTCGATATAATTCGCTCTGATTTAGCGCCCATTCAAAAATATAAGTCTGTGTATCTTTCCATAATTGAGAAACACGGGTACTGTTCTCAGTCTGATAATAATTAGCTGCATATGCATCCTGTGCTTCACATATAATTTCATCATCAACCGGTTTACCATGATGAGCCCCGATAATAGAAGCGATCCCCTCATTCACGCCAAACTTTCGAATAATCACCTCGCCGGCCAGCGCATGATGCGTGAAATGCCCGAATCTGACGTCATAATCATTGATATCTGAAAAGCCCGCCAACTCCAGTTTGTTAATAAGTTCCGCATCTAAGTCTTCAGAATTCAAAAATCCTTTCTGAGTCTGAAACGCAGGTGTTGCTTTCCCTATATCATGAACACCGGCCAGAAACATAACCAATCTTTCCGCCAGTACTTCATTTCCATTTTGAATTTGAGCAATAATTCCTTCTCTCTGCCCGCTGCTTAACCAGTGATTCCAAAGAAATTCAGCAACATTCATTGTATCCTGAAGATGAATCATTAATGGGAGCCACTTAAGATCACCGGATTGAGCGCTTTTCTTCGCCCACAGAGAGTCTGCCGCTTTGAGAATCAAATCCCCCATATACACTCCACGTCCAAAGTTTAATGTTCATATTATATCATGAAAGCAACGGCACCATCGTTAAACAATCATTACAATTACAACTACTAACAGTTGATTTCTCTCAGATAAAAAAATAATGGAAATGCCTTAACAACATGGCACTCCCATCACTCTTCAAAAGTCAATAACCCTAACTTTCTACTCCCTGCTCTCTCCAGCCATTCCCCGCTTTCGCAAGCACGCCGGGAAACAGCAATATCACCGGCAGTAGATAGTACACGCTGAAGGCGTATCTGGGCCAGTAGCAGTCCGGTGCCGCCAGTATGAGTGTGAGGATGGAGGCAAGGCACGGGATGAACAGAATGCCGTCCGCAGGGCGTTTTCTGGATGCTGCCCAGGCAGCGGCAAAGAACATCATCCAGGCGCAGAGGGCGATGGCCGGCGTGGGGGTCGCGACGGAGAACATAGCCTCCGGGACATATGGCAGCCCCTCCAGAAGATCGCCAAATTTAATACCCATCAGGTCCATATCCTCCGGGAATCCTGCGCGGGTGATATTGCCCACATACTGGTTCAGGTCCCATTTGTTAACTGCCCAGTAGCCGAAGGTGTTCAGGCTCCAGGCTCTGAGGTAGATGCCCGGGTTCTTTGTTCCGACGCCGATCCACGTCTTCAGGATCTTCCCGCGGTTCCCGCGCACATATTCAACGTTGAAATCTTCATTCCATTTGATGACATCGACAATTCCGGGCTGATATACATTCCTGTAGTCTTCCAGTGGAAGAATCGTGTCGACGACTTCCCGTTCGGCCTCACTCATGTCCCCGTCGTACACGACCGCAGCGGCCAGCTGCTGAAGCGGAATGCTGAGGCTCTCCTCTGAGTGTTTTTCGACCCCCGCCGCTGTGTACACCGGCCCGGTCACCATCACGACCGCCGCAATGACCAATGCGTGCGCGAGCCAGAATTGCTTCGTAAGATGCAGTTTCTTTTTAAAATGCAGCTTACAAATTAAAAGAATCAGCACGCTAAAAAGAATCACATACAATCCGTTTGAGCGGAAGAACCCGATCACGGCGAGGAGTCCCAGCAGCGGCAGAACGGTCCGCCAGCCCTGTCTGCCGCCGTCCATGCCCGTCACGATATCGAAGAGCTTCAGGCAGTATATCGCCAGGGCCATCGAAAAGAGCGGATCCTTCCACATGCTGATGCCAAAAAGCGGAAACATCGGGGACAGCGCGTAGAAAAGGACGACAAAGTACAGAAGTTTTCTGTTGACATTTTTCATGAACAGCCATACGACGATATACGCACATCCGGCACTTATGACAGCCATCTGGAACAGGCTGTAAAGCGCGCAGCCGGCCGTAATACTGTGGAAGAGCACCTTTCCGGCTGACAGAAACACTCCGATGAAGAGGGTGTACGCTACCGGGAACTGGTCATAATATCCCATCTCTCCTTCAAACTGGTATATGGAGCACATAGAGTCCCCGTAGATGAGACCTGGCCAGTGGGCAAGCAGATACGGGAACATGCACAGAAACAAAAGTCCGGTGACGGACCAGAAGAGTTTCCGTGCATTCCGGCTTCCGGCAGGGCTTTCCGCATGTTCCACAAGGGTGGGCGACAGGCGGTCAAGCCCTTCCATCAACAGGACTGACAAGGTGTAAAGGAACGGAAGCAGAAGCAGCAGGCGCAGAAGGTCAGCGGGCTGCAGCGGGAGCGCGTACGTCTCCCAGTACTCATCGTACAGAGTATCCTTGTTGACCTGGAGCTTGCTTCCCAGAAGAAGGAAGCCTGCCAGCAGAATGCTGAAGCTCCAGCTCCAAGCATCCGGTTTCCGGAAAGCCCGGGCGATTGTCTGCCTTCTGCGCCAGAACAGGAATGCGAAAAGGGCGGTGACAATGACTGTCACCGCCGTATTAATCCGCAGTCCGCTGATATCAAGAAACAGGAACGTCTCAATATAGAGCAGCAGGCACAAGGCCGCACACTTGATTTTTTCTCTCATAATCCAACCTTTCGGGCAATCGATTATCCTGCATTGCACAATACGTGCAGCCAGACACAGCGCCGGCAAAGTTTCCTGTCTATTATATAGCAACCGGCAGAGGCTCACAAGGCGTATAGCCGGGCGCATATACGCTCCCGGCCGTCTCATTTCTCCTGATAAAAAAAGGAGAGACCGGTTCTAACCGATCTCTCCCATTAATTATGACGTACGGAAACGCACTGTCTGTGCGGATGATTACATCATCCCGCCCTGCGGTGCTGCCGGAGCTGCCGGTGCCGGCTCCTTGATGTCGCCGACTGCAGCCTCGGTCGTGAGCAGAGTCGAAGCTACGCTGCATGCATTCTGAAGAGCGGATCTTGTAACCTTGACCGGATCCAGGATGCCTGCCTCGATCATGTTCACATACTTGTCATTCAGAGCGTCGTAACCATTGCCCGGCTCCATTGTCTTAACCTGGTTGATGATGACAGCGCCTTCAAGACCGGCGTTAGCGGCGATCTGCTTCAGCGGAGCCTCCAGAGCCTTCTCGACGATGCGGGCACCGGTTCTCTCGTCGCCCTCGAGGGTCTTGGCGAGTTCCTCGACCTTCTTCTGAGCGTGGATGTAAGCGGAGCCGCCGCCTGCGATAACGCCTTCCTCAACGGCCGCCTTGGTGGCGTTGAGAGCATCCTCCATGCGGAGCTTGGCTTCCTTCATCTCAGCTTCTGTCGCAGCACCCACACGGATGACAGCAACGCCGCCGGCCAGCTTTGCGAGTCTCTCCTGGAGCTTCTCGCGGTCGAAGTCCGAAGTTGTCTCGGCAATCTGGGCACGAATCTGAGCGATGCGGGCCTGGATCTCATCCTTGTCGCCTTCGCCGTCAACGATCGTGGTGTTGTCCTTGTTGACCTTCACGGACTTGGCGCGTCCGAGCATCTCCATGGTTGTATCCTTCAGCTCTCTGCCGAGATCGGAAGAGATAACCTGGCCGCCTGTCAGAACGGCGATATCCTGAAGCATTTCCTTTCTTCTGTCGCCATAGCCCGGAGCCTTGACAGCGACAACATTGAAGGTGCCTCTCAGCTTGTTGACGATAAGGGTTGTAAGGGCCTCGCCCTCTACATCCTCAGCGATGATGAGGAGCTGGGAACCGTTCTTGACGATCTGCTCAAGTACCGGCAGGATATCCTGGATGTTGCTGATCTTCTTGTCTGTGATCAGGACATACGGATTCTCGAGGTTTGCCTCCATCTTGTCGGTATCGGTGCACATGTAAGCGGAAACATATCCTCTGTCGAACTGCATACCTTTTACAAGGTCCAGCTCGGTCTTCATGGTCTTGCTCTCTTCGATGGTGATGACGCCGTCTGCCGTAACCTTCTCCATGGCATCTGCAACCATCTTGCCGACTTCCTCGTCAGAGGCGGAGATCGCTGCAACCTTTGCGATCTGATCCTTGCCCTTGACCGGCTCGCTCATGCCCTTGATGGCCTCAACCGCAACATCGGTGGCCTTCTTCATACCCTTGCGGATGATGATCGGGTTCGCGCCGGCTGCGACATTTCTCATGCCTTCGTTGATCATCGCCTGTGCGAGAACGGTAGCGGTGGTCGTACCATCACCGGCTACATCGTTGGTCTTGGTGGCAACTTCCTTGACGAGCTGCGCGCCCATGTTCTCGAACTTGTCCTCCAGCTCGATTTCCTTGGCGATCGTGACACCGTCATTGGTGATGAGCGGAGCGCCGTAGGACTTGTCCAGAACGACGTTTCTGCCCTTCGGGCCGAGCGTTACGCTGACTGTATCCGCAAGCTTGTTGACGCCGGCTTCCAGAGCCTTTGTGGCATCAATACCGAATTTGATTTCCTTAGCCATTGTTTAAAATCCTCCTGACTCTTCCTTCAATCTGTATTATTCAATAATCGCAAGGATATCAGACTGCTTTACGATGATGAAGCTCTCATCCTCAAGTTTTACTTCTGTTCCCGCGTACTTGGAGTAGATGATCTTGTCGCCCGGCTTTACTTCCATCTTGACTTCTTTTCCGTCAACGACTCCGCCCGGACCTACCGCTTCAACGACGGCCTGCTGCGGCTTCTCTTTGGCCTGACCCGGAAGAACAATGCCGGACTTGGTTGTCTCTTCTTCCATAATGGCTTTGATAACGACTCTGTCACCCAAAGGTTTTAATGTCATGGTAAACATCCTCCTGTTGCTTTTTATCTTGTTAGCACTCATTTCTCACGAGTGCTAATTCAACTTACAATAAAATAACACTATGCCCAGGCAATGTCAACACTATTGATGCGGGCATTGCCGAATTTATAAATTCTTTAGAAGAAGAGGCCGCAATCAACTGCCGGTCCGAAACGAGATAAAACACGCTGCGCGAGTTTTATCTCGCTATCGCGACGCTCGCCGCACACGAATACTTCGCATTC
>OCTW011551181.1_pt1 | contig 21662 bp, 16 predicted proteins | sample 1539671 | NCBI WGS metagenome assembly OCTW01 (sample SAMN02144230, study PRJEB22623) | gut metagenome | biome: sheep rumen | host: Ovis aries | place: New Zealand
ATTTCTTCCATCGCGGTCAGGGGGGCGCCGGCTTCGGCGAAGAGCTTCTCCGTCTCGTCCAGTACGCCCAGGCAGAGCAGGTTGTTGCTCACCAGCCTGCCCACCAGGTATTCGGCGGACAGGTAGCTGGCCTGCCGGCCCTGCTGCCGGGCTTCTTCGGTCTTTTTCCAGTCCGGCGCGATCAGCGCCATCACCGCGCCGCCCAGGGCGTTGTGCAGCTCGTGGGCGTTTGCTTCGTTCAGTTCCTTATGATAAAGGGCCAGGACATTCTGCCTGGTCAGCTTCAGGATGTCGGCTGCCGTGAATGTGTTCAAGTTGTTGTCCTCCGATATTCCTTATTGAGCATGTTCATCCGGTGCAGCAGGGCGTCGCTCAGGTCACCGGGCTGCATGCGGTAGCGCCAGTTGTTCCCGCCGACGGAGCCGGGCAGGTTCATCCGCGCTTCGTTGTCCAGGGCCAGATAGTCCTGCACGGGGATCACCGCGCGTTCCGCCCTGCACCCGAGCACCGCGCGGACCATGCCGTCGCAGATGTCGTCCCCGGGCTTTAGCTTCAGGATGGAAAGGGCGGTTTCCCTGGACTTCTTGTCCTGCAGCTTCCACCAGCCGAGCACCGTATCGTTGTCGTGGGTGCCCGTATAGGCGACGCAGTGCTCCGGGATGTTTTCGGGGCGGTTTCCGTTGTTAGGATCGCCGTCCAGGCCGAACAGGACCAGCTTCATCCCCGGATACCCGCAGTGAGCGATCATCTTCTTGACCCGGTCGTTGATCAGCCCCAGGTCCTCGGCGATAATATTCATGTCCGGGATTTTCTTCTGCACCCTGTCAAAAAACAGGCTGCCGCTGTTTTTCACCCATTTGCCGTTCCTTGCGTTGCTGGCCCCGGCGGGAATGGAGTAATAGTTAGCGAAGCCAATGAAGTGATCGATCCGGATGATGTCGAAGCGCTCTTCCATGCTCTTGAGCCGGTCGATCCACCAGCTGTAGCCGTGAAGCCACAGGCGCAGCCAGGAATAGAGCGGGTTGCCCCACAGCTGGCCGTCCTCGGAAAAGCAGTCCGGCGGTACGCCCGCGACGCGCTTGGGACTCAGATTTTTGTCCACCTGGAAAAAGTTGGGGTGCTGCCAGACGTCGGCGCTGCCGGGAGCGGCGTAAATCGGGATGTCGCCGAACAGCTGGACGTGCTTTTGCCCCGCGTACTCCTTGAGCCGCTTCCACTGCAGGTCGAACACGTACTGCACATAAAGATGGTAGTTGATTTCCTCCTGCAGGGAGAGAAGCACCTTCTCCGTCTCCGCGTCCGGGGAAACCATGTGGCGCTTGGCCCCGATGGGCCAGCGGTCAAACCAGCCGTAGTGGCCGGTCAGCGCCATATACTGGGCGTAAGGGAGGGCCCAGGGATGTTCATCCGAAAACCGCTCCGCCTCATTTCTGATCGAAGACCAGCTTTCCTTGAAGGACTGGCGGAGGGCCCGCTCCTTCTGCTCCTGGGCGGCGGAAAAGTCCACCCGTTTTTCGGGCGGGACGGCCGCCTCGTCCCAGGAGGAAAGAAGCCCTAAGTCTTTTAGGTCGGCAATGTCGATCAGAAGCGGGTTTCCCGCGAAGGTGGAAGGGCTCTGATAGGGAGAGTTGCCGTAGCCCACAGGGCCGATGGGCAGCATCTGCCAGATGGCTGTCCCGCTGGCGCTCAAAAAATCGATCAGCTCCCGGGAAGGCCGGCCGATGGTGCCGATGCGCTCCGGCCCGGCCAGGGAGGTAATATGTACAAGCAAACCGCTTTCACGCATCGGTTTTGCCTCCTGCTGTAATCAGCTCTTTTTTACCGGAATCCATTCCGGGAATCAGCCGATGATCTTGCCGTCCTTGTTGAAAACGGGCAGCTTTTCCAGATAGATCAGGTCGTCCCGGTCCTGGGCCTCGCCCTCGGCCAGGATGGCCATCCTGCCCGCGATGACGCCGCCAGCTTCCGTTACCAGGGTTTCCAGGGCGCGCAGGCTTTCGCCGGTGCTGATCACGTCGTCCACGATCAGAACCTTGCGGCCCTTCATAAAATCGGCGTCCTCCTGATCCATGCACAGGATCTGCTCCTGGGCGGTGGTGATGGATTTCACCTTGGTCTGGAACACGTTTTTCATATAGAGCTTCGGCGCCTTGCGGGCGAGCAGATAGCGGTTTTCCCCGTTCTGGCGGGCCATTTCGTACACCAGGGGAATGCCCTTGGATTCCGCCGTGATCATGACGTCGTGCTCCGGGGCCCGTTTGAGCAGTTCCCGCGCGCAGGCCTGCGTCAGCTCCACATCGCCGAAAATTACAAAGGCGCCAATATACAGATCATCCGTTACCCTGCAGATCGGGAGGTCTCTTTCCAGACCGGCCACTTTCATCCGATACGTTAAAGACATGGTCATGCACCCAGCTTTCTGATGATTTCAAGGGCTTACTCGCCCAATACTATTCTATCCATTCTCAGGGAAAAAGTCAATGAGGTTCGGCTGACGAAGCGTCAGCCGAATGAATGAAGATACATATTTATGCCCTGAAAAACGATCAGCGGACAATCAGGCTGTCGATCTGACCCGGGGCGATTTCTCTTCCGTTGACCGTGACAGTGCCGCCGGTCCACTCCAGGACCCCGTCGCAGTCGAAGGGACGGTTGGAATGGATATTGAGGTCGCCGCCGTGAATCAGGATGTCCCCGTTGGCGTCGATGGCGTCGCATTTGGAGGTCGTGGTGGTGACGGACAGGTACCCCCCGCTGATCTCCACGGCGGGCTCCCAGGCCGTGGATTTGCGGCCGGCGTTGAGGCCATCATCCGACGCGGTGATCACGACGCTCCCGCCGTTCAGGCGGATGCGGGTGCTCTCGATCCCCTCGTGCCCGGTCAGGGTGATTTCCCCGCCGTCGATCTGCACGGCGGCGTTTCCGTGGATGGCGTCGTCCAGGCAGGCGATCCGCAGGCTGCCGCCGGCGATATAGACATAGCCCAGGGTGTCGTCCTTGTTGTTTTCGGCGTGCAGGCCGTCCTGACATTCATTGATGGTGATGTCCCCGCCCGCCATGCGGATGGAGTCTTTGGCATCAAAGCCGGCGTCCTGGCAGCTCAGCTCATAGGTCCCGCCGGTGATGCGAAGCGTGCCCTTCACGGTTACCCCGTCCTTGGAGGAACGGAGGACCAGCGTGCCCTTGCCGCTCAGGGTCAGGTCGTCCTTGGAATAGATGGCGGCGGCCCCGTCTGCGGACTGGCCGGAAATTTCCAGGCTGTTTTCGCTCTCCGTGGTGGTGATATAGACCTTGGCCGCCTTCTGGACGTTGACGCAGGGTCCGCTCTGGCTGACGATGTGCAGGCCGTCCAGCACCAGCTGTACGACGTCCTTTTTCCCCGCCTTCACGGTAACGGACGCTTTTTTCGCGCTGCCGGACAGGACGTACACGCCAGGGGCGCTGATTTCGAGCTGCGCCCCGTCCGTGACCGTCAGGACGGTTGCCTGGCTCAGGTCCGCTTCCTGGCGCAGGTCTTCTTCCGTAAACTGTTCTTCCGCGGTATATACCGGCGGCCCGTCGACGCCGCCCGCGGCGCTCGCGGGCCGGACGGATCCATTCAGAAGGAAGAAACACAGGAAAAGGGATAACCAAATGGTTGTTCGCTTCATCAATTTCATCTCCTTATCTTCGCCCGGGGCTTCCCCCTTGGGACAACAGCAGAATATCACTTCAACCTCAAATGAACATTAAAAATGGTTCAAGGCCGGGATCAGGAAAGGGCTTTTTATGTTACCGCAGGATCACGCTGGTCTGCCCCTCCAGGGTCAATAGGGAACTTTCCAGCGTACCCTGGCCCATGCCGACAAAGGCGGCGGAGGTGAAGGAAAGGTCGGTGACGGCGCTCAGATCCAGTTTCGCGGTGCGGGCGGATGTATTGTGGATCACCGCCACGGTTTCCCCGTCCCAGGCGCAGGTAAAACCGCCTACCTTGGTATCGGTGAAGGGCAGGGCCCGGTATTCGCCCAGGGCGATTTCCGGGTTGGCCCGGCGGAGCATGATCAGGGTTTTATAGTAGTTGTACAGGCTGGTGGCCATGGGTTTCAGATCCTGAACGGAATAGGGGGTCTGCTTTTCTGGATCGTAGGTGGCCCCGGGAGGATCCTGAATGGAATCGCCGTCCCCCCACAGCATGGCCAGGCGGCGGTTGGCGTCCGTATTTGCCCCGCCCCGGGAACCGCGCAGGCCGATCTCCTCCCCGTAGTAGATAAAAGGAGAGCCGGGGGAGAGCAGATACAGGTTGGCCGCTACCTTCATCTGCCCGCCGGCGACGGTCAGGTAGCCCGCGGCCCGGTCCGTATCGTGATTGGCGATAAAGGGGATGTTCATGGCGTTCTGATTCAGGCGGTGAAGCTTATCCAGGGTTTTTTCCGTATAGGCTGTCAGCCGGTTGACGTCGCCGGCCTTGGCGGTTTCGGCGTAGAGGCCTCCTACCTGGCTGGTGGTAAAGTTAAAGCAGTTGGTGAAGGGAACATACTGGTCGATCACGCCTTCGCCGTCCCATACTTCCGCCACGGTGTATACGTCCGGCTTGATGTTCCGAAGCTCGCCCACGTACCATTCCCAGAAAGCGGCGCTGGCGGCGTTGTCACCCAAATAGATATACTTGGCCGCGTCAAAGCGGAAGCCGTCGACACCCAGGTCCAAATAGTATTTCGCTACGTCCAATAGCGTCTGCCGCACGAAGGGCTGGTCGAAATCCGGCTCGGGCATGGAGTCGGAAAAATTGGCCTCGTACATTACGCCGGCCTGCCGGGAAAAGGCGAACCGCCTGCCCGCCGGGAGGCTTTCGCCCTGTTCCCGCCAGACATAAAAGTCGTAGTAATCGTTCCTTGGGTTCTGCATCTGGTGGGCGTTTAGGAAGTTTCTGAACCAGCGGTTCTGTGCCCCCGTATGATTGATGGGCAGGTCCAGGATGAGCTTTACGTCCCGCTCATGGCAGATTTCAATCAGTTCCCGGAGGTCGTCCATCGTCCCGAAAGCGGGGTCGATAGTATAAAAGTCCGTCACGTCGTACTTATGATAGGAAGGAGAAGCAAAGATGGGGGTCAGCCAGATGCCGCCCACCCCCAGGCTCAGCCCGGAAGTCGGGTCGCCGTCGTTTAAGTAGTCCATGCGCCGGATGATGCCCCGAAGGTCCCCGGTGCCATCCCCGTCGGAATCGGAGAAGGAGCCGACGAAGATCTCATAGAACACGCGGGCGTTTCCCTCCTGCCCGCGCAGGTGGGAAAAGTCCACGTCGTTGACGATCGCTTCCCCGTCGGGGCTCAGGGGATAGGTTTTGAAGAAATCGTCCTCGGACAGGGAAAGGGCGGGGAGCAGCAGGGCCAGCGCCGCCGCCAGGCAAAGCAGTTTTTTCAAGCGGAACGCCTCTTTTCTTTGCGCTTTTCATTCACTATCTCACGGATCCCTCCGCTTGTCAAGAACGGAAAACCATGCTATACTTTTTTTACAATTCAACGCGGAAACGGAAGGCTCTGAGCGATGACCTCATTATATACAAAGGAACAGCTGAACCGCGTAAAGCGGAAAGACAAAAACGGGCGGGGGCTGGTATGGGGCCTGTCCGCCATATCTCTGGCCGCCTGCGTGGCGCTGTGCCTGAACACCCGGATGGGAAATGAAAGGACGATGTATCTGTCCGTCGTCGCCGTTTCCATCCTGGGCGGCTGGACGGTGATGGGGCTCCTGTTTTTTTACTGGCTGCCCTGGCGGGCAGAGCGCCGGCACATGGAAGGCATCCTGAAGGGAGAAGAAGAGGAGGCGATTGGCGTGCTCCATTGGACGGACACGCTGTTTGCCATCCCCCGCAGCATCACCGTCCGCAAGATGAACTTAGAAACAGACCAGGGTCTGCTTTCGCTGCAGGCGGACGAACGTTTGATTCGGGCGCTGCCGGAAAGCGGGACCCGGGTGCGGGTACGTTTTGTGCGCCGGTACATTACCGCCTGGGAGGAAACCGATGCGGAAGTTTAAAAAAATCCTGGACCTTTTGCCGCTGTTCCTCCTCTGGGCCATGCTCAGCGTGCTGGTGTGGGGCTTTATGTTTAACCAGATTACGGATACGGATCGGGCCCGCAAGCTGGTCCTCTACGTGGACGCTCCGGTGCCGGGGGAAAGCGAATTTGCCCTGGAGATCAAGAAAGGAACCCCGGATCGCATCCGCCTGGTCCGGGTGCGCCCGTTCAGCTACGCCATGATGGACGCAAAAACGCTGGAGGAGGCGGACCTGTACCTGATCGCGGAAGACCATCTGGAAACCTACCGCGATTGGCTTTTGCCGCTAACGGACCGGCTGCGGGCCGCAGGCCCAGTCCGAGAAGTGAACAGCGTTCCCCTCGGGGTCCTGGCCCGGGATGGGCAAACCGGAAAAGGCGTTTATCCGGCATGGGTGCAGTATCTGGACGGCCAGAGCTATTATCTGTGCCTGGGAGCGCGTTCCCTCCACATAGCCGGCCTTCCCGGGGCCGTAGACAACGAAGCGGAAGAGGCTGCGCTGCGGCTTCTCCATCACATAGAACCATAATATCAAAGGAAAGGATTTTGACCATGAAAAAAAGAATGATTCCGATGATTCTCCTCCTGTGCCTGAGCGGAATGTTTCTTTGTCCGTTCGGCGCGGAAACGGAGGGACAGGCTGCGGACAGCCTGTATGTAAAGCGCGTCGAGAACCTGCCGGAGGATTTTATTTTCGGCATGGACGCCTCATCCGTGATCGCCGAGGAGGACAGCGGCGTCCGGTATTTCGGCCTCGACGGCCGGGAACAGGACGTGTTTCAGATTCTCAGTGAAAACGGCTTCAACTATATCCGCGTCCGGGTGTGGAACCATCCCTGGGACGCCCAGGGCCGCGGCTACGGCGGCGGGAACTGTGACATCGGGAAGGCAGTGGAAATCGGCAAACGGGCGACGAAATACGGCATGAAGCTGCTGGTGGATTTCCACTATTCCGATTTCTGGGCGGACCCGGGCAAGCAGATGGTCCCGCTGGCCTGGAAGAACATGAAAATTGAAGAAAAGACCGAAGCCGTCTACCAGTTTACCCGGGACTGCCTGCTGCAGCTCAGGGAAGCCGAAATAGACGTCGGTATGGTTCAGGTGGGCAACGAGACCAACGGCGTGCTCTGCGGGGAAAAAATCTGGTTCAACATCCAGTATCTGATGCAGGCCGGGGCCCGGGCCACCCGGGAGGTGTTTCCTGAAGCCCTGGTGGCGCTGCACTTTGCCAACCCCGAAAAGGCCGGCAGCTACATGACCTACGCGAAAAAGATGGATTACTATCAGGTGGACTACGACGTATTCGCCACCTCCTACTATCCCTACTGGCACGGCACGCTGGACAACCTCTCCGCCGTCATGACAGAAATCGCCGATACCTACGGCAAAAAGGTGATGGTGGTGGAGACCAGCTACCCCTATACCGCGGAGGATACGGACTTTTCGGTGAACTCCGTCGGGGACGGCGGGGGCATCGTCAAAGCGTACCCCTTTACCGTTCAGGGGCAGGCCAACTGTATCCGCGATATTACCGACACCGTGGTCAACCGGATGAAGAACGGCATCGGCGTGGTGTACTGGGAAGGCTGCTGGATCAGCGTGGGCGGAAACTCCTGGGAGGAAAACAGCGCCCTGTGGGAGCAGTATGGGTCCGGCTGGGCGACCAGCTATGCCGCGGCATATGACCCGAACGACGCCGGACGCTACTATGGCGGGTGCGCGGTGGACAATCAGGCCCTGTTTGACCGCTACGGGCGCGCCCTCCCGTCGCTTCGGGTATTCTCCCTGATGCGGGAGGGAAACGAAATCGCTCCTTTGCCGGACGCGCTGGAGGATGTCGAGCTGATCTGCGACCTGAACGCGGCCCTGCCGCTGCCTGAAACCGTAAACGCCGTGATGACGGACGGCAGCAGGCAGGCGGTGCCCGTTCAGTGGGACCTGACGGAGGAAAAGGACAGGGAGATGCACGAAAACGGGCCGGCGCAGTATGAGATCACCGGCCAGGCCGGCGGGATGACGGCCCGGTGCTTCGTGTCCATGGTGGAATACAATTACCTGACGGATTACAGCTTCGAGGAAGGCGGCCAGGGCTGGGTGTTTACCGACCTTAAGCAGGCGGACCAGCTCTACGTGGAGGACAAAAAGACCGATTCCCTCACGGGCACCAAGCACGCTCACTTCTGGAGCGCGAAGAAGGACAGCGTGGAATTTACCCTGGAGCAGAAGGTGCAGAACCTGCCGGAGGGCAAATACCGCTTTACCGTGTCCATCATGGGCGGCGACGGGGGAGATACCGAGATCTACGCCTACGTGAAGATCAACGGGGAAATGGCGGGGAAAGCGCCGCTTCAGATTACTTCTTATGGAAACTGGGACACCGCGGCGGTGCCGGAATTTACGTACCAAGCCGGGGACGAAGTGACTGTGGGCGTCTATGTCCGCTGCGAGGGCGCTGGCAACGGGGCCTGGGGGAAGATCGACGACGCGCTGCTCAATTCCGTCAAGTAAACCCTAAGTCCCTAAAAGATGAAGAATATGGGAAAAAGGTGCCTCCAAAGGAGTAGATGAGCGCAAAAAAAGATTGACAAACGCCTCGAAAACGATATAATATTTTTTGAAGGATTTTAGAATCAGATTTCAGGCAGTTGGGTGAAGGGCTTGCTTTTGCGCATGTCTTTTCCCTTTGCCGGGAATCCAATCAAAAAAGAAAGGATGATTTTTTCATGAAGAAGCTTTTATCCGTTCTGCTCGTTCTGGCGATGGCGCTGTCCATGGCGGTCTCCGCCAGCGCCGCCAGCCTGGCCGGTGAGTATAACATCACCGTGTGGGTGTCTGAAAAAGCGGTCGACCTGACCAAGCAGCAGATCGAGGCCTTCAACGCCACCAATGACTTAGGCATCGTGTTCAAGGCCTCGGTGGAGCCCGTTTCCGAAGCGGAAGCCGCCACCAACATGATTACCGACGTAGAAGCCGGCGGCGACCTGTTCTGCTTTGCGCAGGACCAGTTTGCCCGTCTGGTGCAGGCCGGCGCGCTGGCCAAGCTGGGCGCCAAGGCCGCTGAAACCGTCATCGCCAACAACGACGCGGGCACCGTGGCCGCCGCCACCTCCGGCGACGTCCTGTACGCCTACCCGCTGACCAGCGACAACGGCTACTTCATGTACTATGACAAGTCCGTCATCCCGGAAGAAGACGTGGACAGCCTGGAAAAGCTGATCGCCGACTGCGAAGCGGCCAACAAGTATTTCGCCTTTGAAATGCAGTCCTCCGCCTGGTATCTGGCTTCCTTCTTCTTCGGCACCGGCTGCGTGTCCGAATGGAACACCGACGACGACGGTACCTTCGTTTCCGTGCGCGATACCTTCAACAGCCCCGAGGGCCTGATTGCCGTCAAGGGCATGAAGAAACTGGTGGATTCCCCGATGCACCTGTCCTCCTCCCAGGCCTCTGAGTTCGCCTCCGGCGCGGCTATCGTGGTGACCGGCACCTGGGCGTTTGAAGACATCAGCAAGATGCTGGGCGACAACATGGGCGTCGCCGACCTGCCCTCCTTCGAGGTGGACGGCAAGGAATATCACCTGGGCTCCTTCAACGGCTGCAAGCTGATGGGCGTCAAGCCCCAGGTGGACGCCGCGAAGGCTGCCGCTCTGCACCGTCTGGCTCAGTACCTGACCGGCGAACAGTGCCAGATGGAGCGCTTTGAAGCCCTGAGCTGGGGCCCCTCCAACATCGTGGATCAGGCCTCTGAAGCCGTACAGGCCAACCCCGGCCTCGCCGCGCTGATCGCCCAGTCCGCCTATTCCGTGCCGCAGGGCCAGATTCACGGCTCCTGGTGGGACATCGCTAAGGTCATCGGCGACGACGTGAAAGCCGCGACCGACGAAGCCGGCCTGCAGAAGGCGCTGGACAACTACTACGACAAGATCTCCAGCCTCTTTACGCTCGATACCTCCGCCCTGCTCTTCGTGGGCGCGTGGAACGGCTGGAACAACGCGGACGATACCGACACCTACTACTTTAAGAACAACACCCTGACGCTGGATGTGCCCGAGAGTGATTACATGGGCGGCCGTATCGTGAATCCCGGCAGCTGGGATACCGACAAGGGCTTTGCTCAGGTCACTTCCGGCGCTGAACTGATCAAGGATCTGGGCACGGACAATCCTGACAACAACATCGTATTCGCTGAGCCCGGCAACTATACCATTACCCTGAACGGCAGCGAAATCACGATCGTGAAGAACTGATGCTTCTTGCGGTTTGTCAGTGATCCGGCTGATCCTGCATCATCATGAATTCATAAGCGACAGGCCGGAACCAATCCCGATTGGTTCCGGCCGTTTTTTCAAGGCAGCCGGCGCTTTTTTCCGGCTGATCCTTTCGCCCCTGAAACTGAAAGGGAAGTGAACGTATGAGCGAAAACAAGCAGGCTGCCGCTCAGCAGGGCTTGAAAAGAATGCTGGTGACGCTGGGCGTGGCGGCGCTGGGCTGTCTGGTCTGGCTGATCCTCGGCAGCATTTTTTCCGGAATCGGCGTGCCGATGTGGGTCTCCGGCGTTATCGCGCTGCTGATCTTCGGCCCTGCCGCGGCCGGCTGTTTCCTTTTGTGGAACGAAATGTATCCCATTTATCAAAGCGGCGATGAAAAGCGCGTGATGCCCCTGAGCCGCTGGAAAAAGACGATCTATAAGCTGACCAAGGGGGTTCTGTCCGTCCCTGCGATGCTGAAAAACCTGGGCCTGACCGTCTGGAACGCGGTCAAAGGCGCTGTATGCGCCGTCGGCCGGGAATGTAAGGACATCGTAACGACCTTTGTCCACGGCGACTGGAAGACCAAATGCTCCTACGTGGTGATGGGCTTTGGCAACCTGGCCCGGGGGCAGATCCTGCGGGGCCTGCTTTTCCTGCTGTTTGAGGTGGTGTTCATCGGGTACATGATCCTGGCGGGCGGCTACTGGCTGAGCATGCTGCCTTCTCTGGGCAAGGTGGGCCCCACGGAGGCCTATGACGAGATTTTCGATACCTATGTGACCACCTACAACGATAACTCCTTTAAAATCCTGCTGTACGGCGTGCTGACCATTTTCTTTATCATCGCCTTTATTTATACCTGGCGGGTGAACATCCGGCAGAACCAGATCGCGGAAAAGATCCTGAAGAGCGGCAAAAAGCTGCGCAGCGGGAAGGACGACCTGAGAAGCCTGGTGGACGACCAGTTCCACAAGACCCTGCTGGCCCTGCCGCTGACGGGTATCCTGGTGTTTACCGTGCTGCCCATCGTGTTCATGATCCTGGTGGCCTTCACCAATTATGACGGCACCCACGACGGCTATTACAATAACCTGTTTACCTGGGTGGGGCTGGACAACTTTAACACCATGCTCTCCTGGAAGGTGACCGGCGGCGCGGGGACCCAGTCTTACGCGGCCACCTTCGGCGAAGTGCTGTCCTGGACGCTGATCTGGGCCTTCTTTGCCACCTTCACCAACTATTTCCTGGGCATGTTCGTAGCCATGGCCATCAACAAAAAAGGCATCCGCCTGAAAAAGCTGTGGCGCACGGTGCTGGTGCTGACCATCGCCATTCCTCAGTTTATTTCCCTATTGTACGTGAGCAAGATGTTCGCCAAGAACGGCCTGATCAACCTGGCGCTGATGAACCTGGGGTGGATCGACAAGGCCCTTCCCTTCTGGGAAGACCCGACCTGGGCCAGAATCACGGTGATCATTGTCAATATCTGGATCGGTATTCCTTACCTGATGCTGATCGCCACCGGCATCCTGATGAATATCCCCGCCGATCTCTACGAATCCGCGAAGATCGACGGGGCCAACGGCTGGCAGCAGTATACCAAGATCACGCTGCCCTACATGCTGTTCATCACCGGGCCCTACCTGCTGACCAGTTTTACGGGCAACATGAACAACTTTAACGTGATCTACCTGCTCACCGGCGGCGCGCCAACCAACGCGGCGGCTTCCTCGGCAGCCGGCTCGGTGGGCTACACGGACCTGCTGGTCACCTGGCTGTTCAAGATCACCACCGGCGCGGAAAGCCAGTATTATCTGGCGTCCGTGGTCGGTATCCTGGTGTTCGTGGTGGTCGCCCTGATTTCCCTGATCGTGTACAACGTGCTGCCGTCCATCAAGAACGAGGAGGATTTCCAGTGATGAGTGAACAGAATTCATTGGGCGCCGCCCCCTCCGCGCCGGCCAGGCGGCACATGGGCCTGCGCGCTTCGCGTACCATCGCCAATTCTTCGATTTATCTCGTGCTGATCCTGATCAGCGTGATCTGGCTGATTCCCTTTGCGTGCATTCTGCTCCAGTCCTTCCGGGTGGAAAGCACCTGGCAGGTGGGCTACGTGGTGCCACAGCAGTGGGGGCTGGACAATTATCGCTTCCTGTTCAAGACCGACTTTCCCCGGTGGTATGCCAATACCTTTATCATCGCCCTGGTGGTGGCCGTGCTGCAGACCGTCATCGTGCTGTGTATGAGCTACACCCTGAGCCGCTTCCGCTTTAAAATGCGCCAGCCGCTGATGCGCTTCATGCTGATCCTGAGCATGTTCCCCGGCATGCTGTCCATGATCATCCTGTACCGGGTGCTCAAGGACCTGGGGATGACCCAGGCCAACGCCGTGCCGGGGCTGATCCTCGTATACGTGGCCTCCTCCGGCATGGGGTACTATGTATCCAAAGGCTTTTTTGACACCATCCCCAAATCCCTGGACGAAGCGGCCCGCGTGGACGGGGCGACTCGCCTGCAGGTGCTGATGAAAATCATCCTGCCGCTCTCCAAGCCCATCGTCATCTATACCGTACTGACGGCGTTCATGGGCCCCTGGGGGGATTTCGTGTTCGCGCGGTACATCGCTTTCGGCTCCTCCGCGGGGTCCAACGTGGCCGTCGGTCTGTATAACTGGCTGAACAAGGACCAGATCAATTCCTATTATACCGTGTTCTGCGCCGGCGGCGTACTGGTGGCTCTGCCTGTCACGGTGCTGTTCATGTGCCTGCAGAAGTATTACGTGGAGGGCGTCACCGGAGGCGCGGTCAAGGGCTGATCCTGACGGGAGCTCCTGGCAGAATCCAAACGAAGGAGAGAATAGAGTATGGCAAGCGTAAAGCTGACGGACGTCAAAAAGGTGTACGACAATAACGTGACCGCCGTCCACGATTTTAACCTGGAAATCAAAGACAAGGAATTCGTGGTCTTTGTCGGGCCCTCCGGCTGCGGCAAATCGACCACGCTGCGCATGGTGGCCGGGCTGGAGGATATCTCCGGCGGCACAATCGAAATCGACGGGGTGGTGGTGAACGACCTGCAGCCCAAGGACCGGAACATCGCCATGGTGTTCCAGAATTATGCCCTGTATCCCCATATGACGGTGTACGACAACATCGCCTTCTCCCTGCGGCTGCAGAAGGTGCCAGAGGACGAAATCTACGAGAAGGTGACCAACGCCGCGGAAGTGCTGGGCATCACCCAGTATCTGACCCGCAAGCCCAAGGCCCTGTCCGGCGGTCAGCGCCAGCGTGTGGCCATCGGCCGCGCCATGGTGCGCAATTCAAAGGTCTTCCTGATGGACGAGCCCCTGTCCAACCTGGACGCTAAGCTTCGCAACCAGATGCGCGCGGAGATCATCCTTCTGCGCAAAAAGCTGGATACTACGTTCATCTACGTGACCCATGACCAGACCGAGGCCATGACCCTGGGAGATAGGATTGTGATCATGCGGGACGGCTTCATCGAACAGGTAGGAACCCCGCAGGAGGTCTTTGAAACGCCGGTCAACCTGTTCGTCGCCGGCTTCATCGGCAGCCCGCAGATGAACTTCTTGAAGGCCAGGCTGGAAAAGGGGAGCGGCGGATATACCGTCTCCCTGCTTGGAGTGCAGATCCCGCTGAACCAGGAGCAGAACGCCGTCCTGGCAAAAAAAGGCGTCGGCAGCCAGGACATCATCTTGGGTGTCCGGCCGGAACATACCTCCGTTTTGTTCGGAAAAAACGACAACGCGATCGAGTGCAGCATCAGCGTCAATGAGATGATGGGCAGCGAGCTGCACCTGCATCTGACCAGCAAAAACGATGACCAGATCATCGTCCGTCTGCCCACGGTGGACCTGTCCCAGGAACAGCGCAGCAGCCTGAGCTACGGAAACACTCTGTACATCACCTTCCCGGCCAAGGTCATGCACCTGTTCGACCCGAAGACGGAAAAAAACCTGATCTGGGGATAAGCTGAATCAAAAAACAGACCCTGGTCCAGTTTTAGCTCGGACCAGGGTCTGTTTTTTTGTAAAGGGATGAATACGCTGAACTCCGTCAATGACTCAGTCTTTCCAGCCCCAGATCAATCCTGCGGAGGGTTTCTTCTCTGCCCAGCAGGTAGGCGATCTCGATGGCCCCGCCCGGGGTGGACAGCAGGCCGGAAATCGCGATGCGCAGCGGCCAGAGGACGGCGGCGTTCTTTTTGCCCGCCTCGGCGATGGCCGGGATCAGGGTATCGTGGATGACGGTTTCGGTCCATTCCGGCACGTCCTTGAGGATGTCCCGGCAGAAGCGGAGGGCTTCCGGCGCGCTTTCCTGGGAGCTCTTCTGCTTTTTATTGTCGTAAAGCGTCAGATCGTAATCGGGAAGCTCGGCCAGGAAATGCACCATCTCCGGCACGCGGCTGAAAATTTCTGTCCTGCTCTGCATGAGCTCCGCCAGCCGGCGGTAATCGAAGGCTTTTCCGTTCAGGGCCTTGTCAAACCAGGGGGTAACCTTGGCCAGATACTCCTCGAAGGGGAGCTTTCTGATGTACTCAAAGTTGAACCAGGTCAGCTTGTTGACGTCGAAGATGCCGGGGGATTTGTTCAGGTGGGCAACGTCGAAGGCCTCCACCAGCTCCGGCAGGGTAAAGAACTCCCTTTCGTCGCCCGGGTTCCAGCCGACCAGGGCCAGGTAGTTGACCAGGGCTTCGGTCAGGTATCCCTTTTCAATGTAGTCGGAATAATAAGCGTCGCCATCCCGCTTGGAAAGCTTGTGGGTCGCGTCCCGCATGACGGTGGGCAGGTGGATGTAGGCGGGGATCTCCCATCCGAAGGCCTCGTAGAGGAAGTTATAGCGGGGGGTGGAGGAGAGGTATTCCATGCCGCGCATGACGTGGGTAATGCCCATCAGGTGGTCGTCGATGACGTTGGCGAAGTTGTAGGTCGGCATGCCGTCCTGCTTGATCAGCACCATGTCGTCCATCGCCTCGGCATTGGGGAAGGTCATGTCCCCAAAGACCATGTCGTGGTAGCTGGTTTCGCCGGAGGTCGGGGCGTTCATGCGGATGGTCCAGGGAACCCCGGCAGCCAGCTTCTCCTCGACTTCCTCGGGGCTTAAATGCAGGCAGTGCTTGTCATACTTCCAGGTACCGCCGGCGGCTTCCACCTTGGCGCGCCGTTCGTCAATCTCGTCCTTGGTGCAGAAGCAGTAATAGGCGTGGCCGGAACGGACCAGCTGCTTGGCGTAGGGCAGATAGGTGTCCTTCCGCTCGGACTGGATGTAGGGGCCGCAGGGGCCGCCGATGTCCGGCCCTTCGTCCCAGTTGAGCCCGCAGGCGCGCAGGGTATCGTAAATCACGTCCGTCGCGCCTTCCACGTAGCGCTCCTGGTCGGTATCCTCGATGCGGAGGATGAATTTGCCGTGGTTCTTTTTGGCAAACAGGTAAGCGTACAGCGCCGTGCGCACCCCGCCCAGATGCATGAATCCGGTGGGGCTCGGCGCGAATCTGGTTCTGACTTCCATGGGGTTCTCCTTTTTGCTCTGATGATCAGTTCTTCTTGCTCTGCTTGGCAAAGCTGTCCCTTAGGCCGACCGTGCGGTTGAAGACGGGCAGCTCAGCGGTGGAATCCGGGTCCTTGCAGAAATAGCCGGTGCGCAGGAACTGGTAGGTGGTGCCGACGTCTGCATGAAGGGCGACCGGCTCCACCAGGCCGAGCAGGACGGTCAGGGAATTCGGGTTCAGGCGGCTGATAAAGTCCTTTTTATCGGGAGCGGCTTCCTCGGCTGCGTCTTCGGCTTCTTCCGTCTCTGCGGCTTCCGGGGCTTCCTCCTCCGCGTCGTCCGTCAGGAGGGGCTCGTAGAGCCGGGCCTCAAAAGGAACGGCGTCCGCGGCGCTGACCCAGTGCAGGGTCTTGCCCTTGATCTTGCGGTCCGCGCCGGGCGTACCGGATTCTGTTTCAAAATCGACCGTGCAGAGGACGGCGGTGACATTGCCGTTTTCGTCCTTTTCGCAGCCGTCGCAGCGGACGATGTAAGCGCTCTTGAGACGGACCTCGTTGCCGGGGAACATCCGCATATATTTTTTCTCCGGAATCTCCATAAAGTCGTCCTGCTCGATGTAGATCTCCCGGCCGAAGGTGATGGTGTGGGTGCCCATCTCCGGATGATCCGGATGGTTTTCGACGGTGATTTCCTTGGTCTGCCCTTCCGGCCAGTTGGTCAGAATGACCTTGAGCGGCCGGAGCACGGCCATCACCCGGGCGGATTTTTCGCCCAGATCGTCCCGGACACAGCTTTCCAGCACCGCGGCGTCCACCACGGAATCAGCCTTGCTCATGCCGATGCGGCTGATAAAATCCCGCACAGCTTCGCCGGTATAGCCGCGGCGGCGCAGACCGGACAGGGTCGGCATCCGGGGATCGTCCCAGCCGGAGACGTAGTGGCCCTCCACGAGGGAACGCAGGTGGCGCTTGCTCATGACGGTGTTCGTCATATTAAGCCGGGCAAACTCGATCTGCCGGGGCTTTCCGGGCAGGAGATTCTGGGCGTGTTCCACCACCCAGTCGTACAGGGGGCGGTGAATTTCATATTCCAGCGAGCAGAGGGAATGGGTGATTTCCTCCATGGCGTCGCCGATGGGATGGGCGAAATCATACATGGGGTAGATGCACCACTTGTTCCCGGTGCGCCAGTGTTCCTTGTACTTGATTCTGTACATGGCCGGATCACGCATGACGAGGTTGGGGGAGGCCATGTCGATCTTCATGCGCAGGGTTTTGCTGCCTTCCGGGAATTCGCCGGCCCGCATGCGCCGGAACAGGTCCAGGCTTTCCTCCGCCGGACGGTCCCGCCAGGGGCTGTTTTTGCCCGGCTCCGTCAGCGTCCCGCGGTAGGCGCGCATTTCCTCCCGGGACAGTTCGTCCACATAGGCCAGCCCGCGCCGGATCCAGTCCTCGGCGATTTCATAGCATTTATCATAATAGTCGGAGGCGTAAAACAGCCCGCCCGTCCAGTCAAAGCCCAGCCAGTGAATATCTTTTTCAATGTTGAGGACGTATTCCATATCCTCCTTGGCGGGGTTGGTGTCGTCAAAGCGCAGGTTGCACTTGCCGCCGAATTTTTCCGCCGTCAGGAAGTCCATGATCAGCGCCTTGCAGTGACCGATGTGCATATAACCGTTGGGCTCGGGCGGGAAGCGGGTGTGTACGGACTCGTACCGGCCCTCCGCCAGGTCCTTTTCAATGGCGTCCCATATGAAATTGGAGGTTTCACGCGTGTTTTCCATTCTGTTCTCTCCTTCACATAGTTGCATGAGGCTGGAAACGTTTCATATTATATACGATCAAGCGACAAAATACAAGCGTTCATTCCGGTTCTTGAGTGCCTTCTCTGCCTGTCTCTCTGCTGCAGAATGCGCCGTCAGGCATTTGGAGGAGAAATGACGGTTTTAAAAAGCCATAATTCTCTTTCTTTATATTGACTGAATGGGAAGAAAAATGCTATAATCACTAATGGGTATTCATATACCTTTCCTTTGTGTTCGTAATTTATCCCCTGTGTTCTCAGCAGCCGGTGGATGGTTCTGCCTCAGAATCATCCCGGTGGACAGGCAAGAAAATGAAAAGCACTGTCCGGTTTGGCAGGCTTTGCATTTCTGAACAGACCCCCGCTTTTGTTCACAGCCGATTTTGGCTGCGAATGGCGGAGCTTTTCCAAAATGGGGGATAGGAATTGGTTTTTCCAACTAACGGTTTTTTAACGTGTACGATAGAACGGCATCATCAGATATGAGCTCATTTACTCTACAGAAGGGTTTGAAGAAAAATGTATAAACGGACAGCCCAGGGGTGGCTGAAGCATCTTGACTTCATTATCGTGGATGAGATTGTGCTTCAGATTGCCTTTGTACTGGCATATTTTCTGAGGCAGCATTCCTGGACGCCTTATTCCAATGATCTATATCGCTCGATCGGCATTTTGCTCATTGTCTTTGATCTGCTGGCTGCCATGATGATGGACAGCATGCACAACGTGATGAAGCGGGGCTATCTCAAGGAAGTGACTCAGACGATCAAGCATTGTCTGGTTGTTTTCCTGATGGCCGTTTTATGGATGTTTTCACAGAAAATTTCTGATTCTTACAGCCGCCTCGTTCTGTTCACGACCTTTATTTTCCACTGTATCCTGGGTTACGGCGCAAGACTTCTGATGAAACAGTTTATCCGTAAGCATGGAGCTTTGGATAGCGGTAAAAACGCTATGTTGGCCGTCGTCGATGTTGAGAACGCAGAAAAGATCGTCGACCGTCTTACAAGCAACCGTGCGGACGGTTATCATCTGGCGGGAGTCGTACTGGCAAACGCTGATTCAGAGAAAGCCACTGCGCTAAAGGAAAAATGGTCTACTGATGAAGAAGGACGCATCGTCATCAGCGGTATTCCGGTCATCTGCTCTTTTGAGGAAGCACCGCATTACATCTGCCGGGAATGGATTGACAGCGTTTACATTTCCTGCCAGGGAGACCGGCAGGAAATACGGGACTTTATGAGCAAATGCGGGGAAATGGCTGTCACCATCCATTATCATGTGCCCAGCATCGGGCAAGACGGTTCAAAGCAGTTCGTGGAGAAGGTCGGCGGCAGCACCGTTGTCACCAACAGTGTGAATTACGCCACCCCGACGCAGCTGATCATTAAACGGATTACTGACATTTTGGGAGGATTGGTCGGAAGCCTGATCGCGCTGATCGTTATGGCGGTGGTAGGGCCCATGATCAAGAAAGCAAGCCCAGGGCCTATTCTGTATAAGAGCCAGCGCATTGGTCAGAACGGCAAACCGTTCTGGATGCTGAAAATCAGATCCATGTATCTTGACGCAGATGCAAGAAAAGCTTCTCTGATGGCTCAAAACCGTGTCAAAGACGGTATGATGTTCAAACTGGACTTTGATCCGCGAATCATCGGTAATGAAGAACGGCCCGACGGTACACGGAAGACTGGTATCGGTGAATTTATCCGAAAGACCAGTCTGGATGAATTTCCTCAGTTCTTTAACGTGCTGAAGGGTGATATGAGCCTGGTAGGCACACGTCCGCCGACGCCGGACGAATGGGAAAAATACGAATACCATCACCGTGCCAGGCTGGCTACTAAGCCCGGTATCACCGGCATGTGGCAGGTCAGCGGACGAAGCGAGATCACAGATTTTGAAGAAGTTGTCAAGCTGGATACTGGTTATATCCGGAACTGGTCGTTAGGCCTGGATATCAAGATACTCCTTTTGACCATCAAGAATGTTCTGATGCGGAAAGGCGCGATGTAAGCGCTCTGTTTGATTTTTAAATCAGGTGTAATAACGTTGTCGGGAGGAGGTGAACACCATGAAACAAAGAAGGTTCATGATTTATCTGCTTGTTGTGATTTCTGTACTCACGGTGGTTACCTGCGCCCACGCGGCGAATGATTATCAAGTGCATCGGGAACGCATAGCGACCGAAAGCAATACCAGGTTCGGATTTGATAAAGAACTCATTGACAGATTGATTTGCGAAGAAACCGCAGAAGTTGTTCCGCCTCCGGTTTTTAAACTGCCTGCTTCCCTTCAGGTCATCGAGGATGAAGCGTTTGAAGGCACGTCACTGTTTTCTGTGGAACTTCCTGATTCTGTCGTTACGATCGGTGAACGGGCCTTTTCTAATATTTCTACTCTTCACGCTGTAAGCATTCCCGATTCTGTTACCTATATAGCGAGGAACGCTTTCACCGGTTCCGAGAATGTGATGATTACAGCCTCTCCTGGTAGTTACGCCAGAACATGGGCAAGAGAGAATGGGGTTCCGTTCTACTCCATCACTGTCCTCTACGCGGGAACCGGTCATTTATACCAGATCGGTTCTGCTTTGGCGGAGTCTAATCCCATCGAAATAATCTGTGAATCAGATAGCGCGAAAACAGACTCTGGTATGCAATGGAGAGCCGTCGGAGATATAGCGGATTCCAAATACGAAGAGTGCATTGCCAACCACGTACAGGGACGTTCACCTCCTTTCTGCGCATGATGAATCATGGCCTGATTGTATGAACCGGATCAAGCAAATTGGTCTGGCAAATTCAACATACAATCAGCGGAGGAATATGATGAATCGTAAACTGATTTGTTTATTGATTGCGATAATCATGGTCTTCACCTGCATCTCGACAGGAATGTTTGCGGAAGGCGAAGATGTTGTTACAGAAGATTCTCTTGCTTCTCTTATTAAAAATACTATTACAGAATCAGCGCCGGCGATTGAGACTGTTGAAGAACCGGAGGAAGCTGTTGAAGAGGAGTTTGAGGAAGAAACCGCTGATCCTGTGGTAGAAGAGACGCAGGAAGAAACTCCTGTTGTTCCCGAAAAAGAACAGGAGCAGGTGCTTGCTGAAGAAACGGTTACTGAAGAACCTGTTGAGGAAGTAAAGGAAGAGACAACTGCTCCCGTTGCGGAAGAAGTACAGGAAGAAGCAGAGGTTCCTGCCGCAGATGATGCAGTGGAAGCTTTTGTTGCGGGTCTTGCTTATCTGTCTGCCGGCAAGGTCTTCGCGGACAAACAACTGACAGATGAAATCGGCTCCGTCGATCAGGAAGCGATTGTTTACGCAAACGCCCGGATGACCGGCGAAGGCGAACTTGCAAACGATGATATCATCGAAATCATTACAAACATCGAAAATCAGCTTAAGACTCTGTACGTTAAAAACGAACGTCTGACGTATTTAGACGAAGTGCAGGCTGATGATTATCAGACTGCTGAGCACGCCGAAGGTATTGACTATCTTGGAACAAAGCTTGATGCGATTGCTTTTACTTCTGCGGAGATGGAAACTGAATCCGAAACCTTCGAAACATCTGCGACCGTTGAAGAGATAGTTCCTGAAGAAACTGTTGAAGTTGAAGAAATTATTTTCAATGAAACAGAAAAAGAACCGGTTGATTCTGAAAAAGATAACCAAGATGTAAAATCAATCATTAAGAGTCTTCTGTCTAAAATGAGTGAGTCCGCTACCGTAACTGAACCTGGCGAGATAATTGAAGATGATGTTGTTGAGACGGTCGTTGACACTGATGAAGAGGAAGAACTTGTAGATACAACTGCCGAAATACTTGAAGATGTCATGGTAATCGAAGAGACCACAGAAACTGTTGAGGTAGAGACTTCAGAAGCGGTTGCGGACGAAGTGGTTGAGGTCGACGCTATCGACGAAATAGTTGAGGTTGAGATTAGCGAGGCGGGGAGCGCCCTCAACATCACCAAAGAACCCACTGACTTTGAAGGAAAGTCTGGAGACACTGCAGTATTTAGCGTTGTAGCGGAGAATGCAGCGAGCTATCTTTG
>OCTW011587457.1_pt1 | contig 21661 bp, 12 predicted proteins | sample 1539671 | NCBI WGS metagenome assembly OCTW01 (sample SAMN02144230, study PRJEB22623) | gut metagenome | biome: sheep rumen | host: Ovis aries | place: New Zealand
CAGAGGCGTGTATAAGATCCCTGCCGTCATCCAGCCCGACAAACTCTACTCCGACAACCAGTCCTCCGGTTACGACCTCGAGTACTGCGCATGGTCGGGTCTGCCCGAGCAGGATTTCCAACTGCAGGATGACTACCCTTGGACTCTCGGACAATTCGTCTGGACAGGTTTTGACTACCTCGGCGAACCCTCGCCGTACGACACCGACGCTTGGCCCAGCCACAGTTCCTATTTCGGCATCATCGACCTCGCGTCCCTGCCCAAAGATCGTTTCTGGCTCTATCGCAGCCAGTGGAACAAAGCCGACGAGACCCTGCATCTCCTCCCGCACTGGAACTGGAAGAAAGGCGACAAAGTGCCTGTTTTCTGCTATACCTCCTACCCCGAGGCGGAACTCTTCGTCAACGGAAAGAGTTTTGGCAGACTCCGCCATGCGACCCCCGAAGAGACCGAGCAACTCGCCAAAGGCGACCTCTCCGTAACTCTCCCGCAACCCGAAGGAAACAAGGCGGCACGCGTAAGCCAAATGCCGCAAGTCGGCAAATTCGAGATCCCCGAATGGGGTTCTGCCCCGCGGCCGGAACTCTTACCGCGCTACCGCCTCATGTGGTTCGACATCCCCTATAAGAAAGGAAAGATCGAAGTCGTAGCCTACGACAAGAACGGCAAAGAAGCTGCGCGCCAAACGATCCGCACAGCCTCCAAACCCCACCACTTGGTCGTAGAATGTGCCAACGCCGGCGAGAATCCCGATGAACTATACTACATGACCGTCAAGGTGGTCGATCGGAAAGGCAACCTCTGCCCCTTTGCCAATAACCTCATTTCCTACGAAGGAGAAGGCTTTGTAGCCGCTGCAAACGGAGACGCCGCTTGTCTGGACAGCTTCGTTACACCCCAAATGCACGCCTTTGCCGGCCAATGCACCTTCATCATCCGCAAAGGTTCCAAGGGAAACTTCCGCATGAAGTAAAACCAAATTTCCCTCCCGTCGCCCAATAGTTTTGGCACACTCCAAAATGAGCCGAAAGTAAGCCGAAAGTGAGTCGAAAGTAAGTCCAATCCCGACGGTCAAACGACGGTCAAACGACAGTCAACCGACAGTCAAAGCCAACGTAAGTACTCTGTAAGTTCTCTGTAACTACAAAAAATAGCCCGGACAAATGCCCGAGCTATTTTGTTTATCAGCCAAGATTAGCTGATTGTTTGCCGTTTCCGGTGATTACTTTTTAGCTACAGTAAGAGTACCGGTTGCGCCTTCGGTAGAAACGAAGGTGTAAACGATAGCGTCACCTTCTGCAATCTCACCAGCCTCCAGCGGATACCACTGTCCGTCAGCAGCATCAGAAACGCCGATGTTAGCACCGATGTTATTAACATCAGTAGCTGTAGTTTCATAGGTGAACTTGGTGTTGTCATCCGGATCAACGGTCATTTGCGTCCAAGTCCAACCGTTACCGGCGCACTTGATGTACATAACGCCCTCAACAACTTCCTCTTTGCAAAGCATAGAGCTGTCAACGCCGAAGTTCATGAAGCCGTAAACGTTCGGTTCCATGGTGGTGAAGTCAACCTTCATGTTGCCGGCCTTTACGATACAATCTTTCTCGGTGTCGAGAATCATCTGGTCGTTAGCCCAGTCAGCGTTTACGCAGAACTTGTACTCTTTTCCTACGATAGCCGGAAGAGTGATTGACCAGTTCTTGCCGGCGCCCTCCATCGGGTATGCAGTCTGATCCCAAGATTTCTCAAATGCATCACCTACAATGTAAACGGTACCACCATCTTTTACAGGAACCTCAACGGTCAGGTTGAAGGTAACTTGATCGAACACTGCATCAACGCACGGGTTGGTCTTGAAGGCATACGATTTAACGTAAACTACGTCAGCCTCAGGAGCACAAACGAGTTTGGACTCAACCTCATACTCGGTCTGGAGCTCAGCAGAACCGCCGATAATCTCGCAAGGATGCTCCTCTGTACCGATCCATTGATTAGCCCAAGAGCTCTCGAAAGTACCATCCTTCTGCAGTGCGCAGGGTTTACCCTCAAGGTGATCAACGCCCTCTACCAAAGGAATTACTACCTTGAACCAGTCATCGTAGCCCTCAATTTTCTCAAAATGAGCCATTGCATCTACATCAGCGGTATTCCAGTTGTTGTAGTTACCTGCGAATACGAAACCGATCTCATCGCAAAGCTCATTGAGGTTAGCGATTTGCCAAACAACAGTTACTGCGCCCTCAGTAGCAGCTACGTCAGGAGTAGTTTTCTTGATTTCCGGCTCGTCGTTACCGCCAGATTTCTTACATCCAACTGCCAAAATGGTACATGCCATCATGACAATTGCCATAAATTTACTTGCTTTCATAATGAATTTAATTTAAGTTAATAAAAAAGTTTTGTTGTTAATAAAATATTAATTCCTAATCGGATTAATAGCCTTCGTTTTGTTTGAGGTTATGGTTGGCCGTTACCTCAGCCAGCGGCAGCGGATAGAGATTGCGGTACTCCGGGATATCTGCTTGCGCACCCAGAATAGCGCCGCCTTTCCACTCCCATGCATACGCCTTGCCGGTGAATTTATGGAAACGCACCAAGTCGCTACGGCGGAAACCTTCCGCATACAACTCACGTCCGCGCTCATCGAGAACGTCATCCAGCGTGTATCCGGATTTCTCTTCCGCATGCGCACGACGGCGAACGGTATTGATCGCCTCGTCTGAGGTCAGGGTTTTCTGTGCACCGCCGCGGAGCACTGCCTCTGCATAGTTCAGATAAGCCTCCGCCTTACGCATGAGAGCAAGGTCTGTATCCGGGAACTTGGTATCGCGTGCATTGCGCGTAGGATCTGCCATAAGATTACTATACTTGACAATACCCCAGCCCGAATAGAAATCATCGCCGTCGCGGGTCTTCCAGAAATTAGTTACATAGCCATCACCATTGCAGTTGATCAGCAGCGCACGGTCATCTTTGGCAGCAGCGGTAATCTCTGCCGGACCACCTGCGCATGCTCCATATACGGTAGCTGCCTCTGCGGCGGTCTTTGCTTCTACAGGACGTTTGAATTGCGGGCAAAAGAGTTGAACCAATTGGGCACGCGAACGGATACATTTCCAGGCCTCCGTAGTTCCCGAAGCCGGCATACCGCCGGTATAGCAGGAAGCGATAAGGAAGAGCGAACCACCCCAGGACTGGGTCTCTATACCGTCCTGACCTACCGGGAGGATGATCTCTTTGTAAGCATCGTTGACCGCAGAGAGGTTATCATTGTCGCCCATGAAGAGGAAGCGATATTCGGATGCCAGATCATAGGAAGAATTGATGACCTTGTCCGCATATTCAGCGGCTTTGTCATAATCCGCTTTGCACTCCGCCTCGGGTTTGCCGGTATAGATAGCGGCATTCAGATAGATACGTGAGAGAAGCAGCCAGGCAGCGGCCTGATCTACGCGGTAGTAACTCTCGCGGTTGCCTGCCGGAGCCAGATCACCCTCCAGGCTCTCCAACTCAGCAATCAGATCTTTGTAGAGGTCCGCACGCTGGTATTGCTCGGGAAGATCCATAAGGCCGGATTTCCATACCTTGGGCACATTGCCGAACATATCCAGCAGATAGTAGTAGTTGAGGGCACGGATGAAACGTACCTCGGCTGTCTTACGCGGACCTGCCTCCTCTGCGAACTTGTCGATAAAGAGGTTGCAGAGCGTGATATCAAAATAGAAACGGGAGTACACGCCGCGTACAAGTGCGTTGGACGAATTCCACGTTGCTTTACGGATATCATCCACGCCTACATCCGGCCAGATCCAGTAAATCTGGTCTGCGCAATACTCGTTGAGGGAGAACATCATTCGATAGAAGGACGAGGTTCCCTCATCCAGACCGGCTACGTCTCCATTGCCGTCAGGACCTTTCTGTCCGGTGAGTGCCAGCGTTGCATAGCACTTCACGAAGAGCTCTTGCATGTCAATGGTGGACTTGGTATTGGGGTCAATGGACTCCACATTCAAGTTATGCACGCAGGAAGTCATGCCCATCATCAACACAGCTCCAACTATTGCAAATATCTTTTTCATACTGTTGAATTTGTTTTAAGGTTGATTAAAATTGCAGACTTACACCTACAAGAGCGGTAAGGCTACGCGGATAGATGTTTCTATCAATACCTCCGAATACCTCAGGATCCAGACCCTTGTAACCGGTGATTACCAGCGGGTTGGAAACCGAACCGTAGAGACGGGCGCGGATAGCCGGTTTGTTCCAGGTGTAACCCAATGTGATATTATCTATGCGGAGGAACGAAGCGTTCTCTACCCAGATATCCATTTTATATGCATTGCCGCTGACGGAAACACTCTCCGATCCGGAGATACGTGCGTACTCGGTCTCTGTTCCTTTAAGAACGTTGGTGTAACCTCCCGAACGCTCCGGCGTCTGGAGACCGTTCATACGGCCTGCGCGAACATCGTTATATACATAGTTGCCGATGTTGGAACGGAGCGTAATACCGAGGTCGAAGTTATAGAACTGCCATTTGGATTGAAGACCCATCGTGACAGGAGCCATGCCGTTGTGGTACGGCTTGAGGTCCTTGGAGTCGATCTTATCGTCCTGGTTGCGGTCAACGATCTCATAGAAGCCTTCATCATTAACCGTGGTCTCATATACGAAGAACGTAGCAGCAGGCAGACCTTCTTGGTGACGCTGGATAGTGTTACCCACTCCGGCAGAGATAGTACCGGTCTCCACGAAGTAAGGATTCTCCGGATCTACCGTCTTACCGGTCGTCAGCTTGAGAATCTTGTTCTGGTTATAGGTAATATTGAAGCCCAGATCCCATTTCAGTTTCTTGTTATCGATGGCAACTGCGTTGATAGAGAACTCGACACCTTGGTTGGAGAGCGAACCGATGTTCGATACTACCTGATTCTTGAAGTTCATACCGGCTGCTACATCTACTACGGAAATCAGATCACTCGTCTTACGATAGTAGTATTCGATAGCACCGGTAATACGTCCGTTGAGGAAACCGTAATCGATACCTACGTTGTAAGACGTCGTCTTCTCCCAAGTCAGGTCGGTGTTGTATGCCTCCGGACGATAGCTCTGATAGTAGATATAGTTGCCGTTTGCATCTACCTCACCAAGGGTGTAGGACGCATGCTCAAGGCTACGGCTGTAGAGCACAAGACCCGGATAGTCACCCTGACCGATTTCCTGCTGACCGGTGATACCCCAACCCAGACGGAGTTTCAACTCGCTTAACCAGTTAACATCCTTGAGGAAAGCCTCTTCCTTGATCTTCCAACCGAGAGCTACAGAGGGGAATACACCCCATTGTTTGCCTCGTGCGAAACGGGAAGATCCATCACCACGGACATTCACGGTAACCATATAGCGGTTGAGAGCGATATAGTTCACGCGACCGAAGAACGAAACGAGGTAGTTCTCGGAAGCCCACTCGGAATGATAGATATTATATTTCTGACCGGCGTTATTAGTTCCTAATTCGGCATCATTGTACGTCATCGGATATGACCCGTTACCATCGGAGTTACCCCAATTCTTAAAGTGCTGCCACTCGTAACCAAGCATTGCGTCGAAGTGATGGTTATCATTGAAATCCTTGTAGTATTGCGCTGTAGCATTGAACTGAAGGTTGTATTTGGTCTTCTGAGTATAACCATCCCATCCGTAGTAGTTATTGGAGGACGAGTTGCGGTTAATCGAGGTATTCTGGATACCATACGAATAGTCCGCACCGAAGTTTGCATGGAGACGAAGATCCTCAAAACCGTGAACCTTATAGTCTGCCTCCAAGTTACCTACGAACGCACCTGCTTTCGCTTTGTCGTCCTTGGTTTCCAAGGTAGCTACCGGGTTATTCGGCACGTTGGTATCAATCATATAACGCCATTCCGTATCAAAGTAACGGCCCTGATCATCCGGTTTGATTTCCATCGGTGTCTGATAATATCCGCCGTACTCCGTCTTGTGCTCATCGCTGTAGATAGGACGAGTCGGATCCATTGCCAATGCTGCACCGATCAAACCACCACCATCGGTATAGGTATTCATGATATACATACCCTTTGCGTTGAGGTTGAAGGTCAGGTGCTTGTCCAAGAACGACGGATTGAGGTTAATGGCAGCCGTTACACGTTGCATGTTGGATTTCTTGATAGTACCATCCTGATACGTGTAACCTACAGAAGCACGATAAGGCATGTTCTTCGTTCCACCCGTAACAGAGAAGTTATGATCCGTGGCAAAACCCGGACGGGTGAGTGCACTCTGCCAGTCGGTTCCTTTTCCCGTGAGAGGACCAAGACCGGAAGCCTTGTCGCCATATACCGCAGCATTCTTTACCAGGAAAGCGCGATACTCGTCAGCGTTCATTACCTCCAGACGGTTGGTCAGGATGCTGGCACTTCCGTTACCCTCATACGAGAACTTCGGTTTGGACCCTGCGGCACCTTTCTTCGTAGTGATGATGATGACACCGTTCGATGCACGGCTACCGTAGATGGCGGTTGCCGAAGCGTCCTTGAGGACCGTGAAGGTCTCGATATCACTCGGGTTAACCATAGACAGAGGGTTCGACACACCCTGAATACCGTTGTTATCCATTGCCAGACCATCGATGACTACGAGCGGGTCGTTGGATGCAGAAAGGGATGAACCACCACGGATACGGATGTTCGCTCCGGCGCCAGGCTCACCACCGGAAGTAGTGACGTTCACACCGGCAATCTTACCGGAAAGCATGTCCTGAGCGTTAGTAACCAGACCCTTGTTCATGTCATCCGGTTTGATTGCGGTGACAGAACCGGTAGCGTCGTTTTTCTTAACGACACCGTAGCCGACTACTACGACTTCGTCCAGAAGTTCGGTGTCCTCACCCATACGAACGTTCATGTTCGGACCCGCTGCGAGTTCCTGAGTCTTGTAACCCATGTACGAGATAGAGAGCTTCGCACCGGGCTTAACATTCAGAGAGAAATTACCGTCAAAATCGGTAATCGTACCATTGGTTGTACCGATCTCCAGGATGGAAGCACCAATAATGGGCTCGCCGTTAGCGGCATCGGTCACCACACCATTTGCAGCCACCTGTGCGTAAGCCACCATGCCCGATACGAGCATCAGAGCCATGAACACAGCGCGCAATGAAAGGAAAATGTTTCTCATGTTGTGTGTTTGTTTGTTAATATTATTTGTTATCTTAATCTTCTTTTTCTTTGATCATAAATACCGAGCATGCACCCAGTATCAGCAGCACTCCGGCTACTACCAGCATTCCGGCTTGTACGTGCGCGCATATATATTTAAGGAGTAAACCTCCGCACAATGCTGCTACAATCTGCGGAACGCAGATCGTACAGTTGAACAAACCGAGGTAATATCCCATGTTTCCGCCCTTGATAGCGTTCGTCACGATTGTGAACGGCAAGGCCAACATAGCTGCCCAGGCTGCGCCGATAAGCGCGTAGCTGAGCCAGAGCACATACGGATTCGTCACAAACCAGATGGAGATGAATCCGGCAGCTCCGACAAGCAACGAGATAGCGTAAGCACCCTTGTTGCCGGCTATCTTCTCCAGCATCGGCAGAATCATTGCCCACAACAACGAACCGACTGCCTGAATAGCAAATACCACGCCAACCCAGTTTCCCGCGGTCTGGAAAGCTTCGTCGGCAGCGCTCACACCGTCCCAGCCGTAGCAGTTGGCAGCGATAGCGCCGTTGGAGTAGGTCCACATATACATGAACGCCGCCCAGCAGAAGAACTGCACGAGACCGACCGACCAGAAAGCGGAAGGAGCTTCTGCAAGAAGCGAGATAAAGCCTTTCTCCTCCTCTTTCTCTTCTTTCTTTTTCAAATCAATGCCGTGGAACTCTGCGTACTCCTCGGGGTTAAGCTCCTTGACGGTAGCGAACGTGTAAAGCGAGCAGAGAATCAGAATCGCTGCGCCGCAGTAGAACGACCATTTCACGGAATCAGGGATGACGCCTTCGGGAGCGGTATTCGCGATACCGATCCAGGTGAAGAAAATCGGGAAGATGTATCCCACGAGCGAGCCTGCGTTACAAAGCGCTGACTGGATCGCATAAGCGGTTCCCTTCTGCTCCTCATTCACCATATCACCCACCATCATCTTGAACGGCTGCATGGCGATATTGATAGAGGTATCGAGGAACATCAGACTAAAGAGTCCGAACCACATCGCCGCGTTCAAACCAAGGAAAGCAGCCTGCGTAAAGGTGAAGTTACCTGCATTCGGCAGCAACAACATTACCGCGACCGCGATGAGCGCGCCCACGAGTAAATAAGGTTTACGACGACCAAGACGATTCCAGGTCTTGTCCGAATACTTACCCACTAACGGCTGCACAATCATACCCATCAACGGCGGAAGAATCCAGAAGAAACTCAGCGTGTGGGGGTCTGCGCCCAATGTAGCAAAAATACGGGAGATATTTGCGCTCTGAAGAGCGTAAGCAATTTGTACTCCGAAGAATCCAAAACTCAGGTTGAAGAGTTGAGCAAAGGATAAATTTCGTTTCACCATGGTATGTTTTTATTTCTTAAATTTGCGATTTGGCAAACGTACTTTACAAATCGGGTACAAAATTACTGCTTTTTTTTCGAATATGCAAGAGGGACATGCATTTTTTTTGATTTTTTTATTTTTTTTGATTTTTATTTGCATATGTAATATTTTTTTCGTACTTTTGTGGCCAAATTGAGTTTTTAGGTTATGGAAGTAACACATGAGGAATTAGTGAAGGCGTTGCAGGACTATTTCGGGTTCGACACGTTTAAGGGTAATCAAGAAGCCATCATACGCAATGTGATGACCGGAAATGACACGTTTGTGTTGATGCCGACGGGAGGAGGAAAGAGCCTGTGCTACCAGCTGCCTTCTTTGCTGATGGACGGCGTGGCTATCGTGATCAGTCCGCTGATTGCGCTGATGAAGAACCAGGTGGATGCGATGCGCAACTACTCGGAAGAGGAAGGAGTGGCGCATTTTATCAACTCGAGTCTGAGCCGCGGTGAGATCAACGCCGTGAAGGATGATGTTATAGGTGGAAAGACGAAGTTGCTGTATCTGGCGCCGGAGAGTTTGCAGAAGGCGGAGAACGTGGACTTCTTGAAAGGCGTGAAAATCTCTTTCTACGCCGTGGACGAGGCACATTGTATCTCCGAATGGGGACACGATTTCCGGCCGGAGTACAGCCAGATTCGCAGTATGGTACAGCGTATCGGCAAAGCGCCGATCATTGCGCTGACAGCAACCGCTACGCCGAAAGTGCAGAAAGATATCCAGAAGAACCTCGGCATGCCCGACGCTACGGTCTTCAAATCCAGTTTCAACCGACCGAACCTCTACTACGAGGTACGGCCGAAGACCGCCGACGTGGACAAGGATCTCGTGCGTTTCATACGCAGTATGGAAGGCAAGAGCGGTATCGTCTATTGCCTCGCGCGCAAAGAGGTTGAAGATCTTGCGCAAGTACTACAAGTCAACGGAATCAGCGCGCGTGCTTATCACGCGGGCATGGATGCGCAGACGAGAACAGCCAACCAGGATGCCTTTCTCATGGAGGAAGTGCAGGTCATTGTGGCAACCATCGCGTTCGGTATGGGTATCGACAAACCCGATGTGCGCTTCGTCGTACACTACGACATACCCAAGAGCCTCGAGGGCTACTATCAGGAGACCGGGCGTGCCGGACGTGACGGCGGAGAAGGTATATGTCTCTGTTTCTACTCTCCCGACGACATTGAGCGCCTGCGCCGTTTCCAGAAAGACAAAACCCCAAAAGAGATCGGTATCGGCAACCAACTCCTCTTCGAGACGCAGAGCTATGCGGAGAGCACGCTCTGCCGGCGCAAACTGCTGCTGCACTATTTTGGTGAAGAGTACAACGAAGAGAACTGCGGCAACTGCGACAACTGCCGCAAGACCTATAAACAGGTAGATGCAAGCGAACTGTTGGAGCTGATCTTAGAGACCATCCAACAGGTGAACGAGCATCACAAAGCCGAACATATCGTAGATATCCTCCACGGCAACCAGACGGCGGAGATCATGAGTTATCACCACGAAGAGCTGGAGAACTACGGCGCCGCAAGCGACGAGGAAGAGAGCACCTTACACGCCATCATCCGTCAGGCTCTGGTGGCAGGTATGCTGAAGAAAGATGTGGATTCGTACGGTGACCTGAAACTGACCAAGGATGGTCTGAAATTCCTGCGCAAACCGGGTAAGTTCGAAGTGCCGATCGAGATTCAGGACGACGAAGATGCCATCATGGAAGGCGCAGGAGCCACCTGTGCTGCAGCAGATGAAGTACTCTTCTCCATCCTCAAAGATATCCGTCGCAAAGTAGCGAAAAAGAACGACGTTCCGCCGTTTGTAATCTTCCAGGATCCGAGTCTCGAGGCCATGGCAACGACGTACCCGATCACCATGGAGGAGTTACTAACCATCCCCGGTGTGGGTATCGCAAAAGCAAAACGCTACGGAGACGAGTTCCTCCGGATCATCAAAGAGTATGTCGATGAAAACGAGATCATCCGTCCGGAAGACCTGCGCATACGTACGGTTGCCAAGAAATCCACCCGTAAGAAACAGATCATCCAAGCCATCGACCGCCGTGTCGATCTGGACGACCTCGCGGAGAGCAACGGTATGTCCATGGAGGAGATGTTGGACGAGTTGGAGGCAATCGTCTTCTCCGGAACCAAGATCGACATCAATTATTTCATTCAGGAAGTGGTCGATCCCGACGAAGAAGAGGAGATATACGAATACTTCAAAGAGGCGGAAAACGATAACATCAAAAAAGCCATGGAGGAACTGGGTGAAGACGACTACGACGAGATCCATGTGCGCCTTGTTCGCATCAAATTCCACTGCGACCTGGGGAACTAAGATTGAGCCATTTAATCATTGAGGCATTGAAGTATCGCGAAGGAGAAATAGATTTTATCACATTAGGGTGCTCGAAAAACTTAGTCGATGCAGAGCGTGTGATGCGGCAGTTAGAGGCTGCCGGATGGACTTGTGTGCATGACCCGGAAGAGCCCAAAGGTGAGATATGCGTCATCAACACCTGCGGATTCATCGGAGATGCCAAAGAAGAAAGCATCAACATGATCCTCCGGATGGCGGAACGCAAGAAAGCCGGCAAACTCAGACTCCTCATCGTCATGGGATGTCTCTCCGAGCGCTATCGCGCAGAACTCGAAACGGAAATGCCCGAAGTCGATGCCTATTATGGCAAATTCGATTTCGAACAGATGAAAAACCGTATTGGAACACACTCAAATAAGACTAATCCTAGACCATACAGCATCTATGAGAGGCATATTACAACCCCCTCGCACTATGCCTATTTGAAAATTTCGGAGGGTTGCAACCGGATGTGTTCCTACTGCGCAATACCGCTGATCACCGGCAGACACACCAGCCGCCCCAAAGAGGAGATCCTCGCAGAAGTGCGGTGGTTAGTGTCGCAAGGCGTCAAGGAACTGAACGTCATCGCCCAGGATCTGAGCAGCTATGGTCTCGACATCGCCAAACGCCACCTCTTGCCCGAACTCATCGACGAGATGGCGCAGATAGAGGGCGTGAAATGGATACGCCTGCATTATGCCTACCCGACGGATTTTCCGGAGGACTTACTGGACGTAATGGCGAAGCACCCGAACGTCTGCAAATACCTGGACATCGCGTTGCAGCATTGTACGGATCACATGTTGTCCCTGATGCGGCGGCATATAACCCGTTCCGAACAGGATGCGCTCATTCGCAAGATCCGCGAGAAAGTGCCGGGGATTTGCATCCGCACTACCCTTTTGGTCGGCCATCCGGGCGAGACAGAAGAGGATTTTGAGCAACTCAAAACATGGGTCAAAGAGATGCGCTTCGACCGAATGGGCTGTTTTGCCTATTCCGACGAAGAAGGTACATACGCCAACCGGCATTACCAAGATGACATTCCGCAGGAAGTGAAAGAAGCTCGTGCAGCAGAACTGATGGCAATCCAGCAAGAGATCAGCGGCGAGTTGATGCAGCATTTTGTGGGCAAGACCGAGAAAGTGATCATCGACCGTGAGGAAGGTGAATACCTCATCGGCAGAACCCAGTACGACAGCCCGGAGGTGGACTGCGAAGTGCTGATAAAGGCGAAAAGCGAAAAAGCGAAAGTGGGAGAGTTCGTTGAGGTGAAGATCACCAAGGCGGAGGAGTTTGACCTATACGGAGAAATAGAATAACAAACATACCATGCTAACAAAAGAATTTTTAGGCTTGGTTGCCGACAAATCGGGACTGAGTAAAAAAGAAACCGAGCAACTGATGACCACGATGAATGCCATCATCCGCGAGAGTTTGATGGACGGTAAGTCTATCCAGTTGCAGGGCTTAGGAGCTCTTGAAGTAAAGGAGCGACCTGCGCGTGCCATTGTGCACCCGCGTACGGGAGAAAGAACGATCGTTCCGAGTAAGAACCAACTGGTGTTCAAACCGGCAGGAACCATTAAAGATGAATTCAAAAAACTCTAATTATGGCAGATAAACTGAGTTGGACCGATCTGCGGCGTGTGTTGGCTGCACGTGCGGGCGTAAGCGAGAAGCAAGCAGGCGCATTTCTGAATGCTATACAGGGTCAGTTAATAGAGGCTCTGAAGGGTGATAAACAGGTCAAGATCAACGGTTTAGGAACGTTCAAAGTGCAAGCGGTTGCACCTCGTAAGAGCGTGAACGTGAATACCGGTGAGGAGATCATAATCGAGGGGTATAACAAATTGGTTTTTGCACCGGAAGCCGGAGTGAAAGAACTGGTGGAGAAGAGTGTGCCCAACAACGCAGAGTCGGCCGAAGAGAGCGAACAGCCGAAAGAGATCGACCCATTGAAGAAATTAGGCGCCCAGGCCGAGGAGATCGTAGATCTCTTAGGTGATCTTGGACAAAGCCCGAATACGGAACCGGAACCTGAACCCGTTGTAGAGCCGGAACCGGAACCCGTTGTAGAACCGGAACCCGAACCGGTTGTAGAACCCGAGCCGGAACCCGAACCCGAACCGGAACCGGAGCCCGTGGTACCAAAGAAGAAGAGCCATTTCCTGCGCGATACACTCATCTGCATAGTAATTCTGCTGATGATCCTGTTGGTCGGATATTTCTTCCTTCGTCATCAATTAGGAAACATCCTTCAGTCGCTAATCCAGCCGAACGAGACCGAAGTCGTGGCGGACACGACGGAGAATGCCCTGCCCGTGGAGGACACGACCGTGGAGGCCGCTGAAGAGGCTGCTTCGGAAGTCGAATTAGGCGAAGCGACAGAGAACGAAAACTTAGACAACATCCCTGACGGACGCATCCCGAAGGAGCAGATCATGGCGGAATGGATGGAGGCATCGCGCTCCTTGAGCCCGGCGGACAGCAAGTACCCGGAACTGATCACAACCGAGCCGATGCACGAAGCAAGCCGGCTGACATGGATGGCGAAGCGTTACTACGGAGCGAAAATATACTGGCCGTACTTGTTCGACGCCAACCGTGACGTGATCAGCGATGCCAACAGGATTGATGTAGGAACGCCGATTCGTGTACCGAAACTGACACAATTGCAGCTGGACACGACGAATGCAGAGACGATGGCAACCTTGGAAAAACTGCGTGAGGAAGCATTAGGCGGTGGAGAGTGATTACATTCATATAGAAGGAGCAGACACCCATAACCTCAAACATATATCGGTAGATATACCCCGCAACAAGTTGGTGGTAATAACGGGTGTGAGCGGCAGCGGAAAGAGTTCGCTGGCGTTTGACACGCTGTATGCCGAAGGGCAGAGACGATATGTGGAGAGCCTTAGCGCTTACGCGCGACAGTTCATGGGCAGGATGCAAAAGCCGGAGGTGGAGAAGATAGAAGGCATCCCTCCGGCCATCGCCATCCAACAGAAAGTTACAAGTCGTAATCCCCGTTCCACGGTCGGTACCGTGACGGAGATTTACGACTACTTGAAATTATTGTACGCGCGCGTCGGGCACACCTACTCGCCCGTGAGCGGAGAAGAGGTGCGCAGGAACACCATTCGCGACGTCGTGCAATATATGGAATCGCAGGAAGAAGGCGCACGGCTCTATCTGATGAGCCCGATAGTGCTGCCGGATGGACGAAGCCTCAAAGACCAACTGGCCTTATGGCAGAGCCAGGGTTTCAGCCGAATGATGATCGACGGCGACAGTGTGCGGCTGGACGATACGACATGGCTCAAGATCGAAGGCCACGAGGCATACCTGCTGGTTGACCGCGTAGTCGTTGACCATGAGCAGGCAACGAGTAACCGTTTTGCGGACTCCGTACAGACCGCTTTCTTCGAGGGCAACGGCGAGTGCCGCGTGTGGGTGAACAACAAAGAGAAAGTGTTCTCCGAGCGCTTTGAGGCGGACGGGATACAGTTTATCGAACCCAACGAGCACCTCTTCGATTTCAACAGCCCGGTGGGCGCTTGTCCGGAGTGTAAAGGCGTGGGAACGGTCATGGGTATAGACCCCGATCTGGTGGTACCCGACAAGTCCAAGACCATCTACGAACAGGCCATCGCCTGCTGGCAGAGCGAGAAGATGAAGCCGTGGCTCGATGCGTTGATATACAATGCGGCGAAATTCGACTTCCCGATTCACACACCTTTCTATGCCCTGACTGCCGAACAGAAACAGCTGCTATGGAGCGGAAACGAGTATTTCAAAGGTCTGCATGAGTTCTTCAAAGAACTGGAGAAAGAGCAGTTCTCCAAGCTGCAATACAAAGTGATGTTAGCCCGCTATAAAGGCAAGACCACCTGTCCTGTCTGCAACGGCTTGCACCTGCGCAAAGAGGCGGGTTATGTACTCGTCGGCGGCAAGAGTATCCAGCAGCTCTGCACGATGCCGATCTCGGAACTGGACGAGTGGTTCGACCAGTTCCGGCTGAACGAGACGGAGACAAAAACAGTGGAGATGGTGCTCGCGGAGATCAAGAGCCGGCTGCAATTCATGAAAGATGTGGGACTCAGCTACCTGACGCTCAACCGCCAGAGCACCACCCTCTCCGGCGGTGAGAGCCAGCGGATCAGCATCGCTAAATCATTAGGCAGCAGCCTGGTAGGATCGTTATACGTCTTGGACGAACCGTCTATCGGCTTGCACCCACGCGACACCGAGAGGCTGATCCATGTGCTCAAACAACTGCGCGACTTAGGCAACACTATCGTCGTCGTGGAGCACGACGAGGATATCATCGCCGCGGCGGATCACATCATCGAGATCGGTCCGGACGCCGGCAGACACGGCGGCGAGGTGGTCTATGAAGGCAAGCCGAGGATGGACCAGTTCCGCTATGAGATACCCGCACAGAGACGTCATTGGAGCAATTATATCGAGGTCGAAGGGGCGTGTGAGAACAACCTCAAGAACCTGACGGTACGTTTCCCGCTGCATGTGATGACCGTCGTGACGGGCGTGAGCGGAAGCGGCAAATCGTCTCTGGTAAGCAAGGTGCTCTACCCTGCCCTCAAGAAACACTACGGCGCGATGTTCACAGAGCACACCGGCGATTTCGGACACCTGCACGGTAGCCTCCATCTGATGAAGGATATTGAGTTTGTGGACCAGAACCCGCTCAGCCGTTCCAGCCGCAGCAACCCCGTGACGTACCTCAAGGCCTACGACGAGATCCGGCGCCTCTATGCAGAGCAACCCTTAGCCAAACAGCTGAATTTCACGCCGGCACACTTCTCCTTCAACACCCCGGGCGGCAGATGTGAGACCTGTCAGGGCGAAGGAACGATCACCATCGAGATGCAGTTCATGGCGGACTTGATTTTAGAGTGCGAACAATGTCACGGCAAGCGCTTCAAACAGGATGTGCTCGACGTCCATTACCGCGATAAGTCCATCTACGACATCCTATGCATGACCGTCAATCAGGCGATTGATTTCTTCAGCCAAGACCCCGATTGTGAACGCATCGTGCAGAAACTAAAACCCCTGCAGGATGTGGGAATCGGCTATATCCAGCTGGGACAGAGCAGCAGCACTCTCTCCGGCGGCGAGAGCCAGCGTGTGAAATTAGCTTCTTTCCTCGCCCAGGAGAACAGCACACCGACGATCTTCGTCTTTGACGAACCCACCACCGGTCTGCACCACCGCGATATAGAAGTGCTCCTCAAAGCCCTCAACCGGCTCATCAGCAAAGGCCACACGGTCATCATCATCGAGCATAACCCCGCAGTCATTCTCGCGGCAGATCATGTGATTGACTTAGGTCCTGAAGGCGGCAAAGAGGGCGGACAGATCGTCTGCACCGGCACGCCGGAAGAGATCTGCAAATGTAAAGAAAGTTACACCGGCAAGTACCTTGCCCAAATCCTTAATAACCATGAAAAAAATTAACATGAACGAACTACGCAACTCGGATATCTTCTCCCATATTCCGCAGATGAGTTATCTTCCGCGATGGGGTGTGTTGTTGATGGATACGATGCTCTGTATCATCGCTTTTTGGCTTAGCGTATGGGTCGGTAGCGGGTTCTTCGATTATGTAAATCTGCACAGCCAGATTGTTCCCATCGGGTCTCAGTGTATCATTGTGATGGTCGTTCAGATCATCGCCTTCTGGGTCTTTCATACCTATTCGGGAATATTGCGGTATTCGACATTTATTGACACCATCAAAGTGCTGCTTTCGAACATCAGCACGGGCTTGCTTCTTATTCTGATCAACCTGATCTTCCAGCACTCGTTCAACTGGCATCCTATTATGAACACCGTGGTGGCGGTCTATGTTCCGACGGCTTTTGTGCTGCTTTTCTCGCTGCGCGTGGGAGTAAAAACGCTGAGCGAGACCTTGGAGCGCAACCAGGCAAGCCCGCGCGTCATGATTTTCGGTACACGGGCAGCTGGAATAGCTATTGCCAAGATGCTCCGCTCGGCGGGAAATGCACCGTACAGGCCTGTCGGTTTCATTGCCGGTAAGAACGAGCGCTACGGATACGATCTGGCGGGTCTGCGCGTTAGACCGCTGAATGAACGGATGTTCGAATGGATGAAAAGCCACGGCGTCAACCATGTCATCATCTCGCCGCTGAAAATGAAAGAGATTGATCCTACCAAAGACCTGCAGATCTTCATCGATCATAACATCCGCATCCTCACAACCCCGTATTTCACCCAATGGGACAACCTCGACGAGATTGACACCCAGCGGATCGGGCGCGTCGAAGCCATCCGTATTGAGGACCTCCTGGAGCGGCCGCAGATTGATATCAACACCGAGAACGTGCGGCAGATCATCCAAGGCAAAGTGGTACTGGTCAGCGGTGCTGCGGGCAGTATAGGTAGCGAACTCGTGCGACAGATTCAACCCTACGCTCCGCAAGCAACAATCCTCCTGGAAATGGCGGAATCGCCTTTGCACGATTTGATGCTGGATCTGCAAAAACAATTCCCCGAAGCACGTCTGATACCTGTAATCGCTGACGTTCGCAACCGCGCACGCATCGAACAGGTCTTCAGTGAGATGCGCCCCGACATCGTCTATCACGCTGCCGCATACAAGCATGTGCCCCTCATGGAGAGCTTCCCCAACGAAGCCATACAAGCCAACGTCTCCGGCACGAAGAACATGGCGGACATGGCAGTCAAATATGGTGTAAAGCGCTTTGTCATGATCTCTACCGACAAAGCCGTCAACCCCACCAATATCATGGGAGCCAGCAAGCGTATCGCAGAGATTTACGTCCAGTCCCTCTTCCGCAAACTGCATGTCGAGAATCCCGATTGCACGAAATTCATCACTACCCGGTTCGGTAACGTCCTTGGCAGCAATGGATCGGTCATCCCGTATTTCCGCAAACAGATTGCCGCCGGAGGACCGGTGACGGTGACCCACCCGGACATCATCCGTTATTTCATGACCATCCCCGAAGCTTGCTGCCTCGTCATGGAGGCAAGCACTTTAGGAGACGGCGGAGAGATATTCGTCTTCGACATGGGCAAACCCGTCAAGATCCTTGACCTCGCGCGCAACATGATACGACTCGCAGGCTACACCCCGGAGAAAGATATCATGATCGAGTTCACGGGACTCCGTCCGGGCGAGAAACTCTACGAGGAGCTCCTGAACCAGAAAGAGACTACCCTGCCGACCGCCAACGAGAAGATCATGGTCGCACGGGTTCGCGAGTTCGATTTCGATGAGATAAGCTCCAAAGTGGATGAACTCATCAAGACCAGCCGACTCGCCAAGCCTTTCACTACGGTAACTCTCATGAAACAATTAGTGCCCGAATACATCAGCAAAAACTCTATTTACGAGCAATTAGACCCACAATGATACAAGATTTTTTTACTGCCCATAGCTATCTCATCGGCCTCATCAGCTTCTTTCTCGGCCTCATCGGAATGCCGCTCGTGATCCGTATTGCGAAGGCGAAAGGCTTTGTCGTGCGCCCTAACAAACGAATGAGCCACACCGGCAACATTCCCAATATCGGCGGACTCAATATCTACTTCAGTTTCATGCTGACCTACCTCCTCTTCGAGTACGACCAGCTCAACCAAAGCCAGTTCTTCTTAATCGGCCTTTTGGCGATCATGGCAGTCGGATTCGTCGACGACGTGCTGGTACTCACGCCGACAGCTAAACTGTTGGGCGAGACGCTGGCAGGCATCGCACTCGTAGGTTTTGCAGACATGCGCATCACCCATCTGCACGGCATTTTCGGGATCGGAGAGATCGGCGTCATACCGAGTTATATGCTCTCGATCTTCGTCCTGCTGGCGATCATCAACGCCGTCAACCTCATCGACGGCATCGACGGTCTGGCAAGCGGTCTGGGCATCCTTTACTGTCTCTTCTTCGCCACGTATTTTGGGCTGGCGGGAGAGGTTTATTGGTCCATCCTGGCAATCTGCATGATCGGGTCGCTCGCGGTATTCTTCATCTATAACGTCTTCGGAAAGCGGGAGAAGATCTTCATGGGCGACTCCGGCAGTCTCCTGTTGGGATACCTGCTGACATCGTTTGTCTTCCATTTCTGCGAGATCAACGCCTACCATGAGGTGCCCGCAGTCTTTGAGATGAAAGCGGCACCCGCAGTAGCCATCTGCGTGCTGACCATCCCTATTTTCGACACCATCCGCGTCAGCCTCACCCGTATCAAGCAACATCGCTCACCCTTCCTGCCGGACAAGAACCACATCCACCATCTGCTTCTTCGTACCGGACTCAACCACCTCCAGACGACATGCGTCCTGCTGTCCGTCAGTCTCCTCTTTATCGCGCTGGCTGTCATCGGCAGAAACTGGAACTTCTGGGCTCTACTGATCTCCGATTTCGCACTCGCTACCGCCCTCACGATGCTCCTCTGGCGCATCATCAATAAGAAAATGGCAAATGACCAAATAGCAAATGATAACCATTGATCATGTAAGTATGGAGTTTTCGTCCCGCCCTGTGCTGGACGACATTACGTTCCTCATCAACCGAAAGGAGCGTATTGCACTCGTGGGCAAGAACGGAGCCGGCAAAACGACGCTCCTGCGACTTATCGCAGGCGAATACCAACCCACCTCCGGACGCATCGCCAAGGACGCGGACATGACCATCGGTTACCTCCCGCAGGTGATGCTCTTTCAGGACAACAAGACCCTCCGCGAAGAAGTGATGACCGTGCACCGCGACGCGCAGGAAGAACAGGACGAGGCGCGGTTCATCGCCGAGATGGACCGGACTATCATCGGTCTTGGCTTCGAGCGCAAAGACTTTGAGCGCCCTTGTTCGGAGTTCTCAGGCGGTTGGAGAATGCGTATCGAGTTGGCGAAAATCCTCTTGTCTCATCCGGACTTGCTGCTCCTTGACGAGCCGACCAACCACCTCGACATCGAGTCTATCCAGTGGCTCGAGGACTTCCTCAAGACCAGCCCGTCGGCGGTACTCATGGTCTCCCACGACCGCGCATTCATAGATAACACCTGCCCGCGCACGATAGAAATAACGCTCGGGCGCATCTACGATTATAACGTCAACTACAGCCGCTTTGTGGAGCTGCGAAAGGAACGCCACGAGCAACAGGTTCGCGCCTACCAGAACCAGCAGAAGATGATTCAGGACACCGAGGATTTCATCGAGCGGTTCCGCTATAAAGCCACCAAAGCCGTCCAGGTACAGAGCCGCATCAAGCAGTTGGAGAAACTCGAGCGTCTCGAGGTGGATTTGGAAGACACCTCGCGTCTCAACCTGCGTTTTCCGCCGGCCCCGAGAAGTGGCGATTTTCCGCTCATTGTGGAAGACCTGCGAAAGGATTTTGGTGAACACAATGTCTTCCATGACGTCACTTTCACCATCCGTCGCGGCGAGAAAGTGGCATTCGTCGGCAAGAACGGAGAAGGTAAATCCACACTCGTCAAGTGTATCATGGGCCAGCTCGACTACTTGGGCACCCTCAAAATAGGACACAACGTCAAGATCGGTTATTTCGCCCAGAACCAGGCAGCCCTCCTTGACGAAAACCTCACCGTCTTCGACACTATTGATTACGTTGCAGTCGGAGACATCCGTACGAAGATCCGCGATATCCTCGGCGCCTTCATGTTCGGCGGCGAAGCGTCCGAGAAAAAAGTCAAAGTCCTCTCCGGCGGCGAACGAAGCCGACTCGCGATGATCCGGCTCCTCCTCGAGCCTTGCAACCTCCTCATCCTCGATGAGCCGACGAACCACCTGGACATGCAATCCAAAGATGTCCTCAAAGCCGCCCTGCAGGACTTTAACGGAACAGTCATCTGCGTCTCGCACGACCGGGATTTCCTCAACGGACTCGTCGAAAAAGTGTACGAATTCGGCGGCGGAAGAGTCAAAGAACACCTCGGCGGAATATACGATTTCCTCCGAGCCAAAAAGATAGAAACTCTTCATGATCTCGAACGGCCTAATCCCGACGGTCAAACGACGGTCAAACGACGGTCAACCGACGGTCAAAGCCAATGTAACGCCCCTGTTGAGCCCTCGAATGCCAAACTCGACTACGCTGCCCAGAAAGCTGCAGCTGCCGAACGGCGCAAGAAAGAGAGACAGATTGCCGAAACCGAAGAAGCCATCGCAGCCCTCGAGGCGCAACAGGCTGAAATAGAACAACTGCTCTCTCTCCCCGCGAACCAGACTCAGGAGAACTTCCAGCGATACGAATCTGTCAAACACCAGATAGAGCAGAAAATGTACGAATGGGAAATCCTGAATGACTAAATAAATGATAAAATGGTAAATGACCAAATCGTAAATTATTTAATCACGTGGCTTTGCTACGGAGACGAAGAAGCCGCCAAACGCGTCGCATATACGGCGGACGAGAAGGCGCTGGAGACCTACGACCTCATCATCGTGCCTAACGGACATCTGGGCAAAGACCTGATTATCCCGGAGTTAACACGCCCCGTGGTAGAGCAGCCCGCGAAGGACAAAACCATCATCCGCACGGACATCGTCTATTCGGCGTTCTTCTTCACCTCCCGCGCGGAAGAGCTGCTCAATCCCAAGCGCGACGAGCACGGACGATTCGCCGCCAAGGACTCGATGCTCTCCTACAAGAGCCGCCT
>OCTW011555785.1_pt1 | contig 21657 bp, 14 predicted proteins | sample 1539671 | NCBI WGS metagenome assembly OCTW01 (sample SAMN02144230, study PRJEB22623) | gut metagenome | biome: sheep rumen | host: Ovis aries | place: New Zealand
GGAGGCAATGGTCGTGCGCCCATATCGTCCGCCAAGGGAGGAAACCAGGGCCACAACCTGTCCGGCTTCCCGCGTCACATCCCGCTCTCCCTTGGTTTCACAGCAGTTGGAGCAGTTTGCGCAATTGTCAGATTCCGTTTTCTCTCCGAAATAGGAAAGGATCTGGCTGCGCAGGCACTCCCTGCCCGTAGCGTACGTGACCATCTTCCTCAGCCGTTCTTCTGCCTGCGCATGCAGGAGCTGCAGCGTCTTTTCCGGCAGATTCAGATTGTCCGTACTGTGGTCAATCAGATAGTGGGCCAGATGGATGTCCTGGTTCATATACAGAAGGCAGCAGTCCGCCGGTTCTCCGTCCCTTCCGGCCCGCCCGGCCTCCTGATAATAGCTTTCCAGATCCTTGGGCATCTGGTAATGCACGACAAAGGAAACATTGGACTTGTCGATGCCCATGCCGAAGGCGTTTGTTGCCACAATGACAGGGACGTTGTCCAACAGGAAGGCTTCCTGTGCCTGTGTCCGTTCCTCGTCGGAAAGTCCCGCATGGTAGCGCACAGCGTCAATCCCATGCTGCCTGAGGAGCTCCGTCACTTCCTCCACAGCCCGCCTGGTGGCGCAGTAGACAATGCCGCTCTGCCCTGAATGGCGCAGGAGGTATGACAGAAGCGCCCTGTCCCTGTCTGCCGGCCGCTGCACTTCCAGATAGAGGTTCGGCCGGTCAAATCCCGTCATGACGCGTGCCGGCCGTTTCAGTTCCAGGAGCTTGATGATGTCCCTGCGCACCTGCTCTGTCGCTGTTGCCGTAAAGGCACCCACCACCGGCCTTGCAGGCAGCCGGTGCAGAAAGGGCGCAATCTGCAGGTAAGCCGGCCTGAAATCCTGTCCCCACTGGCTGACGCAGTGGGCTTCATCCACAATCACCTGCGCGATCTCCGCCTTCATGGCAAAATTCAGAAAGCCCTCCGTTCCCAGCCGCTCAGGGGCAACGTAAATGATCCGGTATGTCCCCTCAATGGCCCGTTCCAATGCCATCTGCTGCTGCTTAGCCGTCAGGGTGCTGTTGATATAGGCCGCCTTTACGCCGTTCTGCACCAGGGCACTGACCTGATCTTTCATAAGAGAGATGAGCGGGGAAACCACCAGGGTGATTCCCTGGCACAGAAGCGCCGGGATCTGGTAGCACAGCGATTTTCCGGCGCCCGTCGGCATCACCGCCAGCAGGTCCTGTCCGGAAAGCAGCGCTTTTACCGCTTCTCCCTGCCCCGGACGGAAGCGGTCATATCCAAAGACCTCTTTCAGCGTCCCCTCGGCGTCTTTCAAATTGGGCATGTGCGCGCATCCTCCCTTTATTACTGAAAAATCCATCACTTCTCCCCATTATACACGGCTTGTCAAGATTGGCAAGAAAAAGACGATATTCACACATAAATATAGGCAATTCTAGCAAATGTCCTCAAAAATAAGGACAAGACAAATGTCAAAAATGCTGGTATCTTAAAGCTGAAAGACTGTCTGTTCAGTTTAAATATACTTATGGAAAGGCTGTGATGCCGCACACCATACACCCCGGCACATGCCCGCCGCTGCAGGGCAGAACCATCCGATTGGAAGGAGGAGGAAGAAGATGAAAAAAAGACTATCCGTTTTGCTGATCGCGCTCTTGTGCCTGTGCGCATTTTCCAGCATGTCCCTGGCTCAATTTTACATTGATAACTACGGAAACATGCAATACTATGATAATGCTACCAATGGAAGGCCCTCCGTAACCCATACCCACACCTGGGGCGGCTGGCAGGTCCTCCGGCCTGCAAGCTGTCAAAACGCGGGCGTCCAGGAACGCATGTGTACCAGCTGCGGTCAGAAAGAAACCCAGACCATCCCCAAAACGGGCCACAGCTATGGCTCCTGGCACGTCCAGCGCCAGGCCACGTGCCAGAGCACCGGTCTGCGGGTCCGCTACTGCAATGTCTGCCAGGCTTCCCAGGAGGAAACCATCCCCAGGTCGGACCATGAATACGGCTCCTGGCGCACCATATCCGAGGCCGACTGCCAGCATACCGGCCTGCGCCGCCGCGTCTGCGTAAACTGCGGGGCGACCCAGGATGACACCATCGCCAAGTCCGACCACAAATACGGCAGGTGGACCGTAACCAAGGAAGCCACCTGTACCAGCAAGGGCACCCGGACCCACACCTGCACCGTCTGCGGACGCAGTGCCACGCAGTCCATCGACATGGTGCCCCACACCCCCGGAAGCTGGAATGTCAGCAAGGAACCCACCTGCCAGCACACGGGCACCCGCACTGCGCAGTGCACCGTCTGCGGCACAGCGCTCAAGGAAACCCTTAAAAAGGTGGACCACAAGTTCGGGGACTGGAAGATCACCAAGGAGGCTACGGACCACAGCAAGGGCACCCGGACCTCCGCCTGCATCTTCAACTGCGGCAAGAAAAAGACAGAGGATTTCTATCCGGACGGCACCCTTGCCCCGGACCTGGCCAACGACGCCGCTGAAATGGAAGATTTCCAGAATACTCTCGCCCTGATGGGATATTACGACGGAAAGATCGACCGTCAGTACGGAAAGCAGACCTCCTCCGCCGTCAAAGCCTTCCAGAAGGATAACGGGCTGAAGGCAGACGGCATCGGCTGGCCGCAGACGCGCGCCCTCATGGGCCTTGGAAAGCCCGGTCAGCCCATCTCCGAGGATGATTCCAAAAAGTATGTCAAACTGACCGCCGTGCAGCTCACTCCGCTCAAGGATTTTTACGCTGCCGGCGACAAGATCACGTTTGCCTGCACCGTGACCAACACGGCCAAGAACACCAAGGCAACGGACATGGTCCTGCACTGCTTTGAGGGCGTCAAGCCGCCTGCCAATTACGGCAAGGGCATTTCGGATAAATTCACCCTGGCCGCCGGCGAATCGCAGGACTTCACCTATGAATACAGCGTAACCAAGAAGGATGCCTTCGCAGGAAAATTCTATGTGGGCTTCCTTGCCAACGGAAAACTGGGAAAGAACAACGCCAAGACCGGAAAAGTTGTCTTCATGAATGCGGCCAGCGAGGATGCTGTGGCCTCTGATTCTCCAGAGAGTGCTGGTGCGCCTCCGTCTGCCGCGCTCTATTCCCTCGGCAGCGGCGGATGGACGCCGCCTACGGACTACGCACTGGATGTCAGCAAAACGCTGGTTCCCGGACCGAACAACGGCGTTTACTATGTAAAGGATGAACCCATCCGCTTCAGGGTTCTGGTTGAAAACAACACCAGCAAGCGCATCAAAAACATCCAGCTTACCGACAGCCTGTTCCCGGACCTGGACGGAAACATCGGCAGCCTCAATGCCGGCCACTCCAAGGAATTCATCCTGGACTATCCTGTAACCCTTGACGACGTAGCCAATACTGAAGTGGTCAATATCGCCATTGTTTCCTACACCGGTGCGGACAACAAGCTGAAAACCACCTTCGCCAAGGCAACGGCCCCCACCGGACAGGAGAGCGACGGCCTGTTCGTCTACAAGACCTGCACGAAGACGCCGGACAACGGCCTCTTCTTTACCCCGGGCGAGACGGTTGACTTTGAAATCAAACTGGTCAATGTCAGCGCGCAGCCCATCAAGGACATCAAGGTTTATGACAGTCTGGCCAATAAGAAGGTGTTCCCCAAAAAACTCATTAAAACCATTTCCCAGATCGATCCAAGCAACACCGAGATCATCACCTTCTCCACCAAGGTAACCAAGCTGCATGCAAAGAAGGGCTCTCTCATCAACACGGTCAAGGTCATCTATGAGAATCCCGCTACCGGGGAAAAGGCCACCGGTTCTGCAATCTGCAAAGTGCCTACCGGCCTTAAGGGACAGGACGGCGTCACCGTTACCAAGACGGTGATCAGCACGCCTGAAAACGGTTCCTACTACCAGGAAGGGGAAGAGGTCCGCTACCTGATCGCGGTCAAGAACAATACCGTTGCGGACATCATCCTGGAAGTTGTCGATTCCCTGGCTCCCATCGATCCCATGACCCTGCACCGCACCATCGCCTATGGCGAAACGGTCAAAGCCGGGGACACCTTCAATATCCACTTCATGTATCCTGTGGATGAAAAGGATGTGGAAAACACCAAGGTGACCAACGTAGCCGGCGCCTATTGGACCATTGACACGGACACCATCTACACGCCGTCCGATCCGGTTACGGTGCCTACCGCGCCGCAGCCCAAGAAGCGCAAGCCGAAGAGGCCTGTCGAGGAAAGCGAAAAGCTGAAGGAGGAAATCGAGAAGGGCGATTCCTGTCAGGTCGTTCTGACCGGTCTCGGAGAAGGCGTTGAATGGCGCGACGTGCTGGAATGCACGGATCACTCTGAAACCAACGAAAAGGTCCGTCAGCTGCTGGATTCCGCCAGCTACGGCGAGGCCATTTCCGCATGGGAAAATGACATCAGCGCTCTGTACACAGAGTGGGCAAATGCCGCTGACGCGGAAGGGAAGCTGCTGGTTGAAGACGAGCAGGCCGCCTTCGAACGTCAGATGCAGGCCCTGGAGGGCTCCCTCGCTCTGGTATGTGATGACGACAAAGTCCAGACCATCCTGACTGAAGAGCGCATGTACAAGTGCTACAATCTCTGCTATGAGCTGCATACCGCACCGGAGGACCGGCTGGACCGGCTGGACGGAACCCATGAGGATCTGCCGGATGCCGGCGAAGGCGAGGAATGCACCTACACCGTCTCCGACTATGAGACCAGGCTTACCCACTACGTAAAGGACCAGTGCAACAGCCATATGCAGACCATGGACATGATCCAGTATATGCTGGACCTCGCCGCCGAAGGCGAGGACAAGCTCGTCGCCTGGAAGCGCGCACAGGGCTACTGGACAGCCGAACTGGATGCCATGTATGACACCTGGTATCTCTCCTCTGAAGAGGACGCACAGCAGCTGATTGCGGCAGACCGGATGTCCTTTGACGATCTGATCAAGGCACGCGAAGCCGCCCTGGCAGACCTGTATCCGGACGATCCCGCCACGGCAGCCGAAGTGCTCACCAACATGATCATGGACCGCACAGAAGTCATCTGCCACGTGCTCCATGAAGCCGGCGTTCTGGAAGAAGAAGAGGAGTAACCTTCCTTTCCAAGTGCTCACTGGTTTCTCCAAAAAGACCGAAGCCCAAATGCCGTCTGGCATTTGGGCTTTTTCGTTTAGGCTTTTTCTCTGTCTGTCAGCACAGCGCCAGCAGTGCATCCAGGTAGGCCAGGGTCTGCTGCTTTGAAACGACCCGGTTCGGGAGCAGGTCATTCAGGAAGAAATCCTTGAACTCCTGGCAGAAATCGCTTCTCTCGATCATGGCCTCTGCATGTCCGTCCAGTTTGTAATCGGTCTGTCCTTTTGTAAAGAGGACGCCTTTTCCCTCGTACAGTCCGACCTCCTGATTGATGGGTTCCAGCCCCGGCCGGAAAAAATACAAGGAGAAATACGGATTATTCAGCGTCTGATCCCGCATGAGCCGCAGAATCGTCTGCCGCTCCTGATGGGTATAGCTGCGCATCGCAAAAAAATGGTCGGAATGCCGTCCTGTCACGGCGAAATTTTCCATCTGGGCATAGGACAGGATCGTGTGCGTCACCCTGCGCTTATGGAAGGTGTTTTCAAAGCGCTTCGCCTGCACGGCAACAAACGCTTCCACCAGAGCGGCCCGTATCTCTTCCGTGCCGAATCCGACCTGGCGGGACCCGTCCAGAAGCGCCTCCCGAATGATCTCCGGCGGGATGGCATTAATGGGAATATCATACCGGATGTCATACAATTCCCTGTTTTTTTCCAGCTTCCCGTATTGCTCGCTCAGCCAGATATAGTCCTCCGGCGTCCCGCTTCTGGCAAAAATAGTCTTTATGGCCCGCATGTGCCGGCATTTTTCCTGGTAGACATGCCTTTCATACTGGAAAAGCTCGTCTCCTTTCAGAACGCTGTAGCAGAATTCCCCGTCTGCAGTCTCCGCCAGGATCACCGTATTCTGCATTCCATCTTCCTTGTAAGCCCCGATAATCCAGTTGCCGCTGCAGTATTGGAACGAATCCCCGTCCTTGGGCGTATAGCCCGTATAACAGCTGCAGTACATGACCGGCTGAATCGCATGCATGGCACGGACCGCTTCCGGACCCGACGCATCAATCAGATGGTAAATATGGGGCTTTGCCCCGTCTGCTGTACAACTGCGGATCAGCTTTTCCATCACGTCATAAATCGGCCGGCAGATGCACTGGGAGATGTACAGTTCCCCCGACGTTTCAAAAACAGGCCGCAGGCAGTCCATCATAGACCGCTCCTGGCCGGTTTTTTCATCGGTCACATGAATCTCTTCCGGCTTTGTTTCCCCCTCCAGCACGAGGGCCGTCATCGCCCGGTGGTAGGCAATTCTGGAAATCCCGATACGGGTCACTTCCAGTCCTTCTTCCAGCCACGCCTTTTCCTCAGGGGTCAGATTCAGGGAAGCTACCGCGCACAAGCGCTTATAGAACTCCCGCTGGATCGTATAGCTGCACTCATCATTCAGTACGCGGAAAAAGGAATTCCGGCTTGTATATCCCATTTCCCGGCTCAGCGATGAGGCCGATAGTTTCCGCCCAAGAAGAAAGAGCCGCATCCGCTCCGAAAACTTCCTGGTATAGTCGCCCGTTTCCATCATGCCTGTTCACCCCCGCTAACTTATCATTTTAAGGAAGAAGGTGCCCCGTTACAAGTAGGAAGCTGCAACACTTTATCTGTCCACTTTCAATTGTGTACAGTTCATGTCCACTGGTTTTGTTGCCACAAGCTCCTTTCTGTGCTATCATTTTCCCGGAAAAACACAAAGGAGGATCCGTATGCCAAACAATACTGCTGAGCATTCCGCCCCTGTCACCAAAGATATGCTGATGGGCGACATCATCCGCATCCATCCCAGCTCCGTCTATGCACTGATGGGCTGCGGCCTGGGCTGCGTTTCCTGCCCCTCCGCCCAGGGGGAAAGCCTTGAAGAGGCTGCCATGGTCCATGGCCTGGACCCGGATGAGGTGCTGGAATTCCTCAATGAATGGATTCAGGACAAGGAAAACGCCTGATTCTCTGACCAAAAAACGCATAAAACAGCGAAGCCTCCGCAGATGCGGAGGCTTCGCTTGTTGCTGCATTATTTGCTCTTGACGTACGGCTTTCCGTTGGCCGACGGCACATGGGACTTGCCGACAAAGAGGATGAGGACGATTACCGTCACTACATACGGGATCATGGACAGGATCTGCATGTTCACGCCGGAAGAGCCGCCCAGGACAACCTTCAGGCCAGAGCAAAAGCCGAACAGAAGGCAGCCGATCAGCGCGCCCTGAGGACGGAACTTGCCGAAGATGACCGCTGCGATGGCGATAAAGCCCTGGCCGACAATGGAAATCGGCCGGAACTGTGTGGAAATAGCCATGGTAACACAGGCGCCGCCCAGTCCGGAAAGGAATCCGGAAATGCACACGCACAAAAAGCGCATGCGGATGACGTTAACGCCCAGCGTTTCACAGGCCTGGGGGTGTTCACCGCAGGCCCGCAGGCGCAGGCCGAAGCGGGTACGGTAGAATACAAACCATACCACCAGGACCAGGATGAAAACCAGATACGTGGAAGTATAGGTGGCAAACACGTTATCCATAAACCGGCCGAACACCGTTGTCGTATCAAATACATTGGTCAGAAGCTTCGGGATCTTCTGGGATGCAGACAGCGGAATGGTGTCGGTAGAATTGAACATCGCCTTGGCGATCATAATGACGATGCCAGGCCCCAGCATATTGATGGCTGTGCCGGCAATGGTCTGATCCGCGCCCAGGCGCACTGTCGCAATCGCGTGGAGCATGCCGAAGAAGGCACCGGCCAGTCCGCCGCAGATAAAGCCGATGAGCGGGCTCCCGGTAAAGTAGGCAACCACGGTTCCGGTAAAGGCACCGGCCGTCATCATGCCTTCGATACCGATGTTGACCACGCCGGAGACTTCAGAAAAGCAGGACCCCAGCGCCGCATACAGGAGAGGCGTGGTATATACCAGCGTCGCATAAAGAACGATTCCAAGACTGTTGATAAAGCCTGTCATGCTCATGCCACCTCCTTTTTATTGGCTGAGGCCGGAGTTTTCGGCTTCGGCTTCAGGTACTTCACATTGCTGAAGATAACGGAAATGGCGATAAAGAACACCACGGTTCCCACGATGACGTTAATCAGCTGAGTAGGTGCACCGACCAGATTCAGCTTGCTGCCGCCATATGTCAGGGCGCCATAGAACAGGCCGGCCACAAATACGCCGAAGGGATTGGAGCACCCCATCAGGGCAACCACGATTCCGGCAAAGCCGAATCCTTCCTGAGAGGAGAAGATCGAAATGCGGTTGCCCATGCCCATCAGCTGCAGAGAGCCGGCCAGACCGGCCAGCGCCCCTGAAATCGCCAGGGCGGTTACGATGGAGCGGTTCACATTGATGCCGCCGTATTCCGCCGCAAACCGGTTGGAGCCCACCGCTTTGAGCTCATATCCCAGTGTCGTCTTTTCAATGATGAACCAGACGATGAGCATGACTGCAATGGCCACAAGAATGCCCCAGTTTGCCGTCGGGGCCAGGCCGATGCTTTTGATAAAGTCCTTGGGCAAAAGGATGCTGGCATTGGCGGAAATGTTCTTGGTCGCCTCCGCAGATCCTTCCGAATGAATGGCCGGGATCCCGGCGATAAAGTTGGACAGGTAGAAGGCGATCCAGTTGAACATGATCATGGACAGCACTTCATTGATGCCCCATTTCACCTTCAGGAAGGCCACGACGCTGCCCCACAGGGCGCCCACCACCATGGCCGCAAGGAAGCACAGAGGAATCAGGATCGGCTTGGGAAGATCCGGCAGCAGGATGCCGCACAGAGCCGCCGCCATGGAGCCTACGACAAACTGTCCTTCAGCCCCGATATTGAACACGCCGGTTTTAAACGAAAAGGCAACCGAAAGCCCCGCCACGATATACGGCACGGCATAGACTACAACGTAGGAAAATCCTTTAAGACTGGTTACGCTGCTGATCAGCCGGCCATAGGCTGCCCCTACGGAAAGCCGCATCGCCACCAGGAAGAGGGCGCCAACCACAAAGCCCAGCAGGATCGACAGGATAATATGAATTACCGTATTTTCTGAAATGATATCCAGAATGCCTTTCTTCTTTGTCATGCCTTTTTCCCTCCTGCCATCATGAGGCCAAGGTCATTTTCATTTGCCTCCTTGCCGGGGATGGAATCCACGATCTTCCCGTCAAAAATGACGTCAATGACATCCGACAGGCTCATGATTTCATCCAGTTCAAAGGAAACAAGCAGGACGGCCTTGCCGCGGTTGCGCTGCTCGACAATGTGTTTATGCACATACTCGATGGCGCCGACATCCAGGCCGCGGGTGGGGTTGACCGCAATCAGCAGGTCCTTGTCATTCTGCACTTCGCGTGCGATGATGACCTTCTGCTGGTTGCCGCCGGAAAGCGTCCTCGCAGCCCGCTTCTCGCTGTTGCGGGGACGGATATCATAGGTCTCAATGGACTCCGTGGCAAAGGAAGCGATGGCCGGCCGCTGCAGAATGTTCTTCTTGGAGAAGGGTCCCTTGCCGTAATTCTGCAGGATCATGTTGTCCTCAATGGCAAAATCCAGGACCAGTCCATGCTTCTGCCGGTCCGCCGGGATGCTGGAAACGCCATGCAGGAATCCGAAGGCCGGCGGCTTATTGAAGATGGACACGCCGTTGACCGTGGCCTCTCCCTTTGTGCCCTTGCGCAGTCCGGTCAGGATTTCCACCAGCTCCGTCTGTCCGTTTCCGTCAATGCCAGCGATGCCTACGATTTCACCCGCATGCACCTGCAGGTTGAGTCCCTTCAGGATTTCCACCCCTCGGTAGTCCACGCCATGCAGGTCGCGCACGTCCAGGACAACCTTTCCGGGCGCCTGCTCCGGCTTATCCACCTTGAAGGTTACTTTGCGGCCCACCATCATGCTGGCAAGGTCATTTTCATCCACGGTATCCACATCCACGGTGCCGATGTATTTACCCATACGGATGATGGTGCAGAAATCCGCAGATTCCTTGATTTCCTTCAATTTGTGCGTAATCAGAATAATGCTCTTGCCATCTTTGGTTAAGTTGTGCATAATCTGAATCAGTTCTACAATTTCCTGAGGCGTCAGAGAAGAAGTGGGCTCATCCAGAATCAGGATGTCCGCACCGCGGTACAGCGCCTTCAGGATTTCCACGCGCTGCTGCATGCCGACGGAAATGTCTTCAATTTTGGCATCCGGGTCAATGGACAGGCCGTAGCGTTCGGAAATTTCAACCACGTTTTTCCGGGCAGTAACCATATCCAGGGAAATACCCTTCACCGGCTCGGTACCCAGAATGATGTTTTCCGTTACCGTAAACGGCTGTACCAGCATGAAATGCTGGTGCACCATGCCGATGCCCGCATCAATGGCATCCCTCGGATTGTTCATGACAATCTTTTTCCCGTTGACCAGGATATCTCCCGATGTCGGTTTGAGCAAGCCGTACAGCTGATTCATCAGCGTCGATTTGCCCGCACCGTTCTCACCCAGGATCGCATGGATTTCACCTTTGTGGACGGTCAGATTGATCCCGTCATTGGCTACAAAATCGCCGAATTTTTTTACGATGTTGCGCATTTCAATGACGGGGGTATTCATGTCTACATATTCCTTTGACAAGGTATCCTCCCCCTTTTCTGCCGGGCCTGCCCGTTGTGTGCATATCACAGTTGCGTTTCATGATTCTGCCGTTCTTCATATCCTCTCTTTATTGTAAAGTTTTTACCGAAAATGGTCAACAATCATTCCGCAATTTTATCTCAATCCGGGCAAATCCATGCTTAATGCTTAATGCCTCTGCAATGATTTTTAGTATCCGAACATTGATCCGGAAGGAGCTGTTTTTATGCAGATCATTCCCCAGCACCAGCGCACGTTCCTGTTCGCCGTCTTTCTTGCCGCCAGCGGATTTTTGCATCACCTTTACCCTTCCTCCCCTTTCCTGCATTCCCTGATTTTCAGTCTTACCTATGCCTGTTATGCCGGTCTGATTCTGTCCTGGATGCAGTCCGTTTATACCCGCCTCCTGCCCTCCCCTTCCCGAAACTGCATGCTCATTTCGGCCATGCTCATGATTTTCTTCCTTTTTATTCGGAACTGCAAATACCGGCTTGTTCTTTCCAGTGTTCTTATGGACCGCATACTGTGGTATGCCTTTTACATTCCGTTCCTGCTCATCCCCGCCTTTTTCCTGATCGGATGCATCAGCTTTATCCACCCTGCTCTTTCATTGAAAAGCATCCTTTCCCTGCTTCTTTTCCCCCTCGCTCTGGTCTGCAGCATTCTCACCAATGAACTGCACCATCTTGCTTTCCATCCGCTCCCTGGCATTCCATTCACTTCCGACACCGGCACGTATGCCTACGGTCCCCTCTATGCCCTTTCGCTTATCTGGATTGTCCTGAGCATTTCCGGCGGCATCCTCTATCTTCTTTCCGCCACCAGCAGGCTGAAACAGTGGAAAAAAAACCTCTGGCCGTTTTTCTTTATCGCCCTGATCGGGCTCCTGCATTTTGGTCAGGACTTTCTCGCCTCCCATCATTTTCGCCGGTTCTACGAACTGCCCGAAACCGTCATATTCTGTATGATCGGAATCTTTGAATACTGCATCCGCGTCCGGCTCGTCCCCAGCAATGAACACTACACCGTCTTTTTCCAGGAAATGCAGCTCCCTGTCGCCATCACAGACTCCGGCCTGCAGCCCGCCTATACCTCTGCCTATCCCCTTAAGGTCAGCCCGGATCTGTTCCTTTCCGCTCTTCAGGCTCCGGTTTCCCTGTCCCCGGACATCACCCTGCACGCAGACCCCATCTCGGCAGGATATGCCTTCTGGACAGAAGACAAAAGCACCGTGCATCGTCTTAACCGGGAGCTTGAACAGGCAAATGAACTTCTGCAGGAAGAAAACGCGCTTCTGCAGGCGGAAAAAGATCTTGAAATCGAACGGCAGCATACCCAGATGAAAAGCCAGCTTTATGCAAGTGCAGCCCGGCAGGTTTATCCCACGCAGAAAAAAATAGCCGCCCTGCTTGAAGCCATCACGCCGGAAAAAGACAATTTCCGTGAGGTCATGGCCCACATCATGGTCATGAACGCCTATGTAAAGCGGCGCACCAATTTCGTTCTGCAGGAAGCAGAAAAAGATACGGTAACATCAAATGATCTCCGGCTGGCTCTGGAAGAAAGCGCCCGTTTTCTTGTGTACTGCCAGGTGCAGGCCTTTGTGGACTGCACTGCCGCAAAGTCTTTTTCCTGTTCAGAGGCCATGCAGCTTTTTGACAGCTATGAAGCGGTCATAGAATCCCTCCTGCCCCGCATCCAATATCTGCTTATTGTGCTCTCCGACAGCGGTCTGCGCCTGGCTGCGGACATCCCCTGTATCCCGTCTCTGCCCGACACACCGCTTCCGGTCCATTGTGAACGTACGGACGACAGCCTTCAGCTGTCCATCCTGCTGCCGGGGAGGTGTACTGCATGACCCTGGCTGACTGCATCCGCCTTCCCCTTGGAAAAGTCCTGCTCATCGGCGCAATGCTCCTGTTTACCGGGCAGATTGCGCTCTGCCTGCGCCTGCTCTGGCAGCAGGGACGCAGCCCATACCTGCTTCTGTCTGCACTGCATGTCCTGTTCGGCTTTTTCTTTCTCACCTTTCTCCTGGACGGGATCTTTGTCCCTGCCGCTCTGCAGTCACAGCGCTCCTATCCCCGTCCGGTTCTGTTCCTGTATGCCCTTCCCTGGCCCGTCATCGCCCTTACAGAGCTCCTGTCCGCCGCTTTGCTCCTCTTCTTTCTCCGCATATCCCTGCAGTACCAGAAATCCCATTTAACCCTTCAGTCCATCAAGGAAACCGTCGACCGCCTTCCGGCCGGCATCTGCTTTCAGGACCGGCTGGGAACCGTCATCCTCTCCAATGAAAAAATGCAGGCATACTGCCGCGCTCTGACCGGGAACTTTCTCATAAACGGCCACCGGCTCTGGAACGCAGTGGTGCATACCGGCACCTATCAGGACCGGGTATGGCTTGTCCGCCTGCCGGATTCCTCTGCCCTGCTTTTTTCCAAGGAGCACATTCTGATCCGGGAAGAGCCCTACGAACAGATCCTGGCTTTCGATGTAACGCAGCAGTACCAGATCACCGCTTCCCTGACCGAAGCAAACAAACGTCTTCAGGACCAGCAGCTGCGCATGAAGCTTCTGGCTGCACAGAACGCTGCCCTGGTTTCCGCTCAGGAAATTCTCAATGCACGCACCGCTTTCCACGATCAGTTTTCCGGTGTCCTGCTGACGGCAAAATACTATTTCGACCATCCCGAACAGACCAATGAGGAAGCCCTTCTGATGATGGTTAAAAACACCAATTCCCTTTTCCTGCGCCAGGTCGAAGAGCCGGATGATCAAAGCGATCTTTTGGACGACGCCCCCGCTCTTTGCCGCAGAATCGGCATTGACGTTGAGTTTATTGGCCCGCGTCCGGAAGAGGCTTCGCAGCGCGACCTGCTGGGGCATGCCATAATTGAGTGCGCCGCCAATACCGTAAAACATGCGGAAGGCACCGTGCTTTCCGTAAGGACCCGGCAGGAAGAGCAGGCTTTCCAGATTCAGATATCCAATAACGGACGCGTGCCGGACAGGCCCATTCTGGAAAGCGGCGGCCTTCTTTCCCTGCGCCAGATGACAGAAGCCTTAAACGGACAGATGACGGTACATTCCCGCCCCTTTTTCATTCTCTGCCTGAAGCTTCCTTGTCAGCAGAGCGACGCGCCTTCCTGAAAGGCGCCGCTCAGGCTCCTCAAACGTTTTCTGTCCTTAGAAATAAGGACGCGACAATTCCATAAAAAACTGATATATTGGCCTTGTAAAAGGATTCTTCCGACCGATACTGTGCAGCGAGGATGGGGGTGTATGTGCTGTGCCTGTCCCTTACAAGGTCGTGATTGCAGACGATCAGCTGATCGCCCGGGGATACATGGAATACTATGTCCGGGCCACAAAATCCTTTACCGTCGATGCTGTTCTTCCCTCCGCCCAGGAGGCGCTCAGCTATTGCCGCAGCCACCATCCGGATCTTCTCATCCTGGACATTATGATGAAACAGGGCATTGACGGGCTTTCAGCCGCCGAACTCCTCAAACGGGAATGCCCTGATATCAAAATCATCCTGACCACCTCTCTGGCCGAGGAGACCTGGCTTCAAAAAGCGCGCGCCTCCGGCGTGGACAGCTTCTGGTTCAAGGAAAGTGCTCAGGTTTCCCTGCAGAGCATTATGGAGCGGACGATGGCCGGCGAGTCCGTCTATGAGGACAGTGCACCCGCTGTCACCCTCGGTGAAATCACCACGGATGCCCTTTCCCCCAAGCAGAAGGAGCTGCTCCGGCACCTGACCGCAGGTCTTTCCGACAAGGAGATCGGGGACAAGATGGGCATTGATGCCACAACCGTGCGCACGCACCTGGAGCGCATCATGCGCAAAACAGGCATCCACTCCAGAACAGAGCTGGCCGTCAAGGCCGGGAGAATGGGGGTTGCCGTCAGCGATACCGAGCGCCTGGGCAGCACCGCAAACGGATAGCCCTCTGCTTTCTCAGAGGCCGCCGAAAAAGCGCTTTATCCCTTAGCCAATTTTTCCGACGTGTGATTTGCACACGTCTTTTTTTTATCCTGGCTTTCAGGTACCGCCTGCCATTCATCTGTCGGCTTCCGGCTTTTTGTCATGAAAATGTACTTTGAATTAACTGCTGGCAGCATCCACCTTTTTTCATTTCTTTTTCTTCCTGAACCGACGGGCATGCACTTGACATCCCCTCTCGAAAAGACTACAGTAGCAGGTAAACAAATGTTTCATTTCCTATAATAGAATCAGGAGGAAAAGCATGTCTGCTGCTCTGAATATCATCAAGGACCCGACCCTGACCTACCGTCAGGAACTTCTGGCCCTTGCGCGTCTGGGTGAAAGCACGGATGACAGCCTTCGCTATTCTGACGCCTACTATGCTGCCAAGGCCAAAGGTGCCCTGTGCGATCTCAATGAGGGCGTTATGCCCTACCGTCCGCGTTATATCTGCCCGGATTATGAATTGCTCTTTAAAAAAGGATGCCAGTTCCTGCAGCTGGATCCCCCCAAGGACCTGCTGGAAGCAGTAAATGTACTGGAGATCTTCTACTGCCACGTCCCGTCCATCACCGGTTATCCGGTCTATCTGGGCGATCTGGACAAGCTGCTGGAGCCGTTTGTCCTCCGGGAAGACCGTGACTATGCCAAGAAGGTGCTCCGCCTCTTCCTGCGCAATATCGACCGCGTCCAGACCGATTCCTTCGTACATGCCGATATCGGTCCGGAGGACAGCGTTACCGGCCGCATCCTTCTGGAACTCACAGAGGAAATGCAGCTGGCCATCCCCAATCTGACCCTGCGCTATGACCCGGACAGGACCAGCGACGACTTTGCCCTGGCCTGCATCCGCACCATGCTCAAAACCGCCAAGCCCAGTTTCGCCAATCACCGCATGTTCGTGCGCGAGTGGGGCGAGCGCTATGCCATCGCCTCCTGCTACAACGGCCTGTGCATTGCCGGCGGCGGATTCACCCTGCCGAGGATGCGTCTGTATGAGTGCTCTCTGGATGCCAAGGATCCGGATGACTTCATCGCCAATGAGCTGCCCAAGTATATCGACCTTCAGCTGGAATACATGGACAAGCGCGTCAAGTTCATCGTGGAAGAGTCCAGTTTCTTCAAGACCAATTTCCTGGTCACGGAAGGCTTTGTCAAACAGGAAAACTTCATTGGCATGTTCGGCGTCGTCGGCCTGGCGGAGTGCTGCAACCACCTTCTGGGCATTGAAGACAAGAAAAAAGGCTTCGGCATGAATGAGCAGGCCAATGCACTGGGTCTCCGCATCATGGACGCCATTGAAAAGCGGGTCAGCGAACATGTCGCTCCCTACTGTGATGCCTTTGATCACCATTACCGCCTGCATGCCCAGGTCGGCATCGATACGGACGGGATGGACGATTCCCCCGGAACCCGCATTCCCATCGGCGTGGAACCCACCATGCTCGAGCAGCTGGAAGTCAACGAGAAGTTCCATCCCTACTTCCCCACCGGAACAGGCGACATCTTCAAGTTCGAAGAAACCTATCTCCGCACGCCGGAAGCCATCCTTCCCATCATCAAGGGCTCTTTGGCCAACGGGCTGCGCTACTTCTCCGGCTATCTGGAGAACAATGACGTCGTCCGGGTCACCGGCTATCTGGTCAAGAAGAGCGAAATCGAAAAACTGCGTCAGAAGAAGCAGTCCCTGAACCAGGTCACCCTGTTCGGTATGGGCGCCCAGGACGGCGGACATGCATTGGATCGGAGGGTGCAGCGTCATGAGGAGTGCGCCGGTAAATAAAATCATACCGTTTTCCAACGTGGACGGTCCGGGAAACCGGACCTCCATTTTCTTTCAGGGCTGTCCCTTTAACTGTCAGTTCTGCCATAACCCGGAAACCATCCACCTGTGTCAGAATTGCGGGGCGTGCGTGGCACTCTGTCCTGCACAGGCCCTCTCTCTTTCAGACGGCCGGGTGCTGTGGGACCCTTCCCGCTGCGTGCAGTGCGATACCTGCATCCGGACCTGTCCGCATGATGCCTCCCCCAAGGTCCGCCAGATGACCGTCGAAGAGGTCATGCACGAAATCCGCCGTGCCCTGCCCTATATCGTCGGCATCACCACCTCAGGCGGAGAATGCACCCAGCAGATGGACTTTCTCATCGAGCTGTTTACGCAGGTCCAATCTCTTGGCAAAACCTGCCTCATCGACTCCAACGGCTCCTTCGATTTTGAAAAAGATCCACGGGTGCTTTCCGTCTGTGACGGCGTAATGCTGGACGTCAAGGCTGTTTCGGATGAATGGCACCGGGAACTGACGGCATCCCCTGCCGCACCGGTTCTCCATAACCTTTCCTATCTGCTCGATGCCGGAAAGCTTCAGGAAGTGCGCACGGTCATTTTCCCTGGGCGGGACAAAGAAAATGAAGAAACCGTGTCCTATGTGGCCGCCCGCATCGGTGCGCTGTGTGATTATAAAATTATCCGCTACCGGCCCTTCGGTGTTCGTGAACAGTACCAGAAGGTTCTGGGTGAATTCACCTGCGAGCAGGAAGAAGCCGAGCGCTATGCCCAATTGGCCCGGAGCCTCGGTGCCAAACGCGCATTTGTGATTTAGTTTCCCGTCTGTCCACCGGCTCAGCCGGTGGTTTTTTCTTGGGGCTGCAGCATGCTTTTTTCTTTAAGCTGTTGACAACCCCATCCCTTTGCGGATATAATTCTTTATGCAACCGGTTGCACAAGTAGAACGGAGGGACATGAAATGGCAGTTACAATTCACGATGTGGCCAAGCTGGCCGGCGTCAATTCATCCACCGTTTCACGCGTCATCAACGGAAAAGCAACCATTACCCCGGATACAAAGGAACGGGTATATGCCGCCATGCGGGAACTGGACTATCACCCCAATTCTCTTGCCCGCAGCCTGGCCAGCGGGCTGAGCGGGGCAATCGGCGTGGTAGTGGATGCCCGGGATGCTGAGGCCTTCAGCAACGTATTCTTCAGCCGCAGCCTTTTTGCCATTGAAAAGGTCGCGCAGTCCCGCGGATATCAGGTCATTATCGCCAACGGTGCGCAAAGCCGGAGCGGCACCATAGAAAACCTCATGAAAGAACATAAGGTAGACGGCCTCATTCTGCCGCCCACAACCGTAAAGCCCTCCATGATGGAAACCATTGGGGATTTCCCTTATGTCGTTCTCGGCACACCTGATACGCTCCGCAGCGGAACCTGCTGGGTGGACAACAACAATGAACAAGGTGCTGAACTGGCCGTAAGCCACCTGCAGAAGATGGGCTATTCCCACATCGCCTACCTCGGCGGATACCAGAAACGCGGCTTCACAAAACGGCGGGTCCGGGGATATCAGAATGCCAATACCGGAACGGAAACCATTCTCGCTACGGATGGGACATCCGAAAATGCCTATCTTCAGGCCATCGCAGCTCTCAAGACACAGGACCATCCTGACGCTTTTGTCTGCAACGACAACCTGGCTGCCTTTGGTCTTCTGAAAGCCTGCAAAGCACTGCACCTGACGGTTCCCCAGGATATCGGCATCGTCGCTTTTGATAATTATCCTCTGGCGGAATATATGGATCCGCCCCTTACCATCGTAGATATTGACACCGCTATGCTGGGAGAACAGACAGCTCAGCTGCTTTTCCGCCGCATAGAAAACAAAGTAGGCAATCAACAGATTATGCTCTCTGCAAATCTCATCACGCGTGCCTCTTCAGAAAGGGGGACCCTGTCATGACATTCCCTGCCTTGCGGCACCTTTCTTTTTACCCCTTTGTGCAACCGCTTGCACGATCACGGGTACGGTTTTTGCTGGAGTCCGGACTCCATGATCCAAGCGCATGCACGCTGATCTGGTGGAAGCGCACCGCCCCACAGGACCGCCACTTTCTGCCAATGCAGATCCGCTGCTCAGACAATAGATGCAGGCAGTGGCAGGCAGAGGCCATTTTTCCGGAAGAAGCACATTATATCAAATACGTTTTCGAGCTCACTACCACTGGCGGCCGGTACTGGTACACTTCCTGCGGCCTGACTGCTGAGCCTGACTTTTCCGGAAGCTTTGAACTGCTTCAGGTCAACCGGACCGATGTGCTTTCCGTTCCCTCCTGGAGTCAGGGTTGCATTTATTATCAGATCTTTCCCGAACGCTTTGCGCGGCACGGCAGGAAAAGCCGTATCTGTGCAGACTGGAACACCGCACCGACACGGGAGAACTACCTGGGAGGCAATCTGAAGGGCATTACTGCCCACCTTTCCTATCTCGCAGACCTGGGCATTGAATGCATTTACCTGAATCCTGTTTTCATGGGCGACTTCAACCACAAATATGCCACCACAGACTATTTCAGAATTGATCCCATGTTTGGCACGGAACCAGACCTGATTCACTTAGTGGAAAAGGCGCATGCCCTTGGCATCCGTGTCATCCTGGACGGTGTATTCAATCATACCGGCATCCATTTTGCCCCATTCATGGATCTCATGGAAAAAGGGGAAGAAAGTCCCTATAAGGACTGGTTTTACCCCAAACAGTTTCCCGTTTCCATTGATCCGAAATGCTACGAATGTGTAGGCGATTATCCATACATGCCCCGCCTGAATGGAGAAAACGAGCAGGTCCGCCATTTCGTCCGGCAGGTGCTTCTGTACTGGCTCGAGCGGGCCAACATAGACGGGTGGCGCTTTGATGTTGCCGACGAACTGGACCGGCATGCCGTCACGTGGTGGCGGGAAGAGCTCAAGCGGAAGCATCCGGAAGCCCTCATGCTTTGCGAAACCTGGGGGGACGCCTCCCGCCTTCTCGGTCCTGACGGCTTTGACTGTGCCATGAATTACCTGTTCCGCGATGCCGTCATCGCCTTTTTCGCCCGCGGGGAAATCACCGCTGAAACCTTTTCCTGCCGCCTGAACAGCATACTGATGCGCTATCCCGATGAAATCAATCTTTCCATGTACAACTGTCTGGGCAGCCATGATACCGCCCGGTTTCTGACCGAAGCCTGCGGCCAGTCCTGGCGTCTTCGTCTTGCCATGGCCTTTCAGATGTGCTTTCCTGGGTCTCCCGCCATCTACTATGGGGATGAATGCGGCATGACCGGTGAAAATGACCCCGGCTGCCGTGCCGGGATGATTTGGGACCGTCCGGACCCGGAGCTGCTGGACTGGCAGAAAAAAATGATTCTGCTCCGAAAAAAGCACACCGCTCTCCGACGGGGCTCATATATGGTTCTGGCAGCCGAAGAAGATCTGTTTGCCTTTTCGCGTGTAGACGGTGAAGACCGGGTAACTGCTGCGTTCAATACCGGTGCAGCCCCGAGGAAACTGGACCTAACGGAGTCCGCGGAACCTGTGCACATTCCGCCACATTCCGTAAAGATCATAGAATCAAGAGTATAAAGGAGGAAACTATGCGTACTTTCACAAAAATCCTTTCCGTCATGATGGCCTGCCTGCTTGTGACTGCCTGTGCAGCCCTGGCTGAAGACGGGTCCGTCACCCTCAATTTCTGGCATCACTACAGTGCCCAATCTGCTGAAAACGAAACCCTGATGAATGTCCTGATTCCCAGATTTGAAGCGGAAAATCCCGGGATCAAGGTCAATGCCGTTTCTCATGAATGGGCTGAGCTGCACGATAAGGTTCTCGTCAGTGCCAACTCCAATGCTCTGCCGGATGTAGCCCGCTGCGACATTGCCTGGCTTCCCGAGTTCCAAAAAATGGGCATTCTGGTTCCTCTGGATACAGAGATGCCCGACTTTGAAGCGGTCCGCGCGAGCCTGCTCTCCAGTGCTATGTCGACTGCCATCATTGACGGACATTATTATGCACTTGCCCTGAATACCAACAGCAAAATTGTATTTTATAACACCGCGATGCTGGATGCCGCCGGCGTAAAGGTACCCTCCACTATGGATGAATGGGTCGAAGCCGTCAAAGCCCTCTCCGGCGAGAATGCAAACGGGCAGCAGATCTGGGGCTGGAACGAACCCGCACTGGCCGGTTGGAATATCTGCCCCTTCATCTGGTCTTTCGGCGGCAGCCTCACCAACCCCGAACAGACCAAGGCAACCGGTTATCTCAACAGTCCTGAAACCATAAAGGCGGTCGAAACCTTTGCAGACCTGGTAAAAGCCAATGCAATTACCGGATTCAATGCCGGGGACATTCCTATGACCGACGGCTTCGGGACCGGCCGGTATGCCATGATGCTGGAAGGCCCGTGGAAATCCGCCGAGCTGGCCGGCGCCTATCCTGATGTCGCCTATGGCACGGCTCCCATTCCTGCAGGTCAGGGCGGCAGCATCTCCGTACTGGGCGGAGAGGATATTGCCATGTTCACTTCTGCCAATAAGGACGCTGCCTGGAAATTTATGCAGTTCATGACCAGTGAATTCGCCGAAACAGAGATGGCCAAATGCGGCCAGATTCCGGTCAATACCGCTGCTCTGGAAAGCGACATCGTGAAATCCGCCGAATATGCCCCCTTCATCGAAGCCATTCAAAGTGCAAAGGCACGCCCAACGGTTGCTGCCTGGAGCGAAATGGACAATGGCCTTCAGATCGCCATGAATGCTGTTGTAACCGGAGAAAAAACCGCTCAGGAAGCCCTGGACGCCCTGGCTGCCGAATGGGATGACCTGTTGAAGTAAGAATAGACGGCGGGACCGGATCTTTCCGGCCCCGCCGCTTTTAGGAGCGCAGACATATGATGATCAAGTCTCATGCAAACAGAGCACAGCTCGCCGCCCTGCTGACCCCGGGGCTCTTTCTCTTCGGCATGTTTACCCTTTATCCCATTCTCCGTCTGTTCTGGATGAGCCTGTGCGATATGAGTTTTTCTTCCATGCTCATCCAGCCATTCACCGGTCTTGCCAATTACCGGGAAGTGTTCCGGGATGCG
>OCTW011568313.1_pt1 | contig 21650 bp, 13 predicted proteins | sample 1539671 | NCBI WGS metagenome assembly OCTW01 (sample SAMN02144230, study PRJEB22623) | gut metagenome | biome: sheep rumen | host: Ovis aries | place: New Zealand
GTTGCCAAAAACAGTCGGGAAGTGGCCTTGTATAGCTCCGCGGTTTTTTGTAAATTTACACGATTTAACCGCATGGACATGAAATTCCACACTCTTCTTCTTGCCGCGGCTGCAGCCGCCCTTGTCGCCTGCACCACGGCCAGCCCTTCCGAAGACTACGCCTCCTACGTAAATCCCAAGATCGGCACCGGCGGACACGGTCACGTGTTCGTGGGCGCAAACGTGCCCTTCGGCTTCGTCCAGCTGGGCCCCACCAGCATCCCGCAGACCTGGGACTGGTGCTCCGGCTACCACGACAGCGACCGCACCGTCATCGGATTCAGCCACACGCACCTCAGCGGTACCGGCATCGGTGACCTGTTCGATATCACGGTGATGCCTACGACCGGCCCTACCGTCCCCGCACGCGGAACGGAAAAAGACCCTCAGTCCGGCGCCTGGTCCTATGCGGACCGCACGCAGGAGATCTGCGAACCCGGCTACTACAGCGTCCCCCTGGAACGGTACGGCATCCTGGCGGAAATGACCGCCACCGCCCGCGTGGGCTTCCACCGCTATACCTTCCCCGCCACGGAGAACGCCAACCTCGTCTTCGACCTGGAGAACGGCGGCTGCTGGGACGATGTGACCGATGCCGGTTTCGAGGTCGTCAAGGATGACGAAGGCCATGTGAAGGCCCTCGGCGGCTACCGGTTCTCCACCGGATGGGCCCGGAACCAGAAGGTGTTCTTCTGGGCCGAGTTCTCCCGCCCGTCCGTCCAGTTCTCCGTCGCGGAGAACCCGAACAACGACAGCGAGCGCCGCCGCACCCGCAAGCCCATCTACGGCTACTACGACCTCGGCGCCGTGGAGGAAGGCACCCAGGTGCTCGTGAAGGTCGCCCTCTCCCCCGTTTCCGTTGAGGGTGCGAAGGCCAACATGGCCGCGGAACTCCCCGGCTGGGACTTCGAAGCCGTGAAGGCCGACGCCCGCAAGGCCTGGAACGAGGAACTGGGCCGCGTCGCCGTCACCTGCGACGATCCGGACACGAAGACCGTCTTCTACACCGCCCTGTACCATACGATGGTAGCCCCGTCCGTGTATAACGACGTGGACGGCCAGTATCGCGGTTCAGACGACGTCGTCCGGAAGGGTAACTTCCAGAACTACACGACCTTCTCCCTCTGGGACACCTACCGCGCCGCCATGCCGCTGATGACCCTCATCCATGCGGACCGCTGCAACGACATCACCGCCACCTTCTACAACATCTACAAGGAGCAGGGCGACCTGCCGGTATGGCACCTGATGGGCAACGAAACCGACTGCATGGTGGGCAATCCGGGGCTCGTCGCCTTTGCCGACAACATCGTCAAGGGCTTCCAGGCCGGCCTCACCAAGGAGCAGATGATCGAGGCGATGACGAAGACCGCCACCATGCCCGACCGGGGGCAGGACCTCCGGATGGAATACGGCTTCATCCCGGCTGACCTGTACCGCGAATCCGTCGCCAACGACATGGAATACGCCGTCGCCGACGGTGCCCTCGCCAACGCCGCCGCTTTCCTGGGCGACGAAGCCACGGCCGCCGTCTATCGCGACCGCAGCCACTCCTACCGTCATTTCTGGGATCCCGAGCTCCAGTTCATGCGCGGCCGCAAGGTCGATGGTTCCTTCACCGAACCTTTTGACCCGATCTATTCCCGTCATGAGACCTCCGATTACACCGAGGGTACCGGCTGGCAGTACATCTGGCTCGTCCCGCAGGACGTCCAGGGCCTCCAGGACCTGTTCGGCTCCCGGGAGGCGATGCTCACCAAGCTCGACGGGCTCTTCGAAGCGCCCGACCATATCGAGGGCGAGAACGCCTCTCCGGACATCTCCGGCCTGATCGGCCAGTATGCGCACGGCAACGAGCCCGGGCACCACACCCTGTACCTGTACTCCATGCTGGGCGAGCCCGACAAAGCCGCCGACCGCATCCGCCAGGTCTATAAAGAAATGTATTTCAACGACGTGGAAGGTCTCGCAGGCAACGAGGACGTGGGGCAGATGAGTGCCTGGTATGTCCTCTCCAGCTTTGGATTCTACCAGGTGGAGCCTGCCTGCCCGCGCTTCTGGTTCGGCGCTCCGAACTTCGAGAAAGTGGTCGTGAAGGTTGCCGGCGGCGACTTCACGATTACCGCCAAAGGCCTTTCCGAGGAGAACCGCTACATCCGTGGCGTCATACTGAACGGCGAGCCCTACGACCTCCCGTACATCGAGTACAAGGACATCGTGAAGGGCGGAACACTTGAATTCACAATGGGAAAATAATATGGGAAACTACACCAACGATTCCAGGATCGTCCTTACCCTGGACGCCGGCGGCACCAACATGGTGTTCGGCGCAATGAAGGGCGAAGAGTATGTAGGCGAGCCGATCACGCTCCCGGCCAACGCCAATGACCTGGACCTGTGCCTGAAGACGATGGTCGTCGGGTTCGAGTCCGTGATGAACACCCTGGGCGGCGAGAAGCCCGTCGCCATCAGCTTCGCCTTCCCCGGCCCGGCCGACTACCCGAACGGCATCATCGGCGGATACCTGCCTAACTTCCCGTCCTTCCGCGACGGTGTGGCGCTGGGACCGTTCCTTGAGGAAAAGTTCGGCATTCCCGTGTTCATCAACAACGACGGTGACCTGTACGCTTTCGGCGAGGCCCTCGGCGGTGCCCTCCCGGCAGTGAATGAAAAGCTCAAAGCCCTGGGCAGCGCCAAGCAGTACCGGAACCTCATCGGCTACACCTTCGGCACCGGCTTCGGGATCGGCTGCGTCATCAACGGCCAGCTCAACCGCGGCGACAACTCCTGCGTGGAGACCTACTGCCTGCCGCACAGCCGCATCGACGGAGTCATCGTGGAAGACGGCGTCGCCGTCCGGGCCGTCAAGCGCGTATATGCGGAACGTTCCGGCGTGAACGATCCTTCCCTTACCCCGAAAGACATCTATGACATCGCCGAAGGCAAGCGTCCCGGCAATCCGGAAGCCGCCAAGGCCGCCTTTGCCGAAATGGGCACGGTTGCCGGCAACGCGATGGCCCTTGCCGCCCAGCTCATGGACGGCCTCATCGTCATCGGCGGCGGCATTACGGCATCCAAGAAGTATTTCATGCCCAGCCTCCTGGAAGCCCTCCGCGGCACGGTCCGCACCCTCTCCGGCGATACGCTCCAGAAGCTCCAGATGAAGGTTTACAACCTGGATGACGAGGCCGAGTTCGCCGCTTTCGCGAAGGGCGACGCCCGCGAACTCAAAGTCTATGGTTCCGACAAGACCGTCACCTACGACCCGCAGAAGCGAATCGGCGTGATGATTTCCCGGATCGGCGCTTCCAAGGCCATCTCCGTGGGCGCCTACGATTTCGCCCTGGCACAATTAGACGCTTAAAACCATGTATCCGCTGAAATTCAAACCTATCTTCAAGACGATTGTCTGGGGCGGCGAGAAGATCGCTCCCTATAAGGGCGTGGAGACCACGCAGGAGCATATCGGCGAAAGCTGGGAACTGTCCGGTGTGAAAGGGAACGAATCCGTCGTGGCGAACGGTGCCCTGGCCGGAAAGACCATCGCGGAGCTCGTGAAAGAGTACAAAGGCCGCCTCGTGGGCGAGCATGTGTATGCCAACACCGGCGACGAGTTCCCGCTCCTGATCAAGTTCATCGACGCGCTTTCAGACCTGTCCATCCAGGTCCACCCCAATGACGAACTGGCCGCCGTGCGGCATAACGGTTCCAAGGGAAAGACCGAGATGTGGTATGTCGTCGCTGCCGAGCCGGGGGCCCATCTCCTCGCCGGCATGACCGAGGAAATCACTCCCGAGGAATATGAGAAGCGTGTGGCCGACGGTACGATTACCGAAGTGCTGGCCCGTCATGACGTGCATCCCGGGGATGTATTCTTCCTCCCGGCCGGACGCATCCACGCTATCTGCGGCGGCTGCTTCATCGCCGAGATCCAGCAGACCTCCGACATCACCTACCGCATCTACGACTACGGCCGCCTGGGCCTGGACGGAAAACCCCGCCAACTCCACACCGAGCTCGCAAAGGACGCCATCGACTACAAGGTCTATCCGGAGTACCGCACGCCTTACACCCCCGTCAAGGACGCAGAGAACGAAGTCGTTTCCTGCAAATACTTCACCACCAGCATCTACGACCTGGACTCCCCCGTCACGAAAAACCTGGAGGACACCGATTCCTTCCTCGTGGTGATGTGCCTTTCCGGTCACGGCACCCTGACGGACGCCGAGCCCGTCTATGACGAAGAAGGCCGCCGCGGCCCTACCAAGGGTCACCGCATCGACCTTCGTCAGGGTGAAACCGTCCTCATCCCCGCCACCTCCATCGGCGTCACCTTCACCCCCGCCGAAGGCGGCATGAAGGTGCTCACGAGCTACATCAAGTAACAGTCACGCAAGGCATTAAACCTATGAGAGGTGCACCGGATGGTGCACCTCTCATAGGTTTATACGCAATCCTCATCCTACTTGCCAGTGAACACGCCGGAGAACAGGACAACACCGGAAGTCTTTTCCTGGATCAGATAGACGAAAGGATGGTCGGCTGTGAAGTAATAAGTGGTTCGATCATCCAGTGTCGAAGATCCCCAAATACTGGAATTGGTGGCAGCTGCCGCTTCTATTCCTTTCTCATTCACGGAAATCGTCGCTTTATGCAATACTGAACCAATCATCAATGGCAAGCTGTATTCCAGCATATTCTGGAAATCGCAAGGACCGAAAATGTAAGAAACTCCCATTTTTTTAAGCGCAGGCTTTACATCCATTGCCGACCTCGTTTTGAACTTGGGCATGACAACAATAACGTCTTTTGTATCCGAACTGAAACCGGAACTCTCTTTTATCCGGGGAATGACTTCAGCAATATCTCGCTCGGCTTGAGGAAGATATACAGATAAACAGAACTTACTGTTTCCCAAAGGAAGGGAAATAGCAGAATATACTTCGTTCGACTCATATCGAATCTCAAATTCTCCTGCCATAAAAGGAATGGAAAAATCCCCTTCTGAAGAATGGAAGGTTCTGTCTACTGTCGACTTGGGGTCAAAGGGGTAAACCATATCTGCCTTAAAATACATAGCATTTAACAGATATGCAAATGAAGCCTCGTCATATCTATCCAACATAGTTGGAATGAGCCCTTCCGTACAGTCATTCACCCAATTATTGATTCTCGAAGTAACTCGATCCCATTCTTTAAAAGGAAGAGATTCCGCAACGCCATAAAACACGTCCTCCATTTCTTTTTGAAAAGACTCTTGCACAGGATAATAGCTGTCAACGATAATGGCGTTTGCCATTTTCACAGTCGAGGACAGATCCACGGCTGGCAGTCCTTCTATAATCGTTCGGCAAAAAGAATTGAGTTGCGAAACTCCCTCGTCCAGCTTAAACGCTTTTAAGATCTCATCGCGAGCTTTTCCGGAAGTTCCGTTTGCCGCCATGGCCAAGTCCATATAAATGCTGAGTGGAGATATAACAAAACTGCTTTTCTTATCTTCGCTCACATAAAGAGAGTCCAGTAAATCGAATGCGAAATCACTATATCCTCTCACCAAATTCTTTTGATTCTGAGAAAGTGAAATCGTATTAATCTGCTTGGATGCCATGGGGCTCCTGACAGAAATCTCTTCAGAAAAACAATCTGACAGCATAGTATCTTTATCTTCCGATTGATTCAAAACTTCACAACCACAAAATAAAGACAAAATGGCAATGAGATAGCCAATGTTTTTACAAATCGTTTTCATAGTGTTCCTCCTTTATAATTCTAATTCCGGTGCGTAGACCATTATATAAAGACTGTTATAATTAGTAGATTGAATATTCCAATTTATGATATCGGTATTCAGCCAGATATCATCACATTGGCCATCTTGTCCCCAGTTAAACTGCACATACCTTCCGATTAACTCAGAATATCTTCCAGCATTTCGCTTATTCCTTTCTACCGATGATCTATCTCCATCTTGATAGTACTCTTTCATGGCATCAGCGACCACATAATGCACGTTGCTCCTTGATGCCAAAGGTTCCTCGTGTCCAATCTCGATAATTGCCGGTCGATTGTCTTGCATAATCAGTGTCGACAAATAATCAAAATCCACATTATCGACAAAGACATCAAAATGTAAAAATGAAACAAAGGCAGAAAGAATTTGATTAGAATCGGTCATCGCCGTCGTACGATAATACCTTGTGTTTGTTATTCTTCCTATATCAATCATCAGAGTTGACACAGCCTCGAAGGATTGACCGACACAAAGACTGTCAAGAGGCATTGATTGCCAAGTAATATCCGGGTCCTCGGTTGAAGGGAAAAATGTAACATCGCCAGGATTCAAACAGATATAATCAGCATCATCTGGGATATATTTATATGTAAAACTATCTACAAATGGAGAATACTGAATTCCTTCATAATCGTTCATATAATAAAGGAATTGCGCCATAGCAACTGGAAGACAACCTGTTGGACAACGTTGAAAGTAATTAATAGACGTAAATGGGGCTCGAATATTCCACGGATGACCTTGCCCCCATTTAGTTTGTAAAAGATGGTTTTTTACAATTACATTAGAACCAGATCTTGGCCCATTTGAGGATAGATTAGTCCACTGATTCAGCAACGTTGTATCCCATTTCTCATAAAAATCCTCCTGGACGGAATAATCGAGGTGGGTTTTCAAATACTTTATATTCTCAATAAAATGCTCATATAACAGAGCCAATGCAGGAACAGATGTCAAATCCGATTCTGAAAAACATCCATACTCGGATTTAGCAAAAACACGAGGCGCTCTTCTATCGGAAGATAAAATTTCCCATCCATTATCATAATTAACAATGAAGAGAGTCGTATCATTATCTGTGATGACCGGATCAATTCGTATATCTTGACTTCTTGTTTTGACTGGGTCAGACAAATAGTCATACACATCATTAATTGAAATTGAATAGCTACTACTAAGAGTACTATCTTCGTCGAATGGAACAGAAGAGACATCAACCTCTTTTGTACAAGCAACAGACATCAAAAAGAGTCCAAAAACGAATAATCTCGATTTGTTCATTAAGTTCATAACTTTGTCGTGTTATTTATTAGACTATCTATAATGATGTTATATCTAAAACTTCAACTCGAGAGAAATCTTTGTAACAGTATCAACTTAATCCGGAGTATAGTATAGATGAAAGGATGGACCTCATAACCTTCTCATAGTCACGATACCTTCATTCTTGCCTAAATCAGATCTTTTCAATACGAACTCCGTTTCATTGAGCTTCTGGATCGTATAGGTAAAACGGATAGTAACCGGTCCCCCATATACTTCTTCCTGAAGAGTCAGTTCATCACCCGAAACCGTGCACTTGAAGTCATCCTGGAAAAGAGACGAGATGCCGTTCACTTGAACCGTCCTGAATAAACTGAGCCGGTCCGTCCCGTTACTTTTCGCGCTATACTCGATCCTATCCCCCACAGCGAAAATGCCTTTTTCGTCCGGGACCGGAACAGTCCCGGACGAACCCGGTTCATTACACGCTGTCACTGTCCAATTCCCGCCCCGCTGAGACAGATCGACAAGCGATTCCTTATGGCAGGAGAAAAGGAGCAGGGACACCGCAAGGATCGACGCAAAACAAAAGAAACCGTTTTTCATAGCCTTTATAAGTTAGCACGTATTTGTTCGGCGATCTTCCGCTTCGTCGCCTCCAGCCAGAATGCGGCTTCCGGGCTTTCAATGGCATCCGGATCATACATGCCCTCGAAGGAGAAGCCCAGGATAGGACTTGCGTTGGGAAACAGGATCCCGGAAACCAGCACCCAGCCACCCGCATCAAAGTTCACCACATAGATCAGGTTATAGCCATCCTCGGAAACGGTCTTCAGCGTATATTTGTCGATACTCGGGAAAGTATCTTTAGCCAGATAACCCGCCAGAATTCCAGGAATCTGGTTCTGACTGACAAGGATACCCTTCTGGGAAGATGACTGCAATCCGCTTCTTGTAGAATCCGTACTCCGGAAATCTTCTGCAGGATTGTCTTTCGTAGAACAGCCAATAACAAAAGCTAATGATAAAACAGTAGCCAGAAATGTACGAATAATCGAAATGAACTTATTTTTCATAGTCTTATTGTGGTTAAATAAATAGTTCATTGCATCATACAGCGACATAAGACTTGCAAAACCACCTATTGTCCTATCCTTTTCTCACTAGAGTACAAACCATCCATTATATGTTTCTCCATTTTGGGTAGAAATAGACAACTGATACCTTCCTGAACCACCAGTAATAGGAAAAGAAACAACTCCAAACTGAGAATTGACAGTACCGGACTCGCACTCGCCTGTCACTAGATTCGTTACCACAATACTAACTAACCCAATATCAGTATAAAAATAGAATACTAACGCCGAGGATATCGAAGAGTATTCACAAGAAATGGGAATCAAAGAATGCCCTTGAGGGTCGTTTCCTTCTTCATTTGAGCCAGAGCCTCCACCTTCTAAAGGTATTCCATCAGCGCGACAACCCAAAGAGTAAGAATACGAAAACATGCCTAACGATAAAAAGGCACACAATAAAGTCACAATGAATCGTTTCATATTAATATTTTTTTCAAAAATAACAATATGAATCGATTAGACAAGACTTGTATATTCAAAATAATGCTATTATTAAGTCGCCTTAAGTGATTGATTATTAGGCAATAATAGGAGTCAACATACTATTACCATGGATGAGGCACTCCGGAAAGGCGTTTTTTATAGGGCGATAATAGTAATATTTTCTAGCTCCTTGTGGGATGGCTCGGTAAAAAACTCAAGAACAGATCCCGATCCTTCGGATTCGCCGTTTTTATGGCAGAAATCAGTTGCCACCTCATGTCGTAAACATTCTGTCTGCTTCTACTTCCCATGATCACTTTAATCGATGTATAGGAAAGGCCCAAGACAAGATACGCGAACAACATGATCCGATTACGGGTCAATGATGGCATTTGTTCCTTCAATTTGATAATCAGTCCATCATATTTCTTATCCAGATTATCAAGAAGTTTGTTCTGAAATTCCTCTGAACGGAATTTTTCTATCTCAGACTCATAGGCTTCAAGCATCGCCGTCTTGATTTGACTACTGGGATAGTAGTAAGCAGCACTGATCCGATCCATTGACTCAAAACCTAAAGAGCCCAACTCCTCACAAGCAAGACGGTATCGATCTGTCTCGAGTTTCATTTCCTCTTCGGCCATGCGACGGCGCTCTATGCTTCTTTTGTATAACAACCAGGCCACAATAGATACCGCAAAGACCAGCAACAGGATTAATGCATAGACAAACCGGTTTACCGCCTTCTGTTTCCTCAATAATTCATTAGTGGTCTTAAGATAACCGTTTTGTGCCTTGACGACAGACTGTTCCAATGAGACAATTGCCACGGAATCCACATAATCATACAGTTCACGTAGCAAAGGGAACGCTTTCTCCTGATTCCCTTCGGACAGCTGAATCTGATAATCCCGATTCATGACAAACGCTTTTTCCGCCGGCGTCCTTGACCGGGAATAAGCCGCCTTCAGATACTCATCAGAATCATCCTCGTGCAGCAATGCTTTGGATAGGGAATATGTTGCCAAGGCTCGGCTGTTCGGTTTGTAACCGAGAGCTTCCGCTCTAGTCAATCGGCTGATTACGCTATCCGGCCGATACGGCTCATCGACCAGAAAAACATCGGCAGAATTTGATAACGCTATCCTCAACCGAAGGCTGTCTTTTTTATCCGTTGCAATCCGGATGGCAGAACGGTAAACACTGTCGGCCTTCGACAATTCCGAATTGTCATAAAATGCCAAAGCAAGCTTTATCCGGGCATCATCCTCATGAACCTCCTTCCCGGCTAATCTGAAATACTCCAGCGCCCTTTCGATACTTGACAGTTCCTCCGGGTAATTGTGCGTTTTCGCAAAGACATAATAAAGGCTTCTCGCCGACATGCCCGCTAAAAACCAATCCTTCTGGAAGACAGCCTCATGCTCTGAACGCATGAACTGCACAGCAGCATCTTCGAGCTCTCCCGCACCTCGCAGCTGGTCTCCATAATAATACCTTGCTTTGAGTCTGTCCTTTCTGCTGCCGTACCGATCATACCAGTCTGCGACTCTGGCCATATCCTTGACACGACGACCGTCATCCACGTGATTCTTATCAAGTGCAATCGCATAGAGAAGGTCATAACGCATTCCCCGGACGGTTCCCAACGATGTGGAATCCACGTCATCAAATGCAGCCAATGCGTCGGCAGGGCTAACATCAAGCACTGCCTCAATCCTATCCAACTTTTTGTCAATCTCGTTATGACAGCTAGAAAGGACGATCACAATGAGCCAGAAGAAAGGACAATGATGCTTAGCCATAATCAGGATCTATCCTATTCCAGCCCGCGGGCGCGGAGGAGCGCCAACGGATCGGGATCCTCGCCCATGAAGCGATGGAAGAGGATCATCGGTTCCTCGGAGCCGCCCTTCTCGAGGAAGGTCTGGCGGAAAGCTTTGTTCGTGGCGGGGTTGAAGACGCCGTCGGCCTTGAACTTCTCCCACGCATCCACATCCAGGACCTCGGACCAGAGGTAGCTGTAGTAGCCGGCGCTGTAGCCGCTGTTGAAGATGTGGTTGAAGTAAGTGGTGCGGTAACGCGGGATGATCTCGTCGATGAGGCCCATTTCACCGCACACCTTCGTCTCGAAGTCGCGGATGGACTGGGCGTCGGTGAAGTTGGCGAGGTCGTCGAGCGTGAGCTCATGCCACTTCATGTCCAGAATGGAAGCGGCGCAGAGCTCACCGGTCGTGAATCCCTGATTGAACTTCAGGGAGTTCCCGATCTTCTCCACCAGGGCGGCCGGGATGGGTTCGCCGGTCTGCCAGTTATTGGCATAGGCAGCCAGGATCTCCGGCTCGAAGGCGTAATTCTCATTGAATTGGGAGAACATCTCCACGAAATCGCGTTTGACGGAAGTGCCGCTTACGGAGGGATAATGGCACTTTGTGAGGAAACCGTGCAGGGCATGGCCGAACTCATGGAAAGCCGTCTGGACCTGATCGATGGTGAGCATGGACGGGAGTTCCTCCGTCGGAGGGACGAAGTTACACACGTTCACGATGATCGGACGCGTGTCCACGCCGTTTTCCACATACTGGTCGCGGAAGTTGTTCATCCAGGCGCCGCCGCGCTTGGTGTCGCGGGAGAACCAGTCCTGGTAGAAGATGCCGAGCAGCGACCCGTCGGCATCCGTGAGCTTGTAGGCCTTCACGACGGGATTATAGACCTCCACCTCGGGGGCGGGCTCCACGTTCACGCCATAAACCTTCTTGGCGGCATAGAAAACGCCCTTGGAGACGGAATCGGCCTGGAAATAGGGTTTGGTGACGGACTCGTCCAGGTCGTACTTGAGGGCACGGACCTTCTCGGCATAGTAGAACCAGTCCCAGGGTTCGATTTCGTGACCGGCAACAGCTTCCATATCGGCCATCTCCTCGCGGGCCTTCCGCATGGAGGCATCCATGATGGGCTTCAGGAAGGCATCGACGGTTTCCGGGTCGCCGGCCATCTTGTCGGCGAGGAGGTATTCGGCGGAGTTCTTGTAACCCAGCAGGTTGGCTTTCTCCGTCCGGAGCTTCATGATCTCCAGGACGATGGCGTTGTTGTCGTACTCGTTGCCATTGTTGCAGCGGTTGGAATAGGCCTTGAAGGCCTTCTCGCGCAGGGCCCGGTCCTCGCAGGTGGTCATGAAGGCCGGATACTCGGACACGGTCACGCCGATGGCGTCCCGGAAAGCGTTGTTCTCCGCCAGGAGATTCTGGCCGAACTTCTGGCTCAGGACGGCGAGGCGGGAGTTGATTTCCGCGAAACGGGCCTTGCCCGCAGCGTCCAGGCCAACGCCGTTGCGTTCGAAGCGCTGGTAGAGTTTCGTCGTCACCATCTGCTGTTCCCGGTCCAGGCCGGACATGTCGTCATACACCGCCTTCACGCGGGCGAAGAAGGCTTCGTCCATGAAAATGGCGTCGTCGGCCTCGGTCACGAGCGGGGTGATCTCCTCCTCGACCGCCTGCATGGCCGGGGTGGAATCGGATTCGGACAGGTTGTAGAACACGCCGGAAACTTTCGCAAGAAGCTTTCCGGAACGCTCGTAAGCAGCGATCGTGTTTTCGAAGGTAGGCGCGTCCGGATTGGCGACGATCGCCTGGATTTCGGCCTTCTGGGCCTCGATGCCGGCCTTGACGGCGGGGACATAGTCCTCCACCGCCATCTTGCTGAACGGGGCTGTTCCGTAGGGGGTGTTCCAGTTTTCCTGGAAAATGTTCTTCTGTTGATTACAAGCCATAAACAGGAGCAGGGCAAAGGATGCCGCAATCGCTTTTTTCATATTGGAATCGGTTTAATTCACCTGCACGGAGACAGACGGTTCATCCACCAGGGTGAACTGCGCCGCGCCGCTGTAGATGGAAAGGATGCCTGTGATGTCCACGGTAGCGGAACCGTCCAGGATCCGGGCGTCCAGCTTTTCGTCCGAGAACTTGGCATAACCGCTCGTACGGACCTGGATGGAAGTGTTTCCCAGCGTAAAATAATGGGACACGTAGTTCGCCGTGGCGTACTTGATCATGATCTCCTTGTAGGTCCGCTCCGCATCGGAGCCGAAGCTCTGGAGCGTGATGCCGGGCGGCAGATAGTCTTTGGGCCTGCCGGTAATGGGGCCGTAACGGGTACTGCCGCTGCCGACTTCGGCCGTATCCCAGTTTCCGCTCCGGATATAATCGATATAAAGGGCCTTGGACATCGCCCAGGTATCGATCCCCCAGGTATAGTCGAAGCCCGGGATGCGGTCCCGCTCATTCTGGGGTGTGGACAGGAACACGCGGTTCTCGGGATTGCCACTCTTGTGGGCGAGGTTGCTGTTCGGGTACAGGAGGGCGAAAATCTCGTCGCCGTACTTCAGGCCCTTGACCGTCACGAGTTTGCCCCAAAGTTCCCCGGTATAGCCGGCGGAAAGGGCGGCCTTGATCTCGGCCTCCCCGACGACAGCAGGCGTCAGGGGCGTACCGTACGCTCCCCGGAAAACATGCTGGTCGATAATGGCCTGCAGGTCGATATAGGAGGTCTCATATTCGTTCGTAGAGGTGTTGTCCGCCTCCAGGCCCAACTGCGGCATGCCGTTGTAGGCGCCCAGGGTAAGTCCGTCGCAATAGACATAGATCCATTGGCCCAGCTTGTAATCGCTGTACAGGGAGGACTTTCCGATCTTCACGTCAATGCCGCCGGTCTCATCCTGGATATAGAGTTCCCGGTACAGGTTGCCGCTCCGGTCGTCGGAAGTCACCTGCCCCTTGATCCAGGTGTTGCCGGAGACTTCGACGCCGCCTCCCTTGTACTTGGACTTGAGCTGCTTGATGGTCGTGAAATGACCGCTGAAACCCGGAAGGGTGGATTCTGTGTAAAGGGTAAGCGGCGCCGGTTCGATCTCTCCGAAAGTCAGGACCGGATCCCATTCCTCTTTCAGACTCTGGCACGCGGCAAGAGCCATCGTGGCTGCGAACAATGCGAGAAGTGTCTTTTTCATGGCTTAGAATCTGAAATAGATGTTCAACATGTAGTTCGTACCCGCCATATAGAAATACTTCGGGTCAAAGCGGTAGAAGCGTTCCTTGGAAACGGTGTTGTCCACCAGGCGCGTCTGCTCGTAACCGCCGGTCTTGACGCTGCGGTTGTTCAGGAGATTCTTGGCATTCAGGGAGAAGCCCAGCTGATACTTCCGCTGGATATACCAGGATTTGCCGATGGAGAGGTTCACGAGCCAGGCGGGATCGAACTTCTCCTGGGCGGTCATGTAGAAGACCTCCTCGTCTGTGATGTTGTTGTCCAGTCCGGCCACCGCATAGTCTGTCCGATAGAGCGGATTCATGTCCAGGTAGGAGTCCCCGAAGTACTCCACGTCCGCGTCGATGAACCAGTAATTGTGGTTGTAGGACAGGCCGAGGCTGGCTGCCGTCTGCGGCGTGGAGGGAACATAGTGCTGATACTTCGTGCCGTCGGAAAGGACCGTGTTCTTCCAATACGGGACCAGGACATTGTCCATCACGGTCTCGGCGCTGTTGTCCACCGTCTGGGTCATGCGCGGGGTGGAAGTGTACTCATACCGGCCGAGGGCGAGCACGCCCTGCAGGGAGAGGTTCTCCACCAGGTACGTCGGAACCTTGAATCCCAGTTCCACGCCCATGTTCCGCTGGTCGATCCCGCTGATGGCGAAGTTCGAGAAGGCGTTCTGGAGGTCGTCGTAGGCGCTCATCACCTTGGACTGGTCGCCGATCATCGTGTAGTACGCCGTCGCCCGGACATTGATGCCGTTACCGCTGTACTGCCAGTTCAGGTCCGTGGAGAAGGTCTTGATGGGCTTCAGGTCGGAAACGATGGAGTTGCGGGTACGCGGGGACAGGAAGACCTGGTTGAACTTCGGAGCCTCGTTGAAATAGCCCACATTGGCATAGACGCGCATCGAGCCGCCGATCACGTAGTTCAGGCCCAGTTTCCCGGCGTATGTCAGGAACTTGGACACCTTGGACTTGCCCAGGGAGGTGGTCACGGTGCCGTCCGGTTCATAGGTAGGGTCGATGGCGACTCCGTCCACGACGAGTTTGTTCCCGTTCGCATCCAGGCCCGGGAAGAGGCCCTTCCGCATGAGGCCGTCCCGCCAGAAGGATTCATAGCCCAGCTGGCCCCCCAGGTGGGCGCTGAAATTGCCGAAGGTGAGCTTGCCGGTAAGCCAGCCGCCGAAGTTACGGACCTGCGCATAGTAGTCATAGCCGTATTTGTCCCCCACTCCGACCTGCTGGGCAGCGCCATGCTTCATGTAGTAGTCCAGGTCGTTCTGGAGCTTGTAGGGCTGGGCCGCAAAGTCACGCTCGGCGAAATTGTCGATATTCACAAAATGGCCGCCGCCCAGCAGGTCCGCAACGATCTTGTAATACTCCGTCCGGTTGATGCGGGCGTTCAGGCCGCCGTTCAGGACCAGGTTCTCCGCCGCCCTCCACTTGAAGGTCGCGGCCAGGTTCAGGTCCCGCTGGTCCACATGACGCTCCTCCTGGACATACTTGGAACGGCCGCCTTCCTGGATCGCATTCACTTGATACAGACGGTCCCAGTTCACATGGGTCAGCTCGGGAAAATCGGAAGCATGGGTCCATACCTCGTTCGCCCACGCGTACTTGAGCATGTTGTTCCGGTTCATGTCCGAATTGGCGTCGAAGAAGTAGCTCGGCAGGTTCCGGTAGTAATCCGGACGCGGATCCTGCGCGTCATACCAGTCCAGGGCGGTATAGCCGTTCTTGCCGAACCGGTACAGGACGGTGGCGCTCCCCTCGAACTTGTCGGACGGGGTGAAGTCGTACTTCAGGATGGCGATGGGTTCATTGGTCTTGCGCACACGCGTATTGCGGACCCGGCCGTTCTGATAGCCCCAGTTGGAATTGTACATGTTGTCCCGCATCAGGTCATAGACCTCCTGCGTGGAGGCATTCTGCGCACCGCGCTGGCCCGGCGTGGCAAAGAAGACCAGGCTCAGCTTGTTGGCATCGTTGAACACCTTGTCGGCAGCCAGGTAATAGGCGAAGGAACGGTAATACACACCGTCGATCCAGTCGTTGCCGCCCAGGCGGGCGGACACGTTGGCCGCGAACGCCCAGCCGTTGTCCATCAGGCCCGTCGCATAGGACCCCATGAGGCGGAGCCGGTACAGGGAACTGTTGGTAAGCACGCTTCCGCGGAAGCCCTTGCGGACGTTGGACGCATTGCCGAAAATGTTGGTCAGACCGTTGTAGCCGCCGAATCCGAAATCGGACATCTCCGCACCGTTCACCGTCTCCTTGGAACGCATGGCCTCGTTGAGGCCGCTCCAGAGCGAGAACGGGGAATAACCGGTGATGGCGTCGTTCATCTTGACGCCGGCCAGGTACACGTCCTGCGACTCCGAGCTGTAGCCGCGGGCGCGGAAACGGACCGCACTGAAGTTGTAGCCGGCGATGTTGTTGAACACATCGTTGGAGCCGAACAGGATGGTGGGATTGTCGTTGTAGCCGCTGTCTTCCAGGTCGAAGGCTGCGAACGAATCCTCGTCCAGTTCAGTGACGCGCTGGACTCCGGTCAGGGAGAGATTGAACATGTTCTTCACATAGCCGTCGTTCACCGTCACCTGCACCTGGGTTTCCAGGAACTCGGGCGCATTGATGATGAGGGTGTACATGCCGTCGGCGAGATTCTCGATCAGGAAGGATCCGTCCTCCGCCGACGTCGCCGCGGCGATCTCCGATGCACCCTGAAGCAGGGTAAGCCGGGCATTCTCCACGGGCTGCCGCCCGTTCCGGTCCACCACCGTACCCTTCACACCGCCGCTGTACTGCTGGGCGAGGAGGACGACGGAGGCAGCCAGGGCGGCCATCGTCAGGAATAGTCTTTTCATCATATCGGAAACTTATTTCTTGATGACAATATAGGTGGGATAGTGGTCGGAGTAACCGCCGACGAAGGCTCCGTTGGAGAAAGTCCGGAACGGCGTTCCCTTGTACTGGCCGCTCTGGTTGGTCATGAACGGCTTGGAGAAGATCCGGCCGTAGTACTTCTTCTTCGTGATCGGAACGATTTCGAAGGTACCGGCAGGAGCCTTGGCCAGGTTGTAGCTGACCAGGATGCAGTCGTAGATGTTGCTCTCTCCCCGGTAATACAGGGAGCTGTAACCGGCCTTGAGCATGGACAGGAACGGGGAGAAGAAGTCGCCGGGAACCATCTCGCCGATGGTTTCCCGCCCCCGGAGATAGACAGCCATGGACTCGTCGGTAGGGTTGTCGTTCATATCGCCCATCACCACGCACTTGATCCCCGGATACTTCTGCTCCATCTGCCGGAAGTGATTGTAAACGATCTCACCGCCGCGCGCCCGGAGGTCTCCGGACTTCTCGCCCAGCCGGGAAGGAAGGTGACAGACATAGAAGGCGAAATGTTCCCCGTCGATGATGCCGTGGGCCATCAGGATGTCCCGGGTCCGGAACGCATCCTGTTCCTCCTTGGTCATCCGGAAAGGGATGGCGCTGCCTTCGAAAGAATACGGGATGGACTCACTCTCCACGAGGGTCATCTTGGAGGGATCGTAGAACAGGGCGACATCCACGCCGCGGCGGTCCGGGCCGTCGTAGTGGACGATCTGGTAATTCGCATCGGCAATGGCCGGTTCGATGACCAGGTCTTCCAGCACATGGCGGTTTTCGATCTCGGAAACGCCCAGGACCGTGTGCCAGACCCCGTTGTCTTTCTTCATCTCGGCAATGACCCTGGCCATGTTGGCGAGTTTCTTGTGGTATTTCGCCTCGGTCCACTCGTTGGCGCCGTCGGGAAGGTACTCATAATCGTTCTTCCCCTCGTCATGATACGTGTCAAAGAGATTCTCCAGGTTGTAGAAACCTATGATGTGTCTCTTGCCGGAGCCCTGGCCGTACGCCGAATAGGCCGGTAGGACCAGTGCCAGGATCAACAGTGAGTAAAGGTATCTTTTCATCTTCAGGAAATTTGTTCGTTTATCTGATCCACCAGTCCCCGGGCTTTTCCGCCTCGATGGCATCGGCGGTATCCTTGCCAACTTTGCCGACGAGATTCGGGAAAAAGTCGATGCCGGTTTTCTTCTCCAGGTCATCGATGGACAGGATGTATTTCGTGTAATCGCCCGTGGCGATCGACGTGTCATGAGGAAGGTAAAAACCTGCCGCCATATAGCCATTGGTCGCATAAGTCGACGACCCTCGGTACAAAACAGCTTTAAAATACGCAGCAGGAATCCGCACGGAGAATCCGGAACTGTTACCGGAGAATTTGGAAGATCCTCGCAGGTCGCAACCAGTCACGACGTATAGCGTATCGGCAAGATCGCCATAACTTCTGACCTTTCCTTCCAATCTAGCCCAAATGCCGGAATTAAAAGCGCCATCCTGAGGCGTCATATTCGTAGGATAGCAAGTAGAAGACACTGTCGCCTGACTCTGTTGACGGTCTGCCCGGGGAATCTGATGACCTCGATTCCAATTACCTCCGCCAAAAGCGGTTCCCCCATAGGAATGTGATGTGATATCAGGTTGAATTTCTGCTGGAAGAAGAGGATCAAAACCCCATACATAATCGAAACTTCCGGATCCACGGAGTTTCCGATTCAGCGGATAAGCAACCCATACGGACACATGTTCCTCATAGTCCCAGTAAAAGGACCAGTTGCGGGTGCCGCTGCGGGACTCGTTCTCATAGCGGCCACCCTTCATGTCATGGGCAAAGAACTCCCGGCCATCCCCTGCTGTCGTGGCGGGAAGCTCCAGCCAGTCCGGGCGGGCCACGTCGGAGCCGTAGCGCCCCGTGGAAGGGGCCACGCCCTTCTGCTCGACCGTCACCCTGGATTCATACCCGTTCTTCGGTTTCAGCACGAGGGTCACCTCTCGGGAGTCCTCGCCGGCATTCGCTTCGTAGCGGAAGCGGATATCGGCCTTGCTGGCCGTTCCGGAGGACGGATCCACCGAGGCCCATCCGCTCCCGGAGCCGTATTCCAGCGAGATGGTCCACTCCCCCTTTGCCGATACGGCGACGAACGTACTGCCTGCCTCCGCCTCCAGCAGGCTCTGGCGGATGCTGATGGTGGCGTCGTTATCCACGATCGGCTCCTCGCCCTTCCCGCAGGAAACTGCAAGAAGGGCAAGGGCCGTCAGGGCATGGATGACAGGTCGTTTCAGCACCACTTACTTGGCCTGGATGCCGAAGAGGGCGGCACGGGTGTTCGAGCCGCTGGTCTCCACCTTCACGGTAGAGGTGGCCGGGAAAGTGATGGTATATTTGTCACTTTCCGTCACCGTCAGGGTGTACGGGCTAGAGTTGGCCAAACCCTCGTTCGCCGCAGGAGAAACGCTACCGACCTTCTCGTCATTGACATAGAAAATCAGTTCCGAGGCCTTGTCTTTCCAGGAAACAGCATAGAAAGTCAGGCTGGTAGAATTATCCGGAAGGGTCAGCGTAGAGGTTCCGGTCTTCTTGCTGGTGCCCAATTTGAGGACAGCCACATCGGCCGTACCGTTCACGGTCGCTTTGTCGCTATAGGACTGATCTGATCCGGAAGTCCAGGTGACGTTGCTGGCGAAATCACCGGTGGGCTGTTCGCCGCCACCGCCCTGGCCGCCATCGCTGATCTTTTCGACGAAATAGGCGTACATCACTTCAATCTTGTCATTATATGAACCGCGGTAACCGATGATCTTGATCTTGTCTCCTTCAGCCAACCCCAAAGAAGCGTAGGACTTGTCATTGGACGTACCGTAGCCGAGTTCTGTCGCCGTCAGGCCATAGACGTACACCGTTCCGGTTTCATCAGTCAGATCGAAGTTACCATAGGTCGTATTGATGCTGCCTCCGATCGTGCCTGTCAGTTCATACTTCTGCGAATCGGACTCTTCTGCAGCAATGAATTCAGCGACAGTTGCTTTCTTGACATCGCCGGATTCGCCACCACCCTGGCTGCTGCCATCATCCTTGTAGCTGACGAAATAGGCGTTGAGCGCTTCGATCTTATCGTTATAGGAACCGCGGTTGGCCTTGATCGTAATCGTACCGCCATTCTTGATACCATGGGCAGTGACCAGGTCCTGGAACTTCTTCTTCTCGCCGCCCTTCGTAGAAAGGACGCCATAGACATAGACGGTACCCGTCTCATCGGTCAGGTCAAAGTTGCCGTAAATGTCACCGTCTTTCAGATTGGAGATGACACCCGTCAGTTCGTACCAGTCCGTCGTGCTCTCTTCTGCGGAAAGGAACGTGGCGACTGTCGTGGCACCATGCTCCGTTTCTTCCACAGGCTGGGCTTCCTCGAGCGAGAGGATATACGCATTCACCGCCTCATGCTTTTCACTCTTCTCGTAATACTCGTACGTGGCGGCCAGCGTCACCTTGGCGCCAGCAGTAAGTTTGTCGGCATAGTCCGCAATGTTGTCCGTACCATAGACGTAGATGGTACCCGTTTCATCGGTCAAGTCGAAGTTGCCATACTGGGTGTTGATCGAACCACCGACCGTGCCCGTCAGTTTATAGTATGTGCTGTTGTCCGCAGCAGCGATAAACTCAGCCACGGTCTTGGCGGGGGCATTCTCATAATCCGGTGTCGTACTACCGCCATCCGTCTCACCATTCAAACTGTAGATATAGCTGGCACCCTTGCCGACAGTCTCCGGCGTGTTGCCCTTGTAATTCACGACCGGACCATACACGATCACTTCGTCTCCCGTCTTCACTTCCTTGTCACCAGAACGCCATTTCCGGTTGTTCAGATAATAGGTCTGGAAGGCCTTGAATACATCGGTAGATCCTTCGGCGTCCACCATATTGAACGTGGCATTTCCGTAGGTTCCACTACCCTCGAAGGTCGTTTCCACCGTCGAAACGCGTCCCTTGACATAGACGCTCTTGTCGCTCTGGACATCCGCTCCGAGTCCCTCTATGAACTTGATGGCGCCCGCGACGCTGAAGGGGCTTTCCAGCGTGCCGTCGCCCATCTGGATCTCACCGCCGGGACCGGCCTGGGTCACCTTCAGGGTGGCCTTGGAAAGGCCGATGGTGAAGATTACCTCGCCTTCGCGGTTGTTGGACTTGTTTTCAGTGACGGAGACCGTGATGGTCTGCGCTTTCGTGGATCCCTGACCGCTGGTCACATTCAGGGCTACCCAGTCCGGATTGCTCTGGATCGTCCAGTCGCGGGTGGCGGTCAGTTCCACGGTCTTGGAACCCTCCGCTTCGCCAAAAGCCAGTTCGACGGGACTGACAGTAACTTTGGCCGGTCCCAGGTCCTCCTCCTTCTGCTGGCAAGCGGTAAAGACCGCGGCACCGGCAAGGAGAGCCATGAAGAAATGTCTGATTTTCATAGTATCCAATTTTAAATGTTATAATTATCGGTTGGTTTACCCCAAGTATGCAAATGTAACGATATGTTTCAAAAAAGTCAAGGGGAAAACAAAAAAGGCGCGGTCCCGTGAAGGGCCGCGCCTGGATATCACAGAAAGTGTCTATTCTGTCTTACCGTTCAGGGAAACGATCACGTTGTTGGCCTTGAACTCGACAATCTCCTTGTAGAGTGTCAGTTCACCGGAAACGACCACTTCATCACCGACGGCAATCTGGTCGGTGGAAGTGAAACTCGCCCCACCGAACCACTTGCCACGGTAGATTTCCAGCTGATAGGTCTTGCCGCCATCGTCGGAGATCCAGTACTGGGCATTGCCATACTGCATGCTCACATCGTCAATCTGGGAAATGATGCCCTTGACGTAAACGGTACCGGCAGGAGTCTCGCCACCAAGGACAAGATCCATTGCCTTGGTCACATTGTAAGGACTTTCCGCCGTGCCTTCACCGGCAGGAAGCGCCTTGCCGTTCAGGGTGTAGATATAGTTCTTGGCATCGAATTCGGGCGTACCGTTGTACACCTTGACCGCACCGTAAACCACCACTTCGTCGCCCACCTTGATCTGGTCCTCGGAAGTGAACTTCTC
>OCTW013383815.1_pt1 | contig 21649 bp, 16 predicted proteins | sample 1539671 | NCBI WGS metagenome assembly OCTW01 (sample SAMN02144230, study PRJEB22623) | gut metagenome | biome: sheep rumen | host: Ovis aries | place: New Zealand
AACTGGTGGTTCGGCTTCTCGTATTTCAATCTGCCTAACGCTTCGTCCTTGGAAATGACTCCCGCGAAATAGAGGTCAACGGTATTAAAAACCTTGTCGTTTGCTATGCCGCCAGCCACGGCATCATACGTCTGCTGCGGCTTCTCTCCCTTCCTGCAAATGGCCACATAGTCGAGCCATTCTTCATCGTAACTTGGAAAGGATTTGATGGTAAAGTCAAGTGTTTCCTCATCCAGTTCATACTCATTAATGAATGCCTCCTTGCCTCTACGAGTGAATCGCTCGGCATAGCGGACGGCCTGTTCACGAATGGCTGTCAGATAGAACCCCTTTCCGAAGTCCAACTTGTCGCGTGAATGCAGCACGTCGGGCTTTTCAATTATCGAGGTCGATGCGTGATAGAGTCTCATGCCAGCGCTCCCCTTTCTTTTAACACTTCAGTCAATTCCTCTACAAGATAGTCCTTGCTGAACGTGTGCAACACGTCATAGCAGGGCACAATATAGTCGTTCAGTACTCCCGACGACCGCAGCGCACCATACACCTGCGACGCACTCTTATTAAGCGCATCCGACAGGCTGCCAACACAGAAGGTGATAAAGTCCAAATGCTCCGTTCTCATACTTCATATGCTTTTGGGTCCAAAGTTACAAAACTTTTTCTATATAGCATCCTTTTAGTTTGAATTTCTGTGTATTATCTCCAAAAAAGACCGCCACAATGGACGGCCTGTAAGATATAATAATATGGAGAAACAAAGGGCGGGAAAGGCTACGGGTAGAAACAAATCCTATTTTATCATTTCTTTCATATTCTATAAAGTCATAATCAGTTCTTCTGCATGCACTTCTATAAACCATTCTTTCACAATCTGAATTTATCCGACAGCGTCGGACTTTTTCCCAAAGATACTTGCTCCTGCATTACTGTCACGAATAAGCAAGCTACAGAGCTGTTGATGTAAATTATCTCGCAAAGTACGCAAAGACGCAAAGCTTTTTTTTAGGATGCGAAGAGTTCAAGAATATCTCTTATTTTGTAGAGACATATGGATTGATCAGATAAACTTCATATTCTTACAGACTTTGCGTCTTTGCGCTCTTTGCGAGAAATTCTTTTTCCCAAAGATAGTAACATCCAAATAATCAGAGCGTTTATTGAAGAAAACTTAGCTTTTGCTGAAAATAATTGTAACCTCAAAGGGCTTATTGTAATTTTGTTGTGTCATGAGATAACTTACCTATCATGAGAGAAAAGTACAATCTAACATAACAAATACGCTTATGAAAAAATTCAGTAAGGTCGTCAGTGCATGTATTCTGATGTTAACCTTTTTCCAAAACACTAAGGCTGAAACAACGTTTCCGTTTCTAACCTTTCTTACCCAAAATGGTAATTCTACCACCATGTCAGTCACATCTTTATCCATGACAGTGTCGGGTTCTACGCTCTCTGTCACGAATGCAGAAGAAACAAAATCGTTTCAACTTGCTGACTTAGTCAAGATGTATTTTTCCAATTCATCTACGGGTATCAGCGACATTAGCTCGGATACGGAGTCACAGAAAGTAGATGTGTATACCATGAATGGTATTCATATCGGTCAATTTGCATCGCAGACAGAGGCGATGAAAGCTCTCACTAAAGGAGTTTATATTATCAAGTCGAACAAGAAATCTATTCAAGTTGCTGTACAATGAAAAGAATAATATGCGTTATATCCCTGCTTTTGCTGGTATTAAATCTTTCAGCCCAGACTCTTCATGTGGTCGTCGGTAATACTACCTATATGTTTCCGGCAACTCAGGCTGGTGAAATGAATTATACCGATGGTAGTACACTTACGATTGTCGACAAGTCATTTACGCTGGCTGATGTCAGTCGTATTTATGTAGACGACAGTGAAGTGACAGATAATACAGTTCAGGTGTCTTATTCTGGTTCTTCGGCTTCGGTCAAGGTGTCAGGAAACATTGCCAAATATATTGTTCCTACGATAAGCGGTGCCCATGTCAAACTGGTTCAGAGTGAGGAGGTTGACGATAATGTGGGTGAAATCACCTATAATCTTACCGGTACATCTACCGACGGCGAGTTTTATATGGAGGGCAGTTACAAGGCTACTATCGAACTCGATGGTATTACGCTTACCAATGTTACCCCTGTATATTCCGGTGCAGCTGTTCATATTCAGAATGGTAAGCGTATCAACGTGAAGGTGATTACGGGTACCGAAAATACACTTGTCGATGCAGCCAGCGGTTCACAGAAGGGTGCTCTTTATATTAAGGGGCATGCAGAGTTTAAACAGAAGGGTACGCTTAATGTAACGGGTAATCTGAAACATGCCATTAAGACGGGCGAATACTTCTCTTTGAAAAATGCAACGATAAATGTTCTTGGTGCTGCTGGCGGCGATGGTATCAACTGTGCGCAGTATTTCCTTATGGAGAGTGGTTCTCTTCATATCAGTAATCCGAATGATGATGGCATTCAGGTAGATCTTGATGGGGATACTTCTACTGGTGAGACGACAGATCATGAAGATGAGGATAGCGGTAATGCTTATATCAATGGCGGAACGATTACAGTGAATTCTTCTGCCTGTGGTTCATGGGACAGTGACGATAACGAAGCCAAAGGTACATCTTGTCTGAATGCCGATGGCGATATTACGATAACCAGCGGCACTGTTACGATGAAAGCAACGGGTTCCGGCGGTCGCGGTATCAAGTGTGATGGTATCTTCACGACCACTGGCGGTACTGTAGATGTCACTACCACCGGTGCGCTCTATTATAATAATGGTACTACTGAAAACAAGGCTTATATGGGTAATACGGATAATATCAGTTCTGATTATTACTGTGCTGCCAAGGGTATCAAGGCCGGTGACAGTGATACCTCTACCGGTGGAATCGTTATCAGTGGTGGCACCATCAATGTTACCACGTCCGGCTATAATGCTGAGGGTATCGAGAGTAAGAATACCATAGAGGTGAATGGTGGTTATGTTACTGTCAATTCTTATGATGATGGTATCAATTCATCGCAAGATATGACGTTTAATGGGGGATATGTCTATGCACGCTCTACCAATAACGACGGTATAGATGCTAATGGTAATCTGTATATTAAGGGCGGACTAATCTTTGCCAACGGTAGTTCTTCTCCAGAACTGGCTGTCGATGCCAACTCTGAGTCGCAAAAGAAAATATATCTTACAGGTGGTACCCTTGTTGCTATCGGTGGACTTGAGTCGGGTGCCAGTTTGAGTCAGAGTTGTTACTCTACTTCTTCATGGAGCAAGAACACTTGGTATGCCATGACTTATGGTTCTACGACTTTCGCCTTTAAGACTCCTTCTAGTGGTGGTACTACGATGGTTGTATCGGCCTCCTCTACCCCAACCCTCAAGTCTGGTGTAACCGTATCTGGCGGTACTGAAATATTTGGCGGTGCAGGAGTACTCGATGCATCGGTTTCTGGCGGTTCTACCGTATCCCTTTCCAACTATAGCAGTAACGGTCAGGGTGGTTTTGGCGGTAATACCGGTGGCGGTCCAAAAGGATGGTAATAAATATTCTGAGTACTTATGGCATTACGCCATCAAGTAACTCAGAATTTTTTTCTCTCTCGTTGAAAGTCAAATATAAATAAAAGAAGTGTTTGTGTTAGTTCTATTTACTAAAGCATGCCTAATTGCTTTTTTACAAATGCAAAGTTAAACAAATTGCCAAGATATTGCAACATAAACAAGCAAAATGATACAAGAAATATTACATAACTTACAATATGTAATTATTGCCGTTTGTATTTTATAAAAATGTAAGCAAAATACGGGGAAAAAAAAGCTATTTATGAAAAAAGACCCCAGCTAAAGCAGGAGTCTATGATGTCATTTCAAGGTAATCATTGATCATTAATTGGCTGCTGAACCTGATAGTCCTCACGGAGTATGAGGTTCATTCACTTAAATTATATACTAAAATATTAACGTGTAATCCTTCTATTCATTACTCAGTTTGCAAAGTTACTATATTTCTACGATTTGTACAAGAATTGCACCAAATTACTGTTTATAAGCATCATATTTTTGGGAAAATCAAAAAAATATGTATGTCTGCCCAACCTCTGCCCATCGGGGCTTTCGGTATGGGTATAGACGTTACAAAGATAATACTTTTACCTTGAAAACCACTTTGGTTGGTAAAGTATGATCTCAAGGTCCGATTTAACATTATTAAATATAAATATGTCAAAGAATTCTACTTTTGCGTGATTTTTCTGCTAAAAAGTTTGTGTTATCAATGATTATTCGTATCTTTACAGCGTCAGTCCTCGCCAAGCCTCTTAACAATGCTCAAATCGTGCGAGGCGTTTTTTGTTTATACACATTTGAACATGGCGAATCTTATTCCCTTTACAAAACGGTTTGAATCTTCTGAAAATCTCATTAATTTGCTTGAATCTCGAGGTTTACAAATTTGTGATAGAAACAAAGCCATACAATACCTTGACAACATTGGTTATTACAGATTGTCTGCTTATATGTATCCTTTGTTGAAGATGCCCAAAACAGCACATTTGTATAAGGAAGGTTCAACATTCAAAAAGGTGATGATGCTTTATCGCTTTGACAAGAAACTGAGACTGCTCATGTTCAATGAAATAGAAAAGATTGAAATTGCTATCAGACGTGCGGTGATGCAAATAACAGCAGATATGACAGGCAATCCTTTCTGGCTTACTGACTCTTCTTATTTCTTGGATAGTTCAAAGTTTAATGAAACAATGCGAGCTATATCCAAGGAATACAGTAAATCTAAGGAGGAGTTCATTCTCCATTTCAAACGAACCTACTCAGAGCCTTACCCACCATCGTGGATTTTAGGAGAACTGCTTACTATTGGAAATGTCAATGCCATTTATCGCAACATTAAACAAAATCGTATACGCAAACGCATAGCAAAACGTTTTGGTTTACCTATCAATGTGTTTGAGTCATGGCTTACGGTTATTGCTGTTACTCGAAATGCCTGTGGCCATCATTCAAGAGTATGGAACAAGCAGAATGCTATTCAGCCAGCAATTCCCAATAGTCCCGCAGGAGAATGGATAACGCAGCCAACAGATTCCATGCGTGCTTACTTTGATCTTTGCATCATCAAGTACTTTCTTAATGTTATATCCCCCAATAATGATATGCAGTCCAAACTAACATGGTTGTTCATTCGGTTTCCTGAAATTGACTTAAAAGCTCTCGGCTTTCCACAGGGATGGGAAACGGAACCATTATGGAGGTAAATAGATGCAATAATTAAAGACAGACGTTAAAGGAAGATACGACTATTATCCATATGAGAATACTACATACGGCCGATATTCATTTGGGCCAAATTATCTATCAGAATTATGAACGAAGAGATGAGCACGATCATTACTTCAAACAGCTGAAAGAGTGGTGTCTGCAATATCAGCCAGATGCTTTGGTGGTCAGTGGCGACCTATTTGATATTCAACAGCCTTCTGCTGCAACCAAAGCTTGCTTTAATCAGTATTTCGCCGAAATACACCGTTCCTGTCCGTCTATGAAAATTATCATGACGGCTGGTAATCATGATTCTGCTTCGCGCATTCAGGCTGACCACGTGATCTGGGATATGGCTCAGACGGTATTAATCGGAACTTCTCCTGCCTACGATGCGCAAGAGGGGTGGGAACAGAAATATATCATAAAACTGCCTGCTGGATATGTGGTGGCGTTGCCATATATGGCTGGTGACAGACAGGAGCAATGGCAACACTTGCTTCATTGCGTTGAAACTGACAATATAGCGCATCTACCGGTGGTGATGATGGCTCATACTGCGGTAGCTGGACTGGATCTGAAAGGGCATGATTTTGAAATCGGTACGCTTAAAACGCTGTCAATAGACCAGTTGGGCGAAGGCTATGATTATCTGGCCTTGGGCCATATCCATAAGCCACAAACGATCGGGCATCAGGAGGATGCTATGACGGAAGAGGTTACCTACCCTGCCCCGGTAGTTCGCTATAGCGGCAGCGCACTTCATGTAAGTTGTGATGAATCTTACCCGCATACGGTGAGTCTGGTAGATATCGATAAGCACGGTGGCCTGGTACATATCAAGCAATTGCGAATAGACCAGCTTCGCCACTTCTATATATTACCCGAAGACCAAGACTGCTACACCGATGCAGAAGCCGCTATAGCCGACATCAAGCAATGGGCTGAGACCCACCGGTCGGGATATATTCGACTGAAAATGGATTATCAGGTGGCTTTACCTTCCAATTTTAACCAAATGGTATATGATGTGATTGATGCCTATCACGATGAGATACGATATAATCCGAAACTGATATGGATGGGGAAACCTACAGCGCAAGAGGGTGATTCGAACCGGCCTAAGATAGAAATCGCTGAACTGCAACAGATGAAAGATCCGATGCATTTTATCGCACAAACCATCGATAACTATCCCGGCCTTGACCTGGAAGAACTGCGTGAAGCTTTCGAAGAAGTAAAATTGGAAATGAAACGAAAAGATGAAAATTAAACAACTCCATTTACGAAATATTGCATCTATCGAACGTGCGGATATTGATTTTGAACACGATCTGGTAGACCCTATCACAGGCGAGCAAGCTCGTACATTTCTGATTGCCGGAAATACCGGTGCCGGAAAATCGGCTATTCTCGATGGTATCGCGATGGCGCTTTATAAAAATACACCTAGATTGGCGGGGGTAGAGAATCCAAGCAGGAATAACTATACGAATACGGATGGCGAAAATATCAGTGTGAATAGTATTGAGCAGTATACGCGTCTGGGTATCTCGCCTAAAGATGAATGTTACAGTGAGGTGGTCTTTGAGAGTAATGAGGGGCTGGAATGCCGCGCTCGCCTTACACTCGGCATTTATTTGGGTAGAACGGATGCCGATGGACAACGGCATCTGAAACATAATACGCCTAAATGGGAGGCGAAAATGGGTTCTGAGGATTGGGTGAATGTCGATAAAAAGACAGGTGAACCGATTCTGACGGCTATCGGTCTAAACTTTGAACAGTTTGGTCAGATGGCGATGCTGGCACAAGGACAGTTTGCTGCTTTCCTCACGGGTAATAAGAAGGAGCGTGAGTCTATCCTCGAACAGTTGACGAATACTGCACATTTCTCGAAATATGGTGAAGCCATCAAGAATCTTTATGACCAGGCTAAAGTGAACCGAAAAACGGTAGAGGTGAAACTGAAAGCCGAGAAAGAACATACCATGGCGGAGGAGGAGGTGAAGCAGTTGAACGATCAACTGACGCTACTTACTGAACAGCAGAAAGCGGAGGCGGAAAAGCGTCAACAGTTAGAAGGACAGATTACTGTACTGAAAAATTATCTGGCGGCAAAGGATGAAAAAGAGCAGCTGAATAAGCAGTTGACGGAATACCGACTCCATTTCAAAATACTTTCTGCTGATATCCTGTATCGCCAACAACAGTTGCAAAAAGCGGATTCGTATATACAAGAACTTCAAACCTGGTTGAAAAACCATGAAGAGCGTGAAGGGGTATATTCGCAGGTAGACCTGATCTCGGAACGACTAAAACAATGGCGCAAAAAGAAAGACGATGGCAGACGACTGGCAGAAGGTCTGGAGGCTGAAAATAAAAAGACGACACTTCTTGAACGTACCAAAAATGTGGCTGATGCGGATTTAAAAACGTCAAAACAGAAAGTGGAAGCGCTACAAGAGCTTATCGATCAGCTGAAAGGGAAACTCTCTGCTCTTCATCCTGAAGAGATCGTACAGCAGATGGATGCGCTTCATCAACGCAAAGAAGCACTCCAGCAGTTGCAGACCTTACTCCATAGATTACAGGAAGATCGTGCCGAAGCACAGCAGCTGAAACTTCGTATGCATGAGGCACAGCTACAGATAGATAAGCAAAAAGAGAAGTTGAAGCAAGCGTACACGGATTATACACTTGCGGATGAGAATAACAAGAAAGCTCAGGCGCTGCTGCAAACCATGAAAATGAGTATGGACGATAAAATCATGGAACTGCGAAAAAGATTGCACGATGAACATGCGGATACGTGTCCGCTGTGCGGTCAACCGCTGACAGGCCATCTCATGGATACTGATTTTAGCGAAATACTCAGTCCACTGCAACAGCATCAGGCAGCAGCTCAACAGGCTTTGTCGCATGCGCACGATTTATATCTTCGGGAAAAGGGTGTATACGACCGGCAAAATGGCGAATTGCATACATGGCAGACTGCAGCCGATAAGGCTGACCAGGCAAATAAAACGACGGAAGAAAAAATAAAAGCTCTCGCACGGTCTTGTGCACTTGAAGGAAAATCGCTGGCTGACGAAATTCCATCTGTGATAACGGCAATGGATCGAAAGATGGAAGAGCTGAAGCTGCAACAAAAACAGGTGGAATCGTTAAGAAAGCAGATTGATCAAATCCTGGAGGACAAAAAACCGCTCGATGTTGGCTATCAGAAAGCGATTGCTCAACAGGGGGAATGTGTCACTGCTCTTACACGACATCTGGAGATGCTGAAAAATATGAAACAGCAGATCGAAACGATAACACACGATGTAGAAGTGCTCGATACGCAACTGCATACGCATCTGGATCGTTGGTATGCTGACTGGCAGACACAGATAGACGAAACGACGCTTCGCCTGAAAGCTGATGCCAAGGAGTATGGCGACAAAAAAGGGAATTTGGAGCGCGCTCGCGCGAAATCTTACCAACTGCAGCTTTGCATGGAGCAAATACTGAAAACGCAACAAGACGTAACGATACTGTATGCTGACTGGAATACGGATGCCCTGGAACCAAAATCGTATGGTACTGAGGATATGATCAATGTGTGGACAAAATTCTATGCTCTGGTGAAATCGCATGCAGAAAGAGTACGCACCGTAAATGATATCCTGAAGAATGAATATCAAGGGCTGGATATGTCTACTCTTGTAAAACAGCGTGATGATCTGTCTGCGTCTATTCAGAAACGGGCAGAGCAGATGGGAGGTATTCAGACAGCGCTACAGAAGAATCAGGAAAATCGGGAAAGACTTGCTCTGATTACGCAAGAAATGCAACAGGCTGAAAAACGACTGAAAAAATGGGATATCATCAATAAATATTTTGGGGGAACACGATTCCGTACATTGGTACAGTCGTATATCCTTCGCCCATTGCTCAATAATGCGAATGTATATCTGCGCCAAATTACTGACCGATATGAATTAACCTGCAGCGAGGAAAACGAGCAACTGAGTATTTTGGTTCTCGACCGGTATAACAAGAATCAGGTAAGAAGTGCTACCGTCTTGTCGGGAGGTGAACGGTTTATGATTTCTTTATCACTCTCCCTGGCTCTATCTAGTCTGAATCGACCAGATATGAATGTGAATATTCTCTTTATCGATGAAGGTTTTGGAACACTCGACGAAAAGAGTCTGGACAGTGTTATGGAAACGCTCGAAAAGCTACAGGATATAGCAGGACAAAACCATCGCCGTGTCGGTATTATCTCACACCGTGAAGAGCTTTACGACCGTATACCTGTGAAAATAGAAGTTCGCAAGAAAGGTGAAGGGCGTAGCTTTATTTCGACGACGTAATCGAAAAGAAAAAGACAGAGCTCGTATGAGCTACTGTCTTTTCTACCTGACAATCTTTTTAACACTTAAATTAACTAACTACTTCTTGAAATTTAGAGTCTGATGCGAATAGCTTTAAGCCATTTTATATGTCTGTATGCAAAAATATATGTCTATTTTAAAAAACAAATATTGCTATCTTTCAATTACAAATATATATAAAATAACACCTCATGTCAAGTCGTTTTTCCGTCAAAATGCGTCAAAAAGGAGAAAAGCATGCGCCAAAAATTCACTTGACACATGCTTTTCTGTCATCTACGCTCGATGACCCATCAAATCATAAATAGAATTAATCTCGTTGAGAAAAGTTTTATCTTAGAAAGACATCATAAAGGAGAAACGAATACCGTTCTTGTCAACCCCACTATAATCGCGATACGTGATACGACGTACATAGTTAACACCAAAGAACTTGAAGATGTTATGAACACCAACCATCATTTCCCAATATGGTGTATTGCCCATGATGCGGCTACCCGAAGGGAATTGCCACAATCGGCTATCTGTAGGATTCTTAAATGGATTATTTTTATCGGTAAGATGCCCGATCATACCCTTTACACTGATATACTCACGCCACTTCAACTTTTTAATCAGCGGAATACGGTTGAAGAGTTTACCATTCAGATTCCATGCTGCGTTCCACATCACATAACGGTCGTTCAAGAACTCCATATCGCGAAGCAAATTAAAGTTGGAATTCACATTCTCCTGGAACAGCGTCATACTGGTAGGTGGAGTGATCAGCAATGGGAATGGAACTTTATTCCACTGTGCTCCAGCTCGAAGATAAAGCTGCAAATAGCCATAACTACCCAACCATACACGTTTATAAGCCTTGAATGTGGTAAGATTAGAGGCATACTGGCCACCCATAAAGCCCTTCAGACCCATATCATGGGTAAGCTCCAACTCAGCCACATCGTGGTTTACAGGAACACGGCGCTGCTTGGTATTGACATAAGTTTTACCAGGAGCCAAACTAAACCCTACCATCAGATCGGTGGTACGAAGACGGAACAATTCCGGACTTCCATCAACCGGCATAAAGTGCATTAAGCCCTCCGGACGATTACTCTCAAACTTGAAACCTGCGAGAGCATTAAAGCCCCAGTCTGTTTCGTATTCAAAGTATACCTTCTGACGATTATACAGATACATATTTTCTGTTTGATGTGTCTTAAACGTCATGAAGATATTATCCCTATTATTGGTAAGATAACGATCGGCGAAACTGGCAATATCACGACTGGTATCAAAGACGATATTACGACGAGGGAACTCGAAGTGTGAGTATTGTTTATCATTCAACGCATACGTTATCGTAGTACCATAATAGGTATTATGACTACGGTTACCATAAGCGACATAACCATCCCAGAAAAGATGTGGCAGCAAGTTGGCTGTGGTACGGGCTGACAGGCGGAAACGATAACCATCTACATAATTCTTACTGAGCATAGAGGTTACTGGTCCGATATCAAACATGCTCGGCTCACCTACTTTAGAAGTCTGGATATAATTCTCCATGGCCAGCTGCAAAGCAGTAATCACCACACCAAACCCCTTACGCTTGGTCATGTTAGCCACAAACTTATCCATATTCTGCTCTGCGAACGACAATGGTATTGGACGATATTCATCCCAGAACTTCTCATTTCTGATACGTGCATCAGGCGATTCTACCTTATCAGCCTTACCCCTCCACAAGTGTTTGTCGATAGGAGAAAAATCATAATCAACTAATCGGGTGTATCGAGATACAAGCCATTTCGGATGAGAAGAAACAATCGCTAATTCAGCCCACATATCATCACGTGACAATGCCCACTGACCATCAGAAAGCTGTTCAAACTCCTGCTCGATACGCATACCACGTACAAAGTTAACCGTACTCTTCTTAGGAATATTGAGCACAGCCTGCTTCAACTGCAGTGTACTATCCTTAATAATATAAAGTTCGCCCGTAAAACCAAAATCCTGCTGGTTATTCGGGAAGAAACGAAGATGATAGCAACTATCGTTAGCCACTTTTACGGTATCGACGATATAATAGCGATAGAAAGATATCGCTGTTCTACCCAACGGACTCGGGAAAGGATATTGTACCAAACGAATGTAATCCTGATAAATATCGACATCCTGAAAAACCTCCTTCAATACATTATTCAAGATATCACCCGTCTGCATCACTTTATTAAGACCCTTACTCGACAAACCAAGAATGATATCACGATTACGAGCATCCGACTTATCATACAAATGCTGTGTTACCGTTTCGTCGACAGTAAGAGGCAAAACATACTTATTATTATAAGGTGAAAGCTCTATCTGCTGCTTATACCAAGACTTATCAAGCTTAGAACTATCTAAGTCATTCTGAGCAAAAGTGAGCTTCTGATACTTCATAAACTGATACTGATCATGGTTCTCAAGATTAGCCTTTTTCTTATTCTCTATAACACGGCGCATTAACTCTACAGCCGGATTATTTTTTCGACTGTAACGCTTACGTTTACTGCGAACAACAACTTCTGACACCTGTACCCCCTGAGCATTGAGCTTGATATTAATTTCCTCCTGAGCCAAATTAACAGTATGCGTCTGAGACTTATAACCAATAGAACTGAAAGTAAGCACCCATCCCTTATGGGCTTCAATCGTAAATTTACCTTCAGCATCACAAACTACACTAACATGATGACCTTTATATGAAACAGAAGCGTAAGGTATAGGGTAACCGTCCTCACCATCCAATATTTGTCCTGTGATTTGCGCCTGCATCTGCAGTATTGTCAACAAAAACAAAACTACTAAACCAACCTTCTTACTTAGCATAATTATTACTACAAAATCGTTTGATTCTTCCTAATTTTAAATCAATATAATATACACCTCTTTTATCTGCTGCAAAAATAGCAAATATTTTCCTATTATCAATTATATTTTTTACAGAAAATGTACTTACATAAGTTGGAAATTATTAAATTTAACGTTTGCGATACAATCGCAATAATATCCTTTTCGGTTGCAAAAGTAATATATTAAATGCAATTAAGCATGTTCTAATTGTGCGAATATATGGTCTATTTTATACATTCATACCTTTTCAACCTAAAGATTTCGCAAAAGAGCAATAGAATATCGCAAAAAAACTTGTATTTTTGCACCAAAAAGGAATTAGAAGATGGTAAAAAGAGAAAATACATTTAAGGATAAAGCGGATTTCATGGAAAAGATAGCCGATATTGACGGTGTAGAATTTTTCGAGGATGACTTCGTATTAATCAATAATGTGAAATTTCTAGAAGAATCGCGCACACAACGTATCGACGGAAATGTAATCTGCTTTATTGTCGAAGGAAAAATGCAGGCAGAAGTGAATGGGGAAACTTTATTTATTCACGATAATCAGGTACTTATTCTTCCTACTGGTATTACACTGGGGAATATTATGGTTTCGCCCGACATTCGATATTTCTCTATGGGCATATCTAACCGTATGCTTAAATTCTTCCTGGGGTCTTATATGAATGTATGGAACCAGTTTACGTATGTACAGAAAATACGTATCGTGAATGCTGAGAAATATGATGAAAACAGCAGTAAATGCTTTGACAACATATTCAAGCACTGTCTGAATAAAACGGATGATGAAATAGAGAATGGCTATCGTCGCGAAATATTCAAAAGTATGATGCGTGCTTGTCTGTTGTCGCTCTGTAATGCGATTCGCAAACAGGCGGATGTGCTGGTGGATAAGCCTCACCATCATGCGTCTTATTTCAACTTATTCCTTGAACTTCTTGAACATGCTGATATCAAGCACCAGACGGTGGAGCATTATGCCAATGAACTCTGTATCTCTACGAAATATCTGGCGCAAATCTGTAAGAAGAACAGTGGTAAAACTCCTAACCAGTGGATTACCGAGTATACGCTGGCTGATATTACGCATTACCTACAAAATACAGAAATGAGCATGAAACAAATTAGTAATGCGGTAGGTTTCCCTAATACGAGTTTCTTTGGTAAATATGTAAAAAAACATTTAGGGTGTACACCTATCGAGTTTCGCAATAAAAAGTAATTTTTTCTCGTTCATCATAAAGAAAAGGATAGAGCCGCTGCCCTATCCTTTTTTTTAACCCAAAGGTCTCACCATTATAAACAATTTATTTAAATTTCTTGTGTACCTGAAGCATCGCTTTAGGATCAAGAATTTCATCTAACTGCTCTTTCGAGAGCAACTGTTTTTCGAGTACAATATCAACCAGACTCTTACCGGTGGCAAGGGCTTCCTTCGCAATCTTGGTACTGTTCTTATAACCGATGTATGGGTTGAGTGCAGTAACAATACCGATACTATGGCGAACCATCTCAAGATTATGTTCGGCATTGATAGTAATACCGTCTACACACTTTTCACGCAAAGTATCCATGGCATGAGACAACCAAGTAATGCTCTCAAACAAACACTCTGTAATAACCGGTTCCATGACATTCAACTGTAACTGACCTGCTTCTGCAGCAAAACTAATCGTGGTATCGTTACCGATAACTTTAAAACATACCTGATTAGTTACCTCAGGAATAACAGGATTCACCTTACCTGGCATAATAGAACTACCTGGAGCCATCGGCGGAAGATTGATTTCAGCCAGACCACAACGAGGACCAGACGCCATGAGCCGAAGGTCGTTACAGATTTTAGACAATTTGACAGCCAAGCGCTTCAATGCGGCAGAATAGCTTACATAAGCACCGGTATCAGGAGTTGCCTCAATCATATCAGAAGCCTTTTCAAACTTCTCATGCGTAATCTCACTCAAATGAGCTGTACAAAGATCAGCATATCCAGGAGCAGCATTCAGACCTGTTCCTATCGCTGTACCACCCATATTGATCTCGTGCAACAAGACTTCATTACGAGCAATATTAAGCACCTCTTCTTCCAGATTATTAGCAAAAGCCGCAAATTCCTGTCCTGACGTCATAGGCACAGCATCCTGAAGCTGTGTTCTACCCATCTTGATAGCATCTTTAAATTCCTCAGCCTTATTACGGAAAGACCTAATGAGGCGCTCCAGTGATACCACCAACTTCTTATTCATGCGAATGACGGCATAGCGGATAGCGGTAGGATAAGCATCATTGGTACTCTGACCACAATTGACATGATCATTAGGCATACAATACTGATACTCACCCTTCTCATGACCCAAAATCTCGATGGCACGGTTGGCAATAACTTCGTTAGCATTCATATTCACAGAAGTACCGGCGCCACCCTGCATCAAGTCGATAGGGAAATTCTTCCATAATGCACCACCGATGATTTCGTCGCAGGCCTGACAGATAGCCTCTGATATTTTAGGATCAAGAACACCGACTTCAGCATTAGCCATCGCTGCAGCCTTCTTTACGAAAGCAAAAGATACGATGAAATCTGGGAAGTCGTACATCTTCATGCACGAGATGCGATAGTTGTTAATACCACGCTGAGTTTGTACGCCATAGTAAGCATCTATAGGAACATTAAGTTCACCTAATAAATCAGACTCTACACGATATTTTTTTTCTTTTGTCATTTCTTTATTCAATTGATTATTGTATTGATAATGTTGAAAGTTTCTAATTCTATTCGTACAATTTAAAATACTTTTATTCTATACATGAAACCGAGTTCTATTCGATTGGTATGGTAGTTATCCAGTTCTGCAATAGCCTTCGCCTGTTCGGTATACTTGCAGCTTCTTCCGATATAGGCCAGGAATACACGGAAATCTTGACTCTTCACAGGATAGTATTCTACACTTCCCGCATATAACCATGATTTACGATATTTATCGAGATTACCACCCTTTACTGTGGTTGTCTCATAACATCCCTTGAGCATCAGATTCCATTGTGGAGCAAACTGCCAGTTTAACTTGGTAATAAAACTGTTGTAGTGTACTTTACCGAGATGAACACCTGTCGCTGTCACCAATTCCGAAGTAGCGATGCCCAAACGATCCAGATCGTCAAACTCGCCCATATAGTCGAAATACCACTGTATCTTGTCAAGATTTAACTTCTGACCAAGTGTGAGCATACGACTGTAATGACCTTCTGCCTGCGTCTGCAAGCCCCATGCCCAACGGGTCTGGAACTTATCTCCAAAGAAACTACCATTCCAGTTGACAATATAAGTAAGTGGAGTCTTAGCCTGTTTCAAATCGCGTAACCCCCTAGGACTTAAACTCTTAGCACCTTCGCCATAGATATCTTCCAAACGGTCATTGTCGGTACGGGATATTTCCACCGCAATTTCCTGTGTTGGTACAGGTTTGAAAGAAGCGACAGCACCAACCTGGAAATTGTCCATATAGTCTACCATATCAGAATACTGATAAATGTACATCGGGTTTTCATCAAATTCGAAGCCACCCCAGATCTGACACATCTTACCAGCCTGAATACCTATCTTATCATTAAACTGATAGCCAACCATCAAGATGTCGGTCGCTTTAGCAAAGTTATCATCTTTAGCAGCATTGCTCTTATTGAGACGATGACGAAAACGATAAGAGAGTTTGTCGGTAATATTACCTTTAATTTCTAATCGAGCCTGTTTATTCTTAAAAGTTGCTCCCCATTTGTCGCCCGTATCACCCGAGAAGTCATTGATCTGTGCACTGGCAGCATAGTTAAAATAGACATTGAAAGCATCCGTTTTTTTCTCGATTTTAGCTACTCGTTCCGCCAAACTTTCATAGTCTCCATCAGGGCCACCATTACGAGTATTATTACCTTGTGCATGAGCAGTCATCGCTAAACTTAGTAAAGCGGCAACCATAAAATATTTTCTCGTTTTCATAATTTTCAAATTTGAATGTGATGATGAACCAATACTATACGAATAAAAAATCCATTAATACTCATCAAAGTAAGTCTGAATCTTCTTCCAATCTCTGGTTTTGGTCAAAGCCAACATCAAAAGTACACGTGCCTTCTGTGGGTTAGCCCCCAATGAAGCGACAAACTCATATTTATCATCGTCAACCTCAGCATTCTTATTGGTAGGACCTGTAGCTACACGACTTGAACGAACGACATTGATACCGGCCTTGCGAGCCTTAAGCGCTACCTCGAATACATCTTTATAGAAGTTTCCATCGCCTACACCGGCTAAAACAATACCATCAAACTTCGCATCTACAAAAGCCTGCATCGGCAGTGGTGAAGCATTAGCATAACCATAAACGATACCTACCTGTGGCAGTTTGGTAAGATGAGTAACATCAAACTCAGAACGAGTACCGCACTTGGTAAGCGGAGCGCCCTGGAGATATACAGCTTTACCATTATATACATAACCGACTTCACCATTAATTCCGCCCTTGAATGTTGCGCAATCGGTCGTATGCATCTTGATTACATCTTTAGCAGCGAAAAGTTCATTGTTCATACATACCATAACCCCATGCCCATTAGAGGCTGGTGTACAAAGGGCAGCAACACCATTGTAAAGGTTAGCCGGACCGTCTGCACTGATGGCATTAGATGGTCGCATACTACCCACCAGGATAACAGGTTTATCAGAGTGAACGGTCAAGCTCAAGAAATAAGCGGTTTCTTCCATCGTATCAGTACCGTGAGTGACGAGCACACCATCATATCCCTCTTGATTGAGCAGCTGGTTTATGCGATTCGCTAATTTCAGCCAAACCTGGTCGTTCATGTCCTGACTACCAATATTACTAAGTTGCTCACCATCGATATCTGCTAATTCTTTCACTTCAGGTACAGCATTCAGCAATGTCTGTATACCCACCTGACCTGCGCTATAAGCTGAAGAAGCAGCAGATGTAGCAACACCAGCTATTGTACCGCCAGTAGCAATAATATGAATTTTTGGTTTGGCAAAAGCAATGACCACCAAAAAACTAAATACCATAAGTAATGATAGACGTAAATGTTTCATAATCTTGCACTTTTAAGTTTTTATACTATAGATAACACTGTCTTGTTAATAGGCCATTAGAGCAAATGAATGATCACGAAGGCAACACCGATAGAAACGACCGTAGTGATGAAGCCTGATACCTGGAAAGAGTGGTTAACCACATATCGTCCCACACGAGTACTGCCCGTTCTGTCGAAGCCAATAGCTGCTACCTCAGTCGGATAATTAGGCAGGAAAAAATATCCGTTACACGCTGTAAACATAGCAAGTAAATATAAAGGACTGATACCCAGCATAATGCCTAAAGGATAGATGGTACGAACAGTTGCAGCCTGAGAGAAGAGCATAATACTCATGACAAACAGTACGACTGCAAATAAGAAAGGAGCACTCTGGATAAGACCCGAAAAATGGTTGACGAAGAAATCCTGATTATTCTTAAAGAAGGTATCTCCCATCCAGGCTACACCGAATATACTGACCATGGCATTCATACCTGCAGCAAACACATTGCCAGAAACAGTTTTCTTAATGCTGCCTTTTCCTACAAGCAAGATAAGAGCAGCATCGCTCATCATAATCATTTCTATCATATTATTCGTAGAAACCGCAGTCAACTGTCCATTTGCATCAACATAATGAGGACGAAATTCTGGGAAGAATCCGAAGAAGATGACTGCTATTACACCCAAGAAAAAGGCCCAAACAGCATACTTCGCCCGTGGGTTCGGATGCGTTTCTGCCTGATACAGATTTTGTTCATCTGCAACTGGATCTATTTCGCCAGACTTCACTTTAGCCAAATATACAGGATCTTGAGCAAGTTCTTTACCGATATGGTTCTGAACGAAGGCAGCTGCTACAATGGCGATAAAAGATGCCGGCACACATACCAGAATCACATCACCGAGCTCGATACCCTTACCACCTAATATATCTGCACTGATAATGGCAGCGGTAGCAGCACTCACCGGACTACCTGTAATACCCAGCGACGCCGCTATGACACTAACACTCAGAGGTCGCTCAGGACGGATTTTCTTAGCTTGAGCGATTTCAGAGATAATAGGCAATAGCGAATAACAGGTATGGGCTGTACCGGCTACCAAACAGAAGAGCCAGCAACAAAGTGGTCCATAGAAAGTAATATGTTCCGGATGATGACGTAAGAACTTAGCAGCCTGGCCTACCAGATAATCTAATCCACCTGTAGACTGTAAGGCAGCAGAAGCCACTATTACTGATACGATAATAAGCATGACATCTATTGGCAAAGCTCCTGGAGCCAGTCCAAAACCGAAAACTAAGATGAGCGTTCCTACCATTCCATAGATACCCATGCCGATGCCCCCGACTTTGGCCCCAATAAAAATGCAGACGAGCACTAAAACTAATTGTATCAATACTAATGTTGTAACCATTTATTATGTCTTTAGATTGTTTGATTGCGAAAAATCGAAGTTTTTTCGATATATTGATGTGTTTTTACAAATATATATTTTATTTACCTACCAAACAACTAAAATACACATAAATATGTATATATTAACCTATATTAACGTTTAAATTAGCAAATAGTAAGAATGGAGCACTAAAAAAGGTATATCAGACGTATCTGATATACCTTTTTGTCATTTTACTCCCAACATTTCAAGTGATATTGACGAGGAGTCAAACCCATAAATTTGGTGAACCAGTTGTAAAAAGACTGTCGGTTCGCAAATCCGACCAATTGATAGATATCTCCCACTTTACTATCTTGATATTTCTCGTCTTCCATGAGACTTGTTGCGGCCTCAACACGACAATGATTGAGAAAAGATCTGAAGCTACAGTTAAAGCGCTCTGCGAAAACCGCTGAGACATATCTGGTGCATGTACCCAAATCGTAAGCTAATTTGTCAATAGAGTAATCTGGTTCTTTATACTTCTCTTGAGCTAATAGTTCATACTTTACTTGGGAACATAACTCATCCAACTTGGCGGGGCACACTTGGAAACTGCGACCCCGTTGCTCTTGTACATTACCTTCTTGCATCTTTTTCTCTTAAATAGCTAACCTATTCGACTTTTCAGTCTGCAAAGATACAAAAAAAAATGCGAATATTAATCTACGGGTACCAAAAAAGTTAATCACTCTAATTCATATCTTGGTATGAGCAACATAATCTGAGCGAACATAGTAAGCTATCAGCTAATCTCATTTCAGATGGTTTACCTTATAACAATTCCCTTCTGATGTGTTTTCTCTTGTTTTCTCTTATACATATCATCTATGAACTGCTTTCTCAGTAGCCACTGCTTTAGAAAAATTTTAGATTTCGTTTTTACCATAACTATTTTTCCCGTGCGAGGTGCTACTAAGTCATAGATTGGTCCATCTTTCAATATATTTATTGAAACAACATCAGCTGTATCTATTTTAGCCATATCTTCATCACCAATTTCAACACCATCAACAAATATAATAGGGTACGCAAGTGTTACAGAATCGATATCGCTGTCCCATGTTATGGTCTGTTGTGCTTTTCCTTGTAAACTAACAAGAAGAAATACAAAAAATAATAGTTTCTTTTTCATAGTCATTAATCGTTTACTAAAGTTTCTATTTCTTTGCGAATATAACAAAAAAATATTAAACAAGAAATCTTGTTTTAAATAATTAGTTTCTTTAACATATTTCTCCATCCTTGCATGATAGGATAGCAATGAGGTATGCGCTTTTAACAATGCTGAGTAGTTACAGTACGAAACAAAGACATGAATCAGTCATTATATATTAATAGAATGTAATTTATGTTATATAGGTGAAAATATCTAATCAAAAAGTACAACATATTGCTTTACGTAGTTACCTTTGAAGCAGATAACTATCGTAAAATACATTTACTGTTTTTGTAAACTTAATAATCATGAATAAATAAAATACGGATGAAATTTAATGTATTGTATGAAGGCGCATTTCATTTCAATGGTAGCAAAGGCTCCAAAAAATTTATTATACTTTCATTATTGTTATCTTCTTGTGGTTTACCTTATTGTCATAAAGTACAACTGACGGAGGATGATTTGTCGTGGATAAATCATTATCATGAGAATGATACAATCTTATATAAGTCAAATCATAACAATAGGGATACGTTAATTGTTAAGCGTGTTGGTATAAATAATCCAAGGAATACTTTTATTCTTGATACCGAAGGTCAAAACTGGATAGAAGGTGATAATGAGTATTATGGATTTGCTTATGTTGATATGATGTTAAAACATTCTCCTGATACTTTCAGCATAGGATTTGAAGTAAAACGAAATGATAGAAAAGGCAAACTCATTAATAGTTGCATTTTCTGTGAGTGGGGTTGGATATATAAAAAAATGGATCTAGTATGTGTTAAAATTGGTCGAAAGTACTATAAAAATTGTATTCGAAGAGATATTACTCAAATGGAGCACAATTATGGAGAACAGTCCATTATTGGTTTAAAAGAAGTAATATGGAATAAAAAACTTGGATTGCTTCAATATTCTTTAGAAAACGGAGAAAAATTTATGATCCAAAAATAAATATTTTCTCGTCAATACAAAAACACGGAAAGTGTTTTTTGATGGACAGCCTACAATGAAACAACGAATACGACAGGCTAAGAGATGAACCAGAAATGATGGCAAAATGTAGACAAGCAAAAATATTCAATTATAGCTTGTTGGTTATCGATATATTATTTGTCGCCGCACACCATCCGCCACACCACTGCTACCCATCTGCTACCCATCTGCTGCAAGCTGGCGTAGATATCAATACCATCAGGGCATGGTTGGGGCACGTGTCTGTGGAGACAACGAACATCTATGCTGAGGTGAATTTGGAAATGAAGGCCAAAGCCTTGCTGAATTCATAACACCTCAATGACTACAACCGCTACGACGCTAAGATGATAGATGCCCGGCATAAGGAAGAGATGCGCGACACGCAATTCCCCAAGG
>OCTW013423588.1_pt1 | contig 21649 bp, 13 predicted proteins | sample 1539671 | NCBI WGS metagenome assembly OCTW01 (sample SAMN02144230, study PRJEB22623) | gut metagenome | biome: sheep rumen | host: Ovis aries | place: New Zealand
GGTGGTGACACCACTATCCCTGGTGGCGGCGGTGGCGAAACTCCCGGTGAGTTCAATGCCTCCTTCTCGTTCGATGGCACCACCTACAACGGAATGGCTCTTGTAAGCTTTGGCCTTCAGCAGGGTGTTTTGATGCTGGCCATCTATACCGGCGAGGGCGAAGCAGACCCCATTTCGGTTGTTAGCATTGACCCCTCCACTGGCACACAGACCGCTGACGGAACCACCTACACGAGCTGCTCCGTTATCTTCGGTTCCAACGACTATGTCAATGATATGTATCCACACTATGCCACCGGCGGCCCGGCTACGTGCCAGATTAATGTGACGGCACTGGATATGACCGCCAACAGCATTACTCTCAGCGCAACGGGTCAGCTGCTCGACATTGCCACCCATCAGGCAAGTGGCGAGACTGTCCTGAAGAGTTATTCATGCACCATGGATGGCGCTTGGCAGAATCCTGGCATCCCCACAGGTAAGTAAGATCCATTTTGAACTTCTTTTCATAGAGGAAGGCTGCCACTTGTTGGCGGCCTTTCCTTTTTGTCACTCCTAAATTCCAGGCATAATGCAATAATTGTGGCCTTTGTCCGTTGTAAAAGTATTTAATGAAAACGGATTATGAAAAAGATTGCCTCCTTAGTGTTTTTCGCTCTTGTGTTGATGACTTCGGTCCAAGGCCAAACCCCTTCTGCCACATCGGCCACGCGAGTGGGCCGCGTCCAGAAGCTGATAATGCAGCAACATTACTCCTCGGCATACGCGGCTGCCGACAGTATACGTGCCGAGGCCATGCGTATGACAGCCCAGCTGCAGACGGCGGATGCCGACGTGTCGCGACAGCTGCTTACAGCCACATGGCTCATGGAGATGGCGGCAGTGAAGTACCAGGAGGATGCCATGGACAGCAGCATGGCTCGCTTCCGGGCCATCATGCCACACCTTGTGCCGGTGGACCGTGTGTTGTGCTACCTCTTTTTAGGACGAGTGGACTCAGCCTTGGCCGACACTTTGAGTTTGCGCGGAGTGCCGAACAGCCATATTGCCAACTTCTGCTCGCAACCCAAAGAGGCACTGTTCAATATCACCCCCACGATGTACGACCTGGTGATGCAGCTGGCTGTGCAGAATGTGCCATTGGAACAAGGCATGGAATTGCAAAAGCAACTGGTGGACTACAGTCGCAGCCGGGGCGATATGAATCTGACTCTCTATAATGAGTTGCGCTGGCTGAGCCTGATGGAAAGCAAGCCCAACCTCTCGAAACAGTACCGTCGCCGCCAGGTGCAGGAACGGCTGAACCGCTACCGCAGCAGCGGCAATGAGCAACTGGCTCAACTCTATCGCCGGTTGGCGAGCATGGCGGAGGAGGAGAAGGACTTTGTGGGAGCAGTGGCCTATTGCGACAGCGCCATCAACCGCTGGCCCAAGAGCGAAGGCGGAGTGCAGTGTGCCAATATGAAGAATCAGATACAAGAATGCCACATAGAGGTGGAGATGCGGGAGGTGGAGGCCGCAGGACGCGACATGCTGGTGAGGGTGAACAGCCGCAACGTTGCTGATCTTTACTACCGTGTTATAGCTTACCCATCGAATTATGATCCCTACAGGAACAATGACGAGAACACTCGGGCGTTGCTCCTGAAAAGCCGTGTGTTAAAGTCGTGGCATCAAACCCTCACAGACGGTACCCCCGCCGGGCACCCGCTGAAATTGGGCGACTACCAGTACCACCGGCATTACGGCTATGTGCCTGCGCTGGCACCGGGGCATTATATGCTGCTGGTGTCGCCAACGGCAGACTTCAAGAGCAAGGGCTTCGTGGTGCAGGGGTTCACTGTGGCAGGCGCAGCTATCGTGTTGACGCAGTGCGACAACACTGGGGTGAGCGGCTATGTGGTGGATGTGGTGAGCGGTGAGCCCGTGCGGCACCAGCGCGTGGCTTTGCAGCGGAGCCGCAGCTATCCGGTGAAGTATACAGACCTCGGTTTGGTGCAGACCGATGCCGACGGGTTCTTCGCTTTCGAGCAGCAGATGGTGGGTAAGGATGAGACCAAGAAAGGGGATTATAGATACTACGACTACCAGTTGACGATGCGTCACCGGGGGTTGGAAATAACCCGCGATTTGAGCCTCTCGGGCAGAGGCGGTGCCGTGGCCGACCGAAGGGACTACGAGCTGTTTGTGGACAGACCCGTCTACCGCCCTGGCGACACGGTGCAGTTTCTGCTGGTGGGTGCCGGCTTTGAGGGAGGCCGCGAGGGGTCCACACTTGGGGGACAGCAGGTGCGGATGGAACTGCGTGACGTGAACCGCAAGGCGGTGGACTTCCTGCAGGGTGTCACCGATGAGTTTGGCAGGTTGAGTGGACAGTTCGTTATCGCACCGCGGGCGTTGCCCGGCAGTTTCGGCCTGATGGCCTTTAGTCCTATTGATAAGAGTTCAAACAAGGCGGGAACAGTGAGAAGTGTTCAGGGAGAGGAGATGGTGGCGCAGCGCTACTTGAATGTGGAATCATATAAGCAACCCAAGTTCACCGTCACACTCAAATCGCAGGACCGCCGCGACAACGAGGGCAACAGCCTCGCCCCGCAGATGGGCGACAGCCTGGTGGTGGAGGGCTTGGCGGCATCGTATACGCAGGTGCCAGTGGCTGGAGCACGGGTGAAGTGGAGCGTGACCCGCTCGATGGTGCGTCCGTGGTGGCGCCGTTGGTATAGCAGTGCAGTACACTATGGGTCCTCCATAGTGGCCTCGGACTCGCTGACCACCGACCCCGAAGGGCTGTTCCGCATCGCCTTCGTGGCCAATCCGGACAGCTCGGTGGAGCTTTCCACACGCCCCAGTTTCCAGTATCTGCTTACGGTTGATGTGACCGACCTTAACGGCGAGACCCACAGCCAGCAGTTGACGCTGAGGACTGGCTACGAGAACAGTTATGTGCATATCACCCTGCCACAGCAGACGGCCCGGCTGGACAATCTGACATACCAATATAACGACCTGAACGGAACGCCGCTGAAGGGGTATGTCGTCGTCTCTGTCGAGCGGCTGCGGATGCCTGCCGACCTGTGGATAGATCATCCGCAGTTGCGCGAAGGCGTGTGCCATACGCTTTCGGAGGCGGAATTCCACAAACGGTTCCCGCTGACGCCCTACAGTTATAACGAGGAACGGATGGAACACTGGCCAGTGGCCGAGAGGGTGTTTTTGGCCCGGATGCAGAGCGAGGGGCAGGCCGTGAACAGCATCAAGCTGCCTATCTTGTCGGCCGGAGCCTACCGCATCATCCTGACCCCCGACAGCGGCCAGGAGGCATTGCGTCCGGTGGCCGACACCGCAGTAGTGGTTTATACCCCCACCGGGAACCATCAGGTGTACACCCAACGGTTGCTGTGGAGCGATGTGAGTAGCGAGACCGCTCGCGTGGGCGATACACTGACCCTGCGGGTTGGCACGCGCCACAGCGGTGTGCGCGTGCTGTTCCGCCTTACTCACGGAGGTCGTCTGTTAGACCGCCGCGTGCTGAAATTGGGCAGCGGGATAGAGAGCCTATCCATACCCGTCAGCGACACGCTGCTGGGAGGATTTGAGATAGAGCTGTGTGCCATCAAAGAAGGTCGCACCCATACGGCTACCCACCGCGTGGAGGTGCCCTACGAGCATAAGAAGCTGAATGTGGAGTTCGTCACCTTCCGCGACAAGCTGACGCCGGGCGAACATGAGCGATGGACACTGAGGGTGTCGAAGGCACGGAATGAAGCCGGCGCGGCGGCATTGACAGCCGCTGACCAGACCCCTCCGGCTGCCGATGCGGCAATGCTGCTCGGCATGTATGATGCGGCGCTGAACAGCTATGGCCACCTGTCTTTCGGCTGGTGGCCGTGGCGGGATGCCACATCGGAAAGCCTGATGGGGACACACTATGATTTTGCCTGGGAGTATCAGCACACTCGGCAACTGCTGTTGTCGCAGCATAATTGGCTTTTCTATAAAGGGAAAACTCCAGCGGGATGGGAATTCACCGCCCTGAACCATAGGGGATGGCGCGACCGTGGGCTGATGAGAGGGACAACAGTGGTGGAGAGCATCGTGGCTACAGTTGGGGGAGTGGGCTATGCCACTGCCCGAGGTGAGGGAGGAATGGAGGCGACCAATGCGGTCAAGATGGCCAAGAGCCGCAGGGTTCCCAATGCTCCTGAAGTAGTTACGGAACTGACAGTGGTGGAAGATGCGATGGAGATGGAGGTGGTGGATGCTTATGACGAATATGGCGAGGTAGTGCAGGAGGCAACTGTCAAACCTGAAGAACCTTATCTGCGCACCAATCTCAGCACACTGGCTTTCTTCGAACCCACACTCCGCACCGATGCCAACGGGACGGTGGAATACAGCTTCACCGCCCCCGACCTGCTGACGGAGTGGGACGTGAAAGGACTGGCCTGGACGCGCGATTTGTCGGTGGGCAACGTGGAACGCAAACTCATCACCCGTAAGCAGCTGATGGTCCAGCCCAATATGCCCCGTTTTCTCCGCGAAGGGGACACCGCCACCCTAATGGCCAAGGTGATGAACCAGACCGACTCCACACTGACGGCCGAAGTGTCTTTCCGTCTTGCTATTCCCCTGCTTGACGGCAAGGAATATACGCAGGAAGGTCGCCAGACGGTGAAGGTGGGGGCACGGGGTACGGCATCTGTCCTGTTCCCCGTCACTGTGCCAGTAGGCGGCACCGTGGCCACCTATCGGTTCACCGCCAGTGGAGGGCAGCACTGCGACGGCGAGCAAGGTCCCCTGCCTCTGCTCACCAATCGGCAGTCCGTCACCCGCTCACTGTCGATGTACATGAATGGCGCGGGCAGCAAGCACTACGACATGGACATACCCACCTCGCCGACGGCGCACCCCGTAAGCTTCACAGTTGAGTATACTTCCAACCCTCTCTGGCTGGCCATCCAGTCGCTGCCATACATGAGCCAGTGCAGCAACCCCTCCAATATATACCTCTTCAACAGCTACTTTGTTAACACGTTGGGCAAAACTGTAGCTGAGCGGTTCCCAGAGTTGAAACATTGTGCCGACAAGACCACTGGCGAGGACAGCCCCCTGTTGCGCAACGGCGATATCAAGCAGACCCTACTGGACGAGACCCCTTGGCTACAGGCGGGTACGACAGAGGTGGAGCGGTTGAGGGATATAGCCCACTACTACGACAGCGAGGAGTTGCAGCGGCAATGCACCGATGCTTTCAACAAACTGCAGCGCGAGCAGCACACCGATGGGGGCTGGCCCTGGATGCCTGGCGGCCGATGGAGCAGTCCTTACGTCACGCAATATATCCTGAAAGGCTACGGTATGCTGGCGCGGCAGCTTTCGCGTGGCAACACCGCGATGCAAACCCGCGCTTTGGCCTACGTCGACAAGGAGGCCTACCGCAGTTACCAGGAGTGGAAACGCTATCTCGAAAAGCACCCCGGCAGCACTTGCAAGCCCATCATGCTGGATTACCTCTATACCCGCAGCTACTACGCCGGGCAGAACTTCAGTGCGGCAGCACGCGAGGCTCATGACTATTTCTATTCCAATGCCAAACAACGCTATGCCGACTACACCTCGCTTTACGACCAGGCCTTGCTTGCCCTCGTCTTCCAGCGGGGTGGCGACACCCGCCTGGCCCGCGAGTTGGTGACCCGCATCAAGCAGAAAGCCCTCTACAGCGATGAGATGGGTATGTACTGGCGCGACAACCGCGCGGGCTATTTCTATTATCAGCGCCCCGTCGAGACACAGGCGCTGCTTATCGAGACTTTCCGCGAAGTGACACCCTCCGACACCCTCTCCATTGCCCAGATGCAACAATGGCTGCTCAAACAGAAGCAAACCACCCGCTGGAGCAGCGACATCGCCACCCTTCGCGCAATCTTCGCCCTCATGCCGACCGGTAGGGTCGATCGGTCATTCGGCCGGATTAAGCAGGGCGACAAAGTAGTTGTGTCGGGCAAAATCTTTTCCGACACGCTTGCCGCCCCCGCCGAAGGCTCTGGCTATCTCCGCCATACCTATAGCGCCGACACCCTCACCCGCCTGACGGGTCGGGGCAGCGTCGCCACCACCATCTTACGGCCTGGCAAGGGCATCGCCTGGGGTGCACTCTACTACCAGTACACCGAACAGATGGACAAAATCCCGGCCTCCGAGACAGGCATAACCCTGCGGCGCGAACTCTTCAAGGTAGAGCCTGACGGGACATTGACCAAGCTGCCGTCGGACAAAGGCGTGGCCGTGGGCGACCGTCTGCGCGTGCGTCTGCACGTCAGTTGCGACCGCAATCTGGAATATGTCGAACTGAAAGCCTTCCGCGCCGCCGCACTCGAACCCGTCAACACGGCATCAGGTTGGGTGTGGCAAAGCGGCTTGAGCTACTACGTGGCAGTGAGCAACAGCAACGACGCGGTGTATATCGACCGCTTGGAAAAAGGCAAATACACCATCGACGCCGACTACTATGTTACGAATCCCGGCACCTTCACCCTTCCCCCCGCTGTACTCCAATGCCTCTATGCCCCCGAATTCCGCGCCACCAGCCCCGGACAAAGAATGACAGTGAAATAGAAATGAGAAAAGGACTGGATGGGATAAAGATGAGATATAAATGATAAAAAAACTACCCCCTCTATCAAGTCTATCCCCGCTACATCCCCCTAACTCCCAACAATCGTCTCACCCCAAGGGTTCTCCCTGTGCCGCCGCCAGTTCTCCAAAGCCGTCGCCTTGCTCGTGTTGGCATAGCAATACTCGCACTGGTGAGGACAAGTGTCATACTGCCCAATGTCCTTGCTGACCATACACCCGCAAGCCTTCCGCTGCCCCTTGTCCGGCATCCGCTTCCGCTGTATGGCCACCATGCCGTCGTCTAACAGGATTCCGCCGGTGGGTACCTCCACGTTGCCAAACATATCCCGCTGCACAGGCACCTTCACCACACCCAGATACTCCATCAACGCCCGGTCACGGTGAGCCAGGCGGATAATCAAGTCGTGGTCGATGCAACTGTTATGCTCCACCCCCGGCAGGACAATCTCCTCCCCGCAGGTGGCAAGCCTATAGCCCCAACGCCCGTTCAGCTCTACCAGCCGGGCAGCAAATCCCCTCATCCGCTCCTCGTCCCACTCGGTGTAGTTGATGCCCGACTCCTTCAAGTTATGCTTCACCTTGCGATACGTGGCAATATCGGCAAAACTGAACACCAGTTTCTCTGTATACCCTTTCAACTGGTCGCCGATGCGGGCTATCTTCTCTATCAAATCGTCAGTGCCAATTCTATCGGTAAGCACCAGCGGGTCGAACCGCCACACCACATGCCCTACACCCAGCCGGTCCACAATCCGCCTGAAAGTGTCTATGCGCTCCTGCACGGGCGGCACCTTCCGCTCCAGCCCCTCCGCCGCATAATAGTTCAGCGTATACTGGATGTAACACCCTATGCCCCGCCTGTCAAGTTCGTCCAGATGCTCCAGTAGTGGACTTGGGTTCTTCGACCAGAAAACGATAAACCTCATGTCCTGATACGACACATACCCCAGCCTGTTGTTAAACGGGTTGCGCCAAGCCGAGTACCCCCGCTGCAACCGATAGAAAAACCAGTCGGCATAAAACGCCGGAATATCCGTCGCCCGGCTCGCCGACACAATCACCGGGTGCATCGTAGTCTCCACCACGCTCCCGTCGTCAAGAGTTATGTTTATTTTCTCCATCATTATTGCAATATAACGACATCAACCTTTGCTTTATTATATCCCTAAGTTCCTCAGTGAAGTAGTCTGCTTTTTGTTTTCCACCTTTCCCATCTTTCAACCTAACAAAAATGGCTATTGTATCTTTATTCGAGTCGCGTCTTACTTTTGAATAGTACTTACTGCTAATCCCTTTATTCAATTCTCTTTGGTACCAATCTAAATCATCTTTTAACCTCGATTGGGATTCTTTTGGTACAAGATCCTTGATTTTATCCCATGCTGTTGCATCACAGAAAAATAAGTTATCCATATTTTCCGCAAATAATGTTCCTTGGGTGTAGATGGTTTCTTCTTGTTTTTTGGTGGCGCGTTTTGCTATCTGTTTGCCAGGTCGAACTTTCCCAATGAATATTTTCCATTTATCTATTTTCTCTATGTCATCCCAGTTTGTCAACCCCTCTTCTTCGATTTTCTTAATATTTTTCTCATACTTTTCTTTGAAATCAGGATGATTTCGGATTGCATCCACTATCCTATACACTTCATTATTCCTGATAGGTTCTTGAATGGGTGCCGTGATGATAGAGCTCTCTCCAGACATTGGGATAGTTTGAGTGTTTTTATCCTCAGGAGTTCTTACTTTTATGGGAGTTGGAGTGGCGTTAGGGGATGGAGCCAGATCTTTACCAAGAAGTTGTCCGTAGAATTCTTTATAGACTTGACGTCCGTAGTTCTTGTCTTCAAATAGCATGTCGACGAAGTCGCGTGTCATGTTGGCGTATCCTGTCAAAGCGCCATACAAGGCAAATGCCAGCCGGTAGTCATACATGCCCTTGCGTTGCATGAAGCTAAGCAGAGTGTCCCATTCATCTCCTCGCAGAACTACCGCCGCCATAGAGCAAAGCGCCCCATTGTCCCACTCCACATCGAAAGCCTCTCCAGCAATGTGCTTACGGAGTTTGTTAAGGAAATCACGCTCTGTGCACCCATCCCAATTGTTGCCCAAGTAAGCTTTAGCAGACAACGTTATCATAGTGGCCAAGTCCAGTTGATTGTAATTGTCGCGGGCGGTTTGTTTGCTGTCAAGCAGTAGCGTGTTCAGCCAGTGCTTTACCAATCCAACATGGTCTGGAATCTGAATGTTGAGAACATCCACTCCGTTAGTGATAATTGCTCCGTCTTCAGGATTGATTTTCTTCCCGTATCGCAATAAGGAATTGCTTTGTTTTTCAATCTCACCCTCAATCCACTCCATAGCGGGATTCTTTACACCCTCTACAGGTTGTTGAGTTAGGTATATAGTATAATGGCTAAGACCTAAGTTGTTTATGGGAAGTCGTGCCCCGTACTTCCTCAGAATTGAATTGAGTTTTTTCACATCATACCTTTCTCTCGTCAGTTCAATATACAGTGGGGATAGTTGTTCCCACCGCATTGATAGTTCCCGAAGCCGCCCTTCTTTTTCTGACGACAGATATTTTGCTCCACTTGAAATGATGGCAGAGAACTCATTCTGTACTTCTTGCAGTATTCTCAACCTTTCCACCTCTTCCTTACTTGTCGAAAGCATCGCACCAATATAATAGCCATAGAGCATTCCTTTCAGTCGGTTTAGCCGCTCGTCTACAGCATTAGTATCTCCTGATGCAGCAGTATCTTTTATCTTGATTTTAGAGAAATCGTATTTGCCCAAAGGCTGAACTACTGCCATTCTTGGAATATACAAGTCGGATAGTTTCACGTCCAAACTATGTTCGGAAAGAGATTCCGTTACCAATCTGTCCTGTTCTGTGAAGAATAGAAACCTGCAATTATAAGGTGTAATATAGATTGTCTTGTCTGTGGAATAGAAACCATCTCCAAGTGGAGTAACCTCACTTTCATTGAGCCTCACCTCGATAACCATAGGATGGTCTTCTATGTCAGATTTAGGTCGAGAAAAGCCTTGCAAATTGTTGTTTAGTATGATGTGTTGACCGAATTTCCCATTAAATATATCAACAAATCTTCTAAGCCCAAAGCTCCGCCGAGAATAGAAACAAGCGGGAGATATGCTTTCCGAAGTGACGACTCCATTGAAATTGAGTGTCGATGAAGGTATGTAAAATATGTGTTCCATAGTTGATACTATAAATCGTCGATATTATCCTCTGTTGTTGCAAGGTAATCTTCTTCAGGTACGTCCTCAAGCAAATCCGGTAGGTAAGAACTATACATCATGTAGAGATAGTGGTATGTCCGAGTCATGGCCACGTACAATGCAGATCGTTTTTCTTCATCAATAACTCTTGGCAGTAGTGGGATAAAAACCGTTTCGAATTGCAACCCTTTAGCACTGTGATAAGTCATTATTTTGGGGAGATCGGTCTCGAAATTAAGTGTATCGACAGAACTACCATCTTTACTATATCGATACTCTACATCGATATCATTGTCATGAAATCGGTCTACAAGCTCTTCAACGGATTTATTGTTTGGCATAAAAATACCTACGTCAGCAAAACTTCTTTTATTTATAATAGTGACTATTGCATCTATCTGTTCGTTCTCATTGTCATATTTTAGAATGTATGGTAATTGTTTCTCATTGTTTTTATATATAGAGTCAACGAATGGAGGAAGATCTTCTCCTATAAATTGTGCTATTTTTGCAACAGGCAATGGTAGTCTATAGTTCCTAAATAACTGAAAGGTCTTTGTTGCAGTTCTGGCTTGTTTAAAACGATATAAGATGTCCTCGACAGGAATAGTGTCCTTGAAGACTTTATATATTGATTGTGCCGTATCTCCAAAGAAAAAGAAATGTTTTTTTGTTGCATCAATGAACTCAGATATTTCTTCTTCAGTAAAGTCCTGAATCTCGTCTACAATAGTGTAGTCGGCGGAGGGCATATCTAACTTCTTCTTCCACTGCCAATGATAATAGAAATTATTGCTTAAACCCAATGCCTCTCTACCAGAATTCATATATTCACATAGTGCTTTGGTGTATACGATAATTTGATAGTTTTTCCCTTTTTCTCTTTGAATGCGTTGAGCTTTGATTAATGCGAGTACAGATTTGCCGCTGCCTGCACATCCTGAAACGATACATGATTTGTCAAGAATTGCTTGCATTACATTCAATTGGTCATCATCAAGGTCAGATTCTTTAACCATCCAGTCTTTTTTAGGCATAATGATTTGTTTTAATGGGTTAATATTCTCCATGCCACTTTGCTCACATCATTGGCTTTGTGGCTATGGGTTATGTATAGGGGTTGATTATATCCTTCGTTTTTATGCACAATCCTACAAGGGTTGTTTTTTATTCCGGCATCCATCATCTTTGGAAGCCATTCCTTTGTCACGTCACTGTAGCTTGTCACATCCACCAGCAGCATTATCCCCTTCTGTTTCAATTTTGGCAGTAGCGTTTTGACAATATGCCCATAGGCATTATCTTTCTCAAACCGCTCCTTGGTGACAAACTCACATATAGCCTTGAATGATATGATTACATCATATTCATTCTGCAATACCTTGTCAAGAACTGACATATCATAGAAATCTTCAATGGTGTAAGCAATAGGCGATACTTTTATGTCAATACCGCTCTTTTCAGAAAAACTTTCCAGTACTGACTCACATAGTCTAAGCGCATCATGGTTTCCGTCCAAGGCATGTACATGTACTTTTTTCAGCTGGTCATTATGTTTCTTCAGCTGCGAGACAATGCCGACAATCTCTCCACCCGTTCCACATCCAAAGTCCAACAATGAGATTGCCTCCTTACCCTGAATCAAACAATTGCCTGACTCAAGATAATCGCCCAAGATGCAACATGCTTCGGCGTAGCTGCGGGGGAAGTAGGTGCCGAGGTAGTTTAGCATGTCGCTCTTGTCCCAGTCAATGACAGTCATATCTGAGTTCGACCGGCAGTACTTAGCTCCCAGTTCGTTGAAGATATAGTCGTCAAGCCACTTTGGCAACGTGACATGTGTCTCCATCAATTCCGTTTCTCTGCCCCGGACCTCCAACGGAACGTTTCACTCCTAATAAAAAGAAAAGGCATGAGGTTATGTGCTCATGTCCGTTAATCTGAGGTATCGCCAAACACCTTAATGGGAACGGGTTTTATAGAACATATCTCACGCCTGAGGATATGCAGTAGGCGTGAGTGCCTATAACATACACTTCAAGCGAAAGCATAAATGCTCAATCCTCCCATTTTTGAATTTTGGCGAAATTCCAGATTAAGGACTGTATTGCAATGCTTTTCTTGCTTCGCAGCTTTCCTACCTTTCGGAAAACCGATGCAAAGATACGAATAAATTTTGATTCGGGGTGTTTTTTGTCTGTTTTTGTGTAAAAGAGCCGTTCTCCCGGCTTGGGTAGGGGAGGGAGAGGTCAAAAGATTGTCGACTGATAGGTATTTTTTATTCACAAGCCACCGTGTTCGAATCGGCGGGGCAGTGCTTGCGGCATTGCATAAACGGTGGGACGTTCATTCCTCACCGAGGCAGTTCGGAGGACAGCCCCTTCATGTGTCAGTCGAAAGTAGAGACCATTTTTGCGATAGTCTCTATCATTTCTTTTGCTGGTTCGATGTTTTGTTGGAGTGTTTCGGGCTCTTGGGTGTAGGTGCAGTTGTAGTCGCTTTCTTCGCGCATACGTTCCATGTCTTGGTATAGCTCGCCATACCATTTGGGCAATTTCCCGGTTTTGATGTAGTGTAGCCCCAGCATTGCGTGAGAGCCTTTATGGGTGTTGACAACATGTCGGTCGTGTATCAGTAATGCGCTTACGGCGTGGAAGAGTGCATAGTATAGGCGGTTGGCCATGCCGTCCCATTGCTCGGATGCTTGCATCAGCAGTGCCTGCTGATACAGGCGATGGGCTTTCTCTATTTCAAGGTCTATTATTATTTTGCGTTCTTCGTCGCTCAAACTCATATCAGTACGATTTTGTCTTGTTCCACATTCTTATAAAAAGGGGAGTAGGTCCACCCGGCCCATTTCTCTTTGGGATAGATGTGCGGGGCGATGTCTACACCGTATTCATATCCCATCAGACAGAGGTCGTAGGCGGCGCTGCGTGCTGCCGGAGTGACGTGGTCGCCGTCAATAAGCATCAGTAGGTCGTAGTCGCTGTCAGCGTTTGCTTCGCCTCGCGCACGTGAGCCATACAGCCATAGTGTAGCCCCTGCTGGTAGCACTTGCTGAGCTGTCACTTTAATCCGTTGTATGATTTCGTCCTGTGTCATTTCAACTTGCAAATATACTATTTTTTTTTCATTCATTGTTTTTTTTCTTTTGCAGACCTCTTTTTTAGTCTTTTTGATATGCTCTGTCCCCCTCCTGTATTCCGTTTTCGTGGAGTGGTGGGATGCATCATTTTTTGACTTGAAGGGGTGCGGTTTTCTTGTCAATTCGAAAAAAATGTGTATCTTTGTACGTTTAAAAGGCTTCAGGTTTTGAAGTACGTTATTAATAATCAACAAAATAAATATTACATTATGCAACCAAAAGGCAACAAGTACGGCACTCACCGTGTCATCGAACCCAAGGGCGTTCTTCCCCAGCCCGCCAACAAGCTGGACAATAACATGGATGTTCTTTACGACAATGAGATTCTCATCGACGTGCAGACCCTGAACATCGACTCCGCCAGCTTCACCGACATCCACAACTATGCCAAGCAGCAGGCCGGCGAAGGCGCCAGCCAGGAGAAAATCATGGAAGAGGTGAAGAAAGAGATGTTCCTCAACGTGGAGTTGCAAGGCAAGCACCGCAACCGTCGCACTGGCTCTGGCGGTATGCTCCTGGGCAAGGTGGAGAAGATCGGCGACGCCCTGAAGGGCAAGATCGACCTGAAAGAGGGCGACCGTATTGCTACCCTCGTCAGCCTCAGCCTCACTCCCCTGCGCATCGACGAGATTCTCGAAATCCGTCCCGATGTAGACCAGGTGGACATCAAGGGCAAGGCCATCCTCTTCGAGAGCGGCATCTATGCCAAGATTCCTACCGACATGCCCGAGAAACTGGCCCTCTCCGCACTCGATGTGGCCGGTGCTCCCGCTCAGACTGCCAAGCTCTGCCAGTATGGCCAGACCGTCGTCATCCTCGGCGCTGGTGGCAAGAGCGGTATGCTCTGCTGCTATGAGGCCAAAAAGCGCGTAGGTGTCACTGGCTGCGTGATCGGTATCGCCAACAGCCCCAAGAGCACCCAGCGTATCAAGGACCTCGGCTTCTGCGACATCGTCGAGTCGGCCGCCGGCATGACCCCCGTGCAGGTTTATGAGCTGGTTGAGAAACTGACCAACGGCAAGATGGCCGACGTGACCATCAACTGCGTCAACGTGCCCGACCAGGAGATGACCGCTGTGCTCTGCACCAAGGACGACGGTATTGTCTACTTCTTCAGCATGGCCACCAGCTTCACCAAGGCCAGCCTCGGCGCCGAGGGTATCGGCAGCGATGTGAACATGATTATGGGCAATGGCTACACCAAAGGCCACGCCGAGTTTACCCTGCAGGAACTCCGCGAAAGCCCCGAACTGCGCAAGATTTTCGAAGAGCTCTATGCCTAACAGCGTGATAGGCTGATGGGCTGAAGGGGCTTCCCGCCGAAGGAAACGTCTGCCAGCACATCGGTTCTTCCACCTATTGGCGTTTCATGCGCCAACACCACAACTGCCGCCCGTGTCCGCACGGCGGCAGTTTTTATATATACGGTAATTCGCATCTGGGCATATACACAAGGTCGCGTCCCTCCGGGACGCTGGCAGTCAGTTGACTCTCAACCTCCGCACTGCGCCTCTTTTTGGTGCCGCTCCCTTCGGTCGCGCCACTATATAAGGACTCCATGCATTTGTTGCTATGTCGCGTCCCTTCGGGACGCACTCTACTATGCCTTATGCTCACCGCACTGCGCATTTTTCCGGTGCCGCTCCCTTCGGTCGCGCCACCCGCCAAAATGCTTGTACGGTGTTACGGAAATCTCACCCCTTCGGGGTGATTTATAGAGCTATCCTGTACAAAAATCCTTGTACGATGTTAAGGGAATCTTACCCCGAAGGGATGTTTAATAAAGGTCAACTATACAAAAGTGCTTGTACGATGTTAAGGGAATCTCACCCCGATGGGATGTTTAATAAAGGTCAACTATACAAAATAGCTTGTACGGTGTTATGGAGATTCTAGCGGGTGTAGAAAAGCCACCCCAATCCTCAACGGCCCCTTTCTGCCGGTGCCAGTCACCCCACTGCCCTTGTATGATGTTCTTGAAATCCAACCCCTCCGAAGCATTCAAGTATAAACGCGGATAAACTTTTTCTCAACCGATGTAAGATTCAACCTCCTTTTTGCGTCTTACGTTATGATGAATCGAATGGAAGGAACACGCTACGACCATTACTGCTCCTTGATGGAGCGACACCGCACCACTGTCTGGCGGGTCTGCTGGCGCTTTGCGCATGGCAACCCTGAGCGGTGCAAGGACATGGTGCAGGAAGTGTGGATAGCCCTATGGCTGAAGTTCGACCAACTCCGTGTCGATGCCAACCCCTTGCAGCAGCGTGCATGGGTGTGGCGAGTGGCGAGGTCGGTGCTGGTCGACCTCTACCGCAAGCGTGAGGTGGAGACAGAATGCTTGACGGAAGCCATGGCCGAGACCGTAGCCGACAGCACTCTCGACTATGCCGAGGAGATGGACCACCTGCTGGCAAGCCTTACCCCCGACGAGCGCCGCTTGATGCAGATGCGTTTGCAGGGGTATGATGCCAACGAGATTGCCGAGGCCTTTGGCATAGAGCGCAACGCGGTCTATCAGCGGGTGAACAGGATTATCAAAAAGTTACGCAGACAATATGGAACAGGATTATAAACAACAGATGCAACGCATGACCGACGGTCTCGACCAGTGGTGCCACCGCCGCAGTGCGCGCCGAGCCACGGCCCGCCGGGGTCTATGCCTAGTGGCGGCAGTGGCCCTGACGGTAGCCGTGGCCGCACTTCTGATGCCCCCTGCGGGCGGCATGAAAGTGCAAGGCTCGCGCAGCGGCGACCCCCAATGGGCTGCATCGACGGTGTGCCAAATACTTTCCGAACTATGAAGAAGTGGTTCATAACCTTCTGCCTGATGGCCATCATCGGTGTGGCGTGTGTCGCCGTGGCGCGCTACATGCTCCCGCTGCGGAGTGTGAGTCCCCTCTACCTGCGTTTTGAGCATAAGCCGGGTGTCGCCGCCACCTATATCCATGCCTTCCCCGTGGGCGACACGCTGCGCATGGACATCACCCTCCTCGAGGCCACCTCCGACAGCGGTTGGGCGGCGATAGAGCGTGCCTTCGCCGTCGACCGGCTGCCCGCCTATGGCCCCGACGCCTCTCCCATAAGGGTTAGCAGTGCCCTCTGCCGCCGTGGACACCCCGAACAGCGCATGGACGTTCTCCATCCCGACAGCAACGAGCTGAAGTGCATAGACCGCGAGGCACGCGTGGCATGCCTGTTCCATGCCCGCAACCGTGCCGAATGCGACTCGGCGCTGCTGTTCAAATACAATAATTACAAGAACCAAAATAGCACAACAAAATGAACAACACAAAACATCTCATGCTTCTGAACAAATTCCTGATTGTCGCAGCGTTGGGCTGGATGCTTGTCCCCTTCGGCTGCCGCCAAAACAAGGCTGCCGACCCCGTGGCCGAAAGTCCCAGCCCGAGTCTGGAAGGCACCGTATGGGTGTCGGAGGGCAATAGGACATTCGCCGACGTCGGCGGGGGCGACACCCTCCCGGTGGTATACGATTTCACGTGGAATTTTGTCGACGACACCACCCTAATCACCACCATCGACGTGACACAAGTTCTCGACGGCTATTCCCACACGCAATCCGTCTCCGAGCAGTTGTCCTACACCGTTGACGGCACGGCAGGCACCGTCACCCTCCACATCCCCGACGGCAAAACCCTCCAGTTGACGGACTACCCTCAGCATTTCGACATCAACTGGCCGGACAGCACCATCACCGTCGACTACCGCGCCCTCCCCAACCTCTATCCCGGCATCGCAAGCCTCACCTTCGTCATCAGCACCACCAACAACCGCCAATCCCCTCAGCCATGAAACGACTTTCATCCCTCTTCCCGGCCGCCTTGGTAGCCGTAGCGGCCTTGTCCGCATGTGGCAAACCCGAGTCCACCCCCGTATCCGAGCCCACTCCCCAAGTCTGGCCCCAAAAGCAAATCAGCCGCATCGTCCAGCGTGTCGGCACCCTCGATTATCTGACCTACGATTTCACTTGGCGCGAAGGTCAGCTTGCCTCCATCGGCTGCACCCTCTACGACGGCACCACCCTGGGAGGCATCGACCTCGCCTACGACGGCTCCCGTCTGCAAACCATCACCCCCTTTGGACCCGACAGCCTCCGCCTTCCCGACGGCGCCATGCACTATCACTATGGGTCCGACGGCCTTTTGCAAAGCCAGCATTTCATCCTTCCGCTCCGCACAAGTCAAGACCCCTGCCAGCAGCACTACGACGACGCAGTACCCTGCCGTCTGACCTACGCCTACAACGCCGAGGGGAAGGTGGACCGTGTGGTGGCCACGCGCTCCCTGCCCGACGGCTCCTCCCAGTCCGAGACCTACCTCTTCGACTGGACCGGAGGCAACGTGACGGCCATCTCGCTACAGACCGACGGCACCACCCGCCCGTTTCTGAGCAACCTCTCCTACGACACCATGCCCAACCCCATGCGCTTCCCCTTGGGAGTTGAGACGATGGGCCTCGGGCTGACCATGATCCTCGAAGGGGTGTTTGGCTATTGTGCCACGTTCCTCCCCTACGCCTTTTGCTGGTGCGAAAACAACATGACCTCCCTGCTCGCTGGTTCTGGCCAATGCTCTTTCACCTACGACGCCGACGGCTACATCACCTCCAAGACGGTCGGGAGCGGCAGCAGCGCCACCACCTACCTCTTCTTCTACCGATAAGCCCCGTCACCATGTATGGCTCTCGGGCGGGGCTGGAAATCAGCGATGTGCAAAAATATTTTTTCCAAGCTGTAGTTTTTTGCCTTCTGGCGCGTTTATAGGGTGTAGACAAAGTAAAACATAATGGGCGTAGAATCTGAAGGCGGTGCACACACCTTCATTTCCTGCCCCCTCCATTCAAATCCGCACACTATGAAACACACACTACTCCTTCTGTTATTCGTGGCGCTCAGCGTCCCACAGGCTTTGGCCCAGCGCGACACCACCACCGCACCCCTCTCGGGTCGCATTGTAGACAACATTGGTGCTGCCGTGCCCTTTGCCCATGTGCTGGCCACGGCTGTCGACTCCTCCGCCAGCCCCAGCGGCACCACCACCGACGACGATGGCCGTTTCAGCTTCCGGCTGCTGCCCGGCACCTACCGCCTCCAAGTATCCTCAGCTGGATATGAACGCCTTGCCATGCGGTGCGACGTGTCGGTGCAGGGCCTCCAGCTCGGCGATGTGACGCTGAACGCCAAGCAACTCCAGGCCGTCACCGTCACCTCCCAGCGCGTCACCGAGCAGGTGGACCGCTATGTGGTGCTCCCCAAACCTGAAGAGACTGCAGCGGCGGGCCGCACCATTGTGTTGCTCGACATGCTGCAACTCCCCGGCCTCAAAGTCGATGTGGCCTTGCAGCAAATCACCATCGACGGCGGCCCGGCCATCCTGCAAATAGGCGGCAAGGAGGTGCCAGTCACGCGGCTGGCCAATCTGCGGGCCGACCAAATCAAGCGCGTGGAATACTCCAACAATCCCGGCACACGCTATCTGGACCGTGGCATCACGGGCATCATCAACATCATCCTCAAAGAGCGCGAGGACGGCGGCAGCCTTATGGCCAACGGCCAGTCCGCCCTCACCACGGGTTTCGTCAACGGCTACCTGCAAGGCAGCTACCACAAAGGCAAGAGCGAGTGGGTGCTGGAGTACAACCTCGGCTACCGCAACTACCACAATGTACCCTACGAGCTGGAAGACAGCTACCTCGACCCTGCGCGCACCGTCCGCCGCACCCAGCATACCAACATGCCTTTCTGGTATATCAACCACACCCTCAGTGCCGAATATACCTACCAGCACGACGACAGCACCATGTTCGTCGCCGCCCTCAAGGACGATTTCTTCACCAAGACCCTCCAGGCCCACGGCACCATGACCGAGACCGACCGCGGCATTTCCTCCACCCAGACCCTCGAGCGGCTGCAACACCAGCGCGACAATCTCCCCAGCCTCGACCTCTACTTCACCCACCGCATGGCGGACGGACAGAAGCTGGAGCTGAACCTCGTGGGCGAGTATGCCACCAACCGCTACGACAACACGCTCACCTATCGTCGCGACGGCATCCCCACCACTTACGCCACCGATGTGACCGGCCACGGCTATGCCATCAGCGCCGAGGCGGCCTACAGCAAACGCTTCGGCGCTACCGAGCTGCGCACCGGCCTCCAATACCAGCACAATTTCTCAGAGAACGACTACACCCTGCAATCCACCGTCACCTCCATGTACAAGGACAACGCCTACCTCTATGCCGAGCTGGCTGGCCCCCTCGGCCCCAAGGTGGGCTACTCCGTCGGCACCGGCGCCAAACTTTTCAACGTCAGCGATGGCCAGAGCAGCAAACCATACCTCTGCAACCTGAGCACCGCCCGCCTGCAATGGCGCATCAACCCCCAGTTCTCGCTCACCGCCACAGCGCAGCTCACACCCATTTTGCCCACACTGGCCTCCCTCTCGCCCGTCTTCCAGCAGACCGACGATGTGGAGGGGCAGCAAGGCAACCCCGACCTGCGTCCCGCCCAGCAGCTCCAGTCCAGCCTCATGCTGCGCTACACCCACCCCAAAGGCTTCTACGCCCTCGCCCAGCCGGGCCTGTTCCACATCTTCAACACCTGGCTCGACGGCTACCACTACGATGCCGCGCGCGACCTCTTCGTCCACAGCTACCACAGCGCCGACCGCTGGCATGTGCCATACCTCTACGGCGAGGTGGGCACCCGGGGGCTGTGGCAGTGTCTCAACCTCTCGCTTTCCGGCACCTATTACCACTACCTCTCCGAGGGGCCGGAATTCAGCCACAGCGCCGATAATTTCACCGCCATGCTCAATGCGCAGTTCTTTTGGAAGGGCTTGGTGGCAGGAGCCTCCTTCACACTGCTGCCCGAGTGGCGGCTCATCAGCGAGGAAAAACAGCTCAGCGAGATGGCCCAGACCGTCTATGTGCAGTACCGCTGGCGCAGCTTCACGGCCAGTGCCATGTGGCTCTGCCCCCTCAACCCCGACGGCTACCGCTACGAGACTGTGGGCCTCAGCGCCGTCCACCCCTTCCGCCACATTCACCACACCGCCGAGAACGGCAACATGATAGTCCTCGGCCTCACCTGGCAGATGGACTTCGGCCGCCGGTTCAACAAAGGCGAGAAGACCCTCCACAACGGCGGCTACGACAACGGCATGCTGAAAGCCGACAGCTGACCCATCGGCAACTCGCTCATCCTCCGTTTCTTCGACGATGGAGCAATGTCCGCCCCCCGCTCCTTCTTCGCTATCTTGGAGAAGAAGGAACGGGGGACGGGCACCGGAGGAGGGGGGAAGCAACGAGCCTGGGGGGTGCAAGATGTTAGAAAAATGTGTTTATGATTGGATTTTTTTTTGTATCTTTGCATCGTCTAAAGAGAGCACGAGGTCCGTCTGCGTGCATACTATTGTGCTGAGAGATAAAAAAATAAACTATATATTATATGAAAGTCAACCGCAGAAAAGAACTCTTCCCCGCCGTCACCGACGAGCAGTGGAATGATTGGAAATGGCAGGTTAAGAACCGCATCGAGACTTACGAGGAGCTGAGCAAATACTTCACCTTCTCCGCCGAAGAGGCTGAAGGCATCAAGAAGGCTTTGGCTAAATTTCGTATGGCCATCACTCCTTACTACCTGAGTCTTATTGACCCCAACGATCCTTACGACCCCATCCGCCGTCAGTGCATCCCCCAGGGTGCCGAATGTAATATCGCCCCCGCCGATTTGAACGACCCGCTGCACGAGGACGAGGATTCGCCCGCTCCCGGACTGACACACCGCTACCCGGACCGTGTGCTGTTCCTTATCACCGACATGTGCTCCATGTACTGCCGCCACTGCACCCGCCGTCGTTTTGCGGGGCAGAAGGATGACGAGTCGCCCCAGGAGCGTATTGAGAAGTGCCTGGCCTATATCGAGCGTACGCCCGAGGTGCGGGATGTGCTGCTGAGTGGTGGCGATGCCTTGATGGTGAGCGACGCCAAGCTGGAGTACATCATCTCGCGTCTGCGCGCCATTCCGCATGTGGAGATTGTGCGCATCGGCAGCCGCACGCCTGTGGTTTGCCCCCAGCGCATCACCGACGACCTCTGCAACATGCTGAAGAAGTACCACCCCATCTGGCTGAACACGCATTTCAACCACCCCAACGAGATGACCCCCGAGACACAAGAGGCCTTGGCCAAACTGGCCAACGCAGGTATTCCGCTGGGCAACCAGACGGTGCTGCTGCGCGGCGTGAACGACTGCGTGCATGTGATGAAGAAACTGATGCACGAGCTGGTGAAAAACCGTGTTCGTCCTTACTATATCTACCAGTGCGACTTGAGCATGGGTCTGGAGCATTTCCGCACACCCGTGAGTAAGGGTATCGAGATTATCGAGAACCTGCGCGGACACACCAGCGGCTATGCCGTGCCCACGTTTGTGGTGGACGCCCCCGGCGGCGGCGGCAAGACCCCGGTGATGCCCAACTACGTCATTTCGCAGAGCCCCAATAAGGTGATCCTGCGCAATTTCGAGGGTGTGATTACCACCTATACCGAGCCGCGCGAGTATCACGAGGAGTGCCACTGCGAGGCTTGCCA
>OCTW011573566.1_pt1 | contig 21621 bp, 19 predicted proteins | sample 1539671 | NCBI WGS metagenome assembly OCTW01 (sample SAMN02144230, study PRJEB22623) | gut metagenome | biome: sheep rumen | host: Ovis aries | place: New Zealand
CGGAGACAAGATGTCCCTCATCTGTAATGAAGCGGATCTGCTAAAGGTGAATGAGACCCTGGAGCGTCTCTGCCGGACCTATGAGGGTGCGGGACCGAAGGCGCCCGGTGAGGACAAAAAGTGATTAGATGCCGTTCCGACGGGCGGCACAGAAGAAAAAAAGCAGTTGACCGTTCTGCCTTCCGGGCATCGGGACGGTCAACTGCTTTTTTCTGTCAGCGGGGGCCGCAGCAGCTGCAGTGGGGAAGCGACCGGCAGGCCAGCTGGCTGACAGAAATGTCATAATAACGGCACAGGTCCAGTGCCTGGTGCAGTGTCAGTTCCGTCCTGCCCCGCTCCATCAGGGAGTAGGTGGAGCGGCTGACGTCCAGACGGGAGGCAACTTCTGACTGCGTCAGGTCATGGTGCACCCGCAGATAACGGAGATTTCTGGAGATCAGGGCGCAGAGATCGGATTCGTGGGGTCCTGTCATGTCAATGTCCTTTCTTTTTTCAATCATAAGGGTCGATGGGTGTTATTAATAAAATATCGTGATTTAATTATAATCCAAGCCATGGAAACTATTCCATTAATTGTAAGTATGAACAAAAAATTCATACTTGTAGGTTAATGAATATACCTGCAGGTGTGTTCACGGGGGCAGAAAAGTGCCATAAACTGAAGTTGTATGCTGCAGAATGAGGAGAGAACAACGGCAGGAGGCACCCCATGGCGGACCGGGACCGAAAACTGAATAAGGATTCTGTCCGCATCGGCACATGCATCCGGATTGCCCGGGAGCGCCTGGGGCTGAGCCAGGACGAGCTGGCCTCCATGGTGGGAGTGGGAACGAATTCCCTGTCCAAGGTGGAGACCGGGAAAAACAATTTTTCCTTTGACCATTTTCTCCGGCTGGTACGGGCGCTGGACGCAGAGCCGGGAGATCTGATATTCGGTACCCCGCTCCGGATGGAAAACGGGGAGGAGCAGATTATCCGGGAGAGCCGGATTGAATATGACGGGAAGAGCAGGGAAGAGGTGCAGAAGCTCCGGGCGCTGCTTCGAAGCGAGATCAACCGGATGACGGAGGAGGAACTCCGGATTCTTCTCGATGTGTCCCAGGCGATGCGAAAGCGGAGCGGCGCGCCTGCGGGAGTGAAGGAATAACAGGAGAATACAGAAAATGAGCGGTGGGGGAGAGCTCCGCCGTTTTTCTTTGTCCTTCCGGCAGCGCAGGAACCATGCGCCCTCCCTTGAACAACCTTCCCGGATGGTATAGAATAGTACCAGTCTGAAGAGCTGCCCGGGGCATCCACACGGAGCGGGGCAGTTTCGTATCTGTAATCATTCTGAATCCAGTCTGAAGAACGGACCCCTGTGTCCCGTCTGCAGGAACCGCCGGCCCAGGAGCGGACCGGTGTTCGATCACGACATTCCGAAGAGTTTTTTCGCATAACCAGTGTATAGAAATGTGAGGTGGCATATGCCGGCAGAGAAGAAGGCCGTTACGGCAGAAAACAGTACAGCAGCGGAGGCGGCAGAGAAGAAGCCGACGAGGCGGCGCACGTCCCGGAGGACTGCGGAGCATTCGGAAGCGGGTGAGGCGGAGAAGAAACCGGCACGGCGGCGTTCGTCCCGGACCGCAGCGTCCTCCCGGAAGGAATCCGGACGAACATCGTCCGGCCATACCGCTGCTTCCCGCACGTCTTCCACCCGCACTTCCGTCCGGAAGAAAACGGTCCGTCATTCCGAGGCTCCAGGCAGCGCAGTGGAACCCGCCTTTCAGGTGCCGGAGAACGGGGATGCCGGGTTCGACAGTGAATTTGCGGCATCTTTCGCCCGGGAAGACCATCCGGAAACGGATATGCAGCCGGAAATGGCTGCGCCGGAAGGAATCGATGGGGCGGCCGGAAACCATGATGCGGCCGAAGACCATGAAACGGCCGAGGATCATGAAACGACCGGGGATCATGAAACGACCGGGCATGGTGAAACGGCCGGGGACCACGAGATGACCGGGAACGATGACGGCGCAGTCCGGGAGCACACGCCCCGGGAACGGCACTACAGCCCGGAGGAGCGGCCGGAGGTCACCGGGATTCTGGACATTGCGGACGGCGGCTTCGGGTTCCTCCGGTTCGACAATTTCCTGACCAGTGACAAGGATGTGTATGTCTCCCCGACCCAGATCCGCCGGTTCAACCTGAAGAAAGGGGACGAAATCAAGGGGATTTCCAGGAAGCCCCGGGTCGGGGAACGGTTCGGCGCACTGCTGTATGTGGAGACGGTCAACGGCGACGATCCGGGAACGGCGATCCGCCGGCCCCAGTTCGAGGACCTGACGCCGATTTTCCCGAAGGAGCGCATCACGCTGGAAAATGGCTCCTTCAATCTGAGTTCCCGCCTGATCGACCTGACTTCGCCGATCGGAAAGGGACAGCGGGGCATGATCGTGGCGCCGCCGAAGGCCGGAAAGACCACACTTCTGAAGAACATCGCAGCCGGCATCGAGGAGAATTATCCGGATGTTCACCTTATCGTTCTGCTGGTGGATGAACGGCCGGAGGAAGTCACCGACATGAAGAGGACCCTTCGCACGGGAGAGGTCATCTATTCTACCTTTGACGAACTGCCGCAGCATCATGTGAAGGTGGCAGAGATGGTTCTGGCCCGGGCGAAACGTCTGGCGGAGCACCGGAAGGATGTGGTGATTCTGCTGGATTCCCTGACCCGGCTGACCCGGGCGTACAACCTGGTGGTGCCGGCTTCCGGCAGAACCCTGTCCGGCGGCATCGATCCGGGCGCCTTCTACGGACCGAAACGGCTCTTCGGCGCAGCCCGGAACATCGAGGAAGGGGGCAGCGTCACCATTCTGGCCACGGCTCTGGTGGACACCGGAAGCCGGATGGACGATGTGATTTTCGAGGAGTTCAAGGGCACCGGCAATATGGAGCTGCATCTGGACCGGAAGCTGTCGGAGAAACGGATCTTCCCGGCGATCGATATCTACAAGTCCGGCACCCGGCGGGAAGAACTGCTGCTGTCCCAGTCGGAACTGGAGGCGGTATGGCTGATCCGGCGGGCCATGGCGAACCGGCCGACCCAGGAGGTCACCGAAGACATTATTGACAACCTGGCCCATACGAGAAGCAATCGGGATTTTGTGGAGATTATCAAGAAGATTTTCAACGACTAAGGAGTTTTTTGAATGGATCTGAGCAGGATTTTTCTGAAAGATGCCTGCCCCACCTCGATCGGGGGACAGGCGGTGCTGGAAGGAGTGATGATGCGGGGGACAGACCGCACTGCGGTGACACTGCGTCTCCCGGACGGCCGCATGTACCTGAAGACGATGAAGAACCGGGCTGCCGGAAGGTGGGCGAGACTCCCGCTGATCCGGGGTGTCGTGTCCTTCCTGTCTTCTCTGGTCACCGGCACCCGCATCATCACCTTCTCGGCGGATGCTCTGGATTACTTCTCCGGGGAAACAGCGGAGGAACCGGGAAAGCTGGAGCAGAAACTGACAGAGCGCTTCGGTGAGAAAAAAATCTGGAACGCCATGATCGCAGTTTCCGTCATCCTGGCCCTGGTCTTCTCCATCGCCGTGTTCATCCTGATGCCCACTGCGGCCATGGACCTGCTGGGGCGGTTCGTGCACAGCACCGTCCTGCTGAACCTGGCGGAAGGGATCTTCCGGATCATTCTGTTCATATTATATATCCTCCTGATCTCGAAGATGGAGGACATCCACCGGGTATTCATGTACCACGGGGCGGAACACAAGTCTATCCACACCTTCGAAAACGGACTGGATCTGATCCCGGAGAACGCCCGGGGGTTCTATACGCTCCATCCGCGCTGCGGCACCAGCTTCCTGATGTTCGTCATGGTCATCAGTCTGGTTCTGTTCTCCCTGCTGGGATGGCCGTCCCTGGTGGAACGGATCCTGTCCCGGCTGCTGCTGATCCCGGTGGTGGCGGCGCTGTCCTATGAGGTGCTGCGCTGGGCGGGGCGCTCCGACGGGGCTCTGGTGAAACTGCTGAGTCTGCCGGGGCTCTACCTGCAGAAACTCACCACGGCGGAGCCTACGGATGATATGGTGGAGGTGGCCATGACGTCTCTGAAGGCGGTGCTGGTGCCGGCGGAGGAGCCCTGCGTGGAGGGCATCTGTGATGCCGACGCCCGTATTATAGAAGAAGTGAAGATTGACCGGACCAGCGAACGTGCCATGGACGCGTGATACGGTTTCGGTGAGGACAAAGTATAACAGGGCGAACGTTCGCCCGGAAGGGTTGGCTTTTTTTCGATGAGTATGCGAGTAAAGGAGCTTCTCGCCCTGGGTGAGAAGCAGCTTCGGGAATGCGGAATTGACGATGCGGAGACGGACAGCAAGCTGCTGTACTGTTTTCTGCGGAATATTCCCCGCTCCCGCCTGATCCTGGAGTACCAGATCGTCTTGCAGGACCAGCATTGTGAACACTATTTCCGGCTGCTGGATGAGCGGTGCGCTGGGCGGCCGCTGCAGTACATTGTGGGGACCCAGGATTTCATGGGCCTGACCTTCAAGGTGAATGAAAGCGTTCTGATTCCCCGGATGGACACGGAGATTCTGGTGGAGAACGCACTGTCCGTCATTGATGAAAATAAACTGAACGGAAACGATCTGACTTTGTCCCCCCGGAAAAGCTGGGATGTGCTGGATCTGTGTACCGGCAGCGGCGCCATCGCCGTGTCCGTCGCAAAGCTGGCGAAGACGCCGGTGAAAGTCTGTGCTTCCGATATCAGTGAAGAGGCGCTCTCTGTGGCGAAGACCAATGGGGAGCGGAACCGGGTGCAGGTGGAATTCCAGCAGGGAGATCTGCTGGACCCGTGGCAGGGACGGTTCCGGAAGCGGAAGTTCGACATGATCATTTCCAATCCGCCTTACGTGCGCACGGCGGAGATCGGCCGCCTCCAGCGGGAAATCCGGGAGCATGAGCCGGTTCTGGCGCTGGACGGCGGCGGGGACGGCCTGGATCTGTACCGGAGAATTGCCGTGAAAGCGCCGGAGTTCCTGAAGAAGCAGGGCGTCCTTATGATGGAGATCGGCTGGGATCAGCGGGAGGACGTGACCCGGCTTCTGGAGTCTGCCGGGAAGTTCGAGCAGATCACCTGTGTGAAGGATCTCGCCCGGCTGGACCGGGTGATCTTCGCCGTTCTCCGTTAGCCGGACTGCGCCGGGAAGGCTGCCGAAGGCATGGAAAACCGGATGCAGATTGCGCCGGAAACGGCCGTCGGAAGCCGCAGAAAACCGTTGACGACGGCAGATTTAAATGGTAAACTGACAAGGCTGCAGTAAATGCGGAGACAGTATAACGTTGGGGCATCTGCCTCAGAAGAAAGAAGGTAACAGCATGAAGGAAGGAATCCATCCTAAGTACGTGGAATGTAAAGTAACTTGCGCATGCGGAAATACGTTTATGACTCGGTCTACGAAGAATGAAATGAGACTTGATGTCTGCTCAGCGTGCCATCCGTTCTTTACAGGTCAGCAGAAGTTCATCAACCGTGGTGGACGTGTTGAGAAGTTCAAGAAGAAGTACAACCTGGACTAATAACCACGAATCCGATCAGGGGAGTGCCGGAAAGGCGCTCCTCTTTTTTCTTGGCAATGCGCTGAATATCAGAAAGTTGAGCGAAAAGATTGAAAAACCTGAAAAAAAGCATATCATGTTACTGCAGATACGTGAACTGTATACCTCCGTACTGCTCGTTACGATCCGTGTGCTAATCAAGGGGGTGTAATTTTGAAGAATAACGGGAAAGTGGTTGAAAGACTCTACAAATTCAGCATCCTGCTTTCTTTGCTGATTTTCTTTGACTCTTTTCTGCCTTGGCTGCATTACAACGGAACAACTTATACTATCATCGGATTCTACCGAGCGATGTTTGCTGCCGGTGGAATTGCTGCATTTGCAGGGAAAGATTTCTATGTATACCCTGCTGCGTTTACACTTTTTCTTCCGGCTCTCGCAGGTATGATGTCGTTACTGAAAGCAATCATGATGATATCCCACGGGAGAAGAAAACTCTTCGCATATTGCCTGTATGGGATTGAATGGATCTATATTGCGATCTATTTTGCGTTTACAGGATATGATCCTACCGTGTTTGCTTTCGCAGGCACAATTCTCACCCTGATCGATTTTCTGGTTAATAAACTGATGGCGGATTATAAAGAATTATCGCGCCAGAATAAAGAGCTTCGTCTTAAGGAAAAACAGGACCGAAAGGAGAGGCAATGTCGCCTGGCCTTCCCGGGGAAATATCCTTCAGCGCTGTATTCCTCAATTGGACAGATGATGAAGCCATATCGTGCGGAATTGATTCAATTCGTGATGATGGGAAGTCTGTCGGTACTGTTTTTGTTTGAAGTCTTCGGTCTCTCCGAAATGCTTTCGGGGATTCATTCTGCAGAACCGGCTTTTTTGGGATCAGGCTTGCAGCGCGAATTGAAGAACGCATTGGTATTAGCTGTTATCAGCAGTTTGATTTTGCTTGTGTTTTCGTATTCCCGTTATTCGAAAATCGGTTCTTCCTGCGATACTTTGCTCATGAAGCTGGGAGTACGGAGCTCATTATTGAACCATGTGCGTATTAAAGCGATGATTCGCTATGCACTGGCGTCGTTGCTGATCGGCTTCGGAGTGGGAACCATTCTCCTTTTTGGGGTTCATACATGGATTGCATCAGAATCAGAGATCAGTATTCCACCGTTTTCAGTCCATCCGGAAGCATACCTGGGCGCAGGTGTTTTGTTTGTGCTGATTGTTCTGGCCGTGGCGCTTGTTCAGTATGATTTAAGAGAATACTTAAATACTGAAAAACACGGTCCTCAATACGGGGCGTTTCCGAAGCCCGTCAGTCAGGCTTCCTGTTGCTTGATCGGATTCATATTGTTGATTGTCGGTATATGCTTTTTCATGCAGCGCAGATGGGGAGAAAGCCTGTTCCTGCTCGGTGTTACAGCGGTTGGAATTCTTTTTCTTCTGTATGGCGGGACATCGTTTTGGCTGAAACGTCGGATATGTAATAGCCGTACTGTGAAGAAACTTTCAGCTTGCTCGCTTATTACTCATTATAAGGCGACGGTACTGGCAATCGGGGCGGTTTTTTTGCTGCAGTTTGTCATGATGGGCCCTCTTTCCTCCGGAATTGCTGTGTTTGGAAATGAGGAATCATATTCGAAACTGTTTCCGTATGATCATGTCTGTATAGCCGATGAACAGGACAGGGATCTTCTGACAGATCTTCAGCGAGAAGGGTGCCGTGTCCGCACGGTTCGAATGGTGCGCATAACATCAGTGGAAGGGTCTTCGTACAGTTGGAAAGATGCGGCGGCCAATCGGTTTTATAGCGTGTTATGGCCGCAGTGTCAGCATATCGGTGTATCGGAAGAAGGCTATAAAATGCTGTGTCGTTATCTCCACCAAACACCAGCTGAGATGAATCTGGAGGATGATCGTATCTGGGTGGTCTTCCAGGAAGGACCGTCAATTCCTGCTCATCCGATCGATTATTATGGATTGCGGACAAAACCGTATTTGCGAATTGGACAACCTCTTCGGCATTATTCGTTTTCGGCGCGGGAACGACTTTATCCACCGAGAAATCTGCAGGGAGAAAACAGACAGATATTAACCGGAATGCTGAATCGGGGAATGCAGGAGAACATCATCGTGCTCTCCGACAGTATGTTTCGAAGACAACAACACGAAGGTGGACCGAGCGTTTGCTGGCTGGTCCATGATAATGGTGCGAGTGAAAAGCGCACGCAGCGCACGCTGGAAAGATTATCTGCTCGACATCTCAGTGACGTACGTTGGGATGATGATGTACGAACTGTGTATGACCGAAAGGCGATGGAAAAGGACTTGTCTGCAGAACGCTTTTTCCGGAAAGCCACCAATATATTTTCGATTGCAATATTGTTGATCTGCAGTCTGCTCATCCTGTTGGGACAGCAGCAGACGATGCAGCACGAATGGGAAGAAAATGAAAGAATTTTGGTGAATTTAGGGATACCGGGCAAAACGAGAAGGAAATTGATGCGAAAAGATTATATGCGGGTTGTATTGATTGCGGAATCGCTTTCCATGATCAGCGCATTGGCATATCTGCTGGGAATTGCGAAACTTCGTATGTTCAGTGGAATAGAGACAGGAGATCTGTTTGCGAGCTGCATTCCGGTATGGCTGCTTGTCATAGCAATAAGTACACTGGTCTTTGCGTTGGGTTTCCGTTCAATCCGGAAAAAGATGAATAGAGGAGGGAGCTATCATGTCAGATGATATCATCGTCGCTATGCAGGATGTGAAGAAAAGCTATGGTGCGGACAGCACTGCCGCCAAAGAAGGATCTGTGGAGTGCATGGTACTTCAGGATATCAATCTGACCGTGCACCGGGGCGATTATATTTCTATAATGGGTCGTTCTGGAAGCGGGAAAAGCACCCTTTTGAATTTGATCGGATTACTTCTTCCGGCGACAGATGGTTCAATTACTTGGGATGGGCGAGAAGTGAGTTCGCTGTGGGACAGTGAGCTTGCGGATATCCGCAGAAGAGACATCGGATTCGTCTTTCAGGACTTTCAATTAATCCGCTCTCTCAGTCTGCTGGATAATATCATGCTGCCTGCGTTATTAAATAAATCGTCAGAGGAAGATGCTGAGAGACGTGCGAATGAACTGGCATCCACCCTGGAGTTAAATGACGCGCTGCTTCAGAAACGACCGGGGAACGTATCCGGTGGTGAGCGGCAGCGGGCAGCGATTGCCCGTGCGTTGATGAATGATCCGAAACTAATTCTTGCGGATGAACCGACCGGAAACCTGGATGAAAAATCTGCCGGTATCGTGGCGGGCATGTTAAGAAGAGTTCATGAGAAGATGAACAAAGCGATCGTGCTGGTGACACATAACCCGTCCCTGGCGGCGGATAGTCAGAAAATGTACTATCTGAGAGATGGAAGACTGGGTGTCCCTGTGTTGAACCAGGGGAACCGGGATGAATATTATCGAAAGATACTGGCGGAGATGTAGTAGGAACTATTATCGCAGATGATACAGAAAGAATATCTTAAGAAAATCCGGCCCGCAGGCCGGATTTTTCTGCGTGGAGAAGGACTGCGCATATATCGGAATGGGACGGCCCCTGCTTTTTCGGAATCCGCGGTGGCCGGCGGCCGGTTAGAAACCCGGCGGCTGTGGTATAAACCTGTGCGATAAGCGTTGAAGGCACAGGCCTTTTTTGGTACAATTAATTAGTTAAAATGCCTGAATGGAGGAATCAACCATATGTTTGAGAAGCTGGACGCAGTCGTCGATCATTACGACGAACTGACCAGACAGGTAGCGGATCCGGAAATCATTGCGAATCAGTCTGTCTGGCAGAAATATATGCAGGAAATGGGCGAGATCGGCCCGGTGGTGGAGAAGTACAGAGAGTACCGGAAGGCGGAAGAAGAGCTGTCCTTCGCCAAGGAGATGCTGGAGAACGAAGATGACGAAGAGCTCCGGGAAATGGCCAAGGCGGAAGTGTCGGACCAGACGAAGAATCTGGAGGTTCTGGAAGAGGAACTGAAGATCCTGCTGATTCCGAAGGACCCGAACGACGAGAAGAACGTCATCGTGGAAATTCGTGCCGGCGCCGGCGGTGAGGAAGCGGCGCTGTTCGCAGCGGATCTTCTCAGAATGTACACCCGTTATGCGGAGCGTCACGGATACAAGACCGAGATGCTCAGCTACAGTGACACCGGTCTGGGCGGCGTGAAGGAAGCCGACATGATGATCAAGGGGAAGGGAGCTTATTCCCGCCTGAAGTTCGAGAGCGGCGTACACCGGGTGCAGCGTGTTCCGGTTACGGAGAGCTCCGGCCGGATCCAGACTTCCACGGCTACCGTGGCGGTGCTGCCGGAGGTGGATGACGTGGAAGTGCACATTGATCCGAATGATGTCCGGGTGGATGTGTTCCGTGCCACCGGAAACGGCGGCCAGTGCGTCAACACGACAGACTCGGCGGTCCGTATGACCCACATCCCGACCGGCATCGTGGTTTCCTGCCAGGACGAAAAGTCCCAGATCAAGAACCGGGAGAAGGCCATGAAGGTTCTGAAGGCTCGTGTCTATGACATGATGCTGCAGGAGCAGAATGCGAAGATTGCGGCGGACCGGAGAGAACAGGTGGGAACCGGGGACCGGAGTGAACGGATCCGTACCTATAACTTCCCGCAGGGAAGAGTGTCCGAACACAGAATCGGCCTGACGCTGTATAAGCTGGATCAGATTCTGGACGGAGATCTGGATGAAATCATCGATGCGCTGATCACGGATGATCAGGCGAAGAAGATGAACAACATCTGATAGATTATTTTTTGGAGATGATAGAATGAAAACACTTCATCTGAAGGAAACGGACGAGGATTTCGACCGGGGAGCGGAGATTATCCGGGACGGCGGTCTGGTGGCGTTTCCCACAGAGACGGTATACGGTCTGGGAGCCGATGCGCTGAATCCGGATGCCGTGTTGAAAATTTACAAGGTGAAGGGACGGCCGGCGGATAACCCGAGTATCGTTCACATTGCGGATTACGAGGATATCCGGGAGCTGGCGGCAGAGGTCACGGAGGACATGGAGATCCTGATGAAGACTTTCTGGCCGGGACCGATGACCATGATTGTTCCGGCGAAGGAGGTCATCCCGAAGGTGACCACCGGAGGCCTGGACACCGTGGGAGTCCGGATGCCCCGGGGGGCTTCCTGCCGGGAACTGGTTCGCCGCTCCGGGTGCCCGATCGCGGCGCCCAGTGCGAATATTTCCGGAAAGCCCAGCCCGACAGAGGCGCAGCATGTCATAGACGACTTCGAAGGGAAGATCGAGGCGGTCATTGACGGCGGTCCCTGCCAGGTGGGAATTGAATCCACGGTTATCGATATGACGGGATCGATTCCGATGATTCTCCGGCCGGGCATTCTCACCCGGGCGGATTTCGAGCGGGCGCTGGGGAAGCGGATTCTGCTGGATCCGACCCTGAACCGGAAACCGGATCCGGAGAAGGCGGAGCATTTTCGGCCGAAAGCGCCGGGACAGAAGTACAGGCACTATGCGCCGAAGGCGCCGATGATCATCTTCGAGGGAAAGGACCCGGAGCAGGTCCGGGGGGCCATGGATGCGGAACGTCTGGAACGGGAGCAGCTGGGACAGAATGTCTGCGTCATCGATTATGAACCGGGTGAGGAACGGAAAGCTGCGAAACACTTCTTTGCCCGCCTCCGGGAGGCGGACCGGGAAGGTGTGGATGTCATTCTGGCGGCGGCGCTGCCGGAGAACGGCGTCGGCTTCTCCGTCATGAACCGGATGCTGAAATCGGCCGGGTTCAATATCCGGAAGGTGGATTAGAACGGATATCACGTCGATTTTTGTCGCCGCGGAAGGGGAAAGCCGCCGGGACGGCATCAGATAGATTGCAGGAGGGATGTATGAAAATCGTAGTAGCAAGTGACCACGGCGGTTATGCACTGAAGTTGAAGGTCGCCGCTCATCTGAAGGAGCGGGGCATCGAGGTGGAGGATCTGGGCACCCACAGTGAGGAGTCAGTGGATTATCCGGTTTACGGAAAGGCCTGCGGTGAGGCCGTCGTTTCCGGCCGGGGGGATCTGGGAATGGTCTTCTGCGGCACGGGCATCGGGATTTCCATTGCGGCGAACAAGGTGCACGGGGTCCGCTGTGCGCTGGTGACCTCTGTGGAGACGGCGCATCTGGCGAAGGAACATAACAACGCAAATGTGCTGGCCATGGGCGGCCGGACCACGGATCCGGAGCTGGCGGTCCGCATGACGGATGAATGGCTGGACACCGTTTTTGCGGGAGAAACAGAGAGTGGTCAGCGTCACGCGCGCAGGGTCGCGATGCTGAACGAGATGTAGAACCGGACAGAGGCAATCACAGGAGAGGGACTATTATGGAAAGAGAAGGAAAGGTTTACGTATTCGATCATCCGCTGATTCAGCACAAGGTTTCGCTGATGAGAATGAAGGAAACGAGTGTGAAGGAATTCCGTGAGCTGGCCCAGGAAGTGGCGATGCTGATGGGATTCGAGGCGACGAGAAATCTTCCGCTGAAGGATGTGGAAATCGAGACGCCGATTACGAAAACGACCACGAAGATGCTGGAAGGGGAGGACATCGCCATCGTTCCGATCCTCCGGGCCGGACTGGGCTTCGTGGACGGCATGCTGGCGCTGGTGCCGAATGCGAAGGTGGGACACATCGGTCTGTACAGAGATCCGGAGACTCACGAACCTCATGAGTATTACTGCAAGCTGCCGAAGGATGTGGAGAAGAGACAGATCTTCGTAGTGGATCCGATGCTGGCCACCGGCGGCAGTGCGGTGGCAGCCATCGACTTCATCAAGCAGCGGGGCGGGAAGAACATCACGTTCATGTGCCTGATTGCTGCGCCGGAAGGCATCCGGGCGCTGCATGAGGCCCACCCGGAGATTGATATTTACATCGCTGCGAAGGATGATCATCTGGACGAGAATGCTTACATCGTTCCGGGACTGGGAGATGCCGGGGACAGACTGTACGGAACGAAGTAGACTCCGGCCGTCTGCGGTTTCAGTTATTTCAGGTTAGAGTAGTGAGGTTGCAATATGATTAATATTCCTGACAATATCAGTCAGCACGACAATGTCTTCGACGTGCTGAAGGAGCGCGGATTCGTAGAACAGGTCACGGATGAGGATGCTGTCCGGGATCTGCTCTCCAGGGAGAAGATCCGTTTCTACATCGGTTTCGACCCGACGGCGGACTGTCTGCATGTGGGTCACTTCATGCAGATCATCATTCTGTCTTACATGCTGAAGTACGGTCACACACCGGTGGCGCTGATCGGCGGCGGCACGGGGATGATCGGCGATCCGTCCGGCCGGACCGACATGAGAAAGCTCATGGACACCGAGACCATCGACTATAACTGTGCACAGTTCAAGAAGCTGTTCGACCGTTTCCTGCCGTTCGATGACGAGTGCCAGTATGTGGGAAACGGCGGTGTTTTCGTGCCGGGTCATCTGACGAAGGAACCGGATCCGGGGAAGGCCATCAGCGTCAACAACGGAAAGTGGCTGCGCAACCTGAATTTCGTGGAATTCATGAGAACGATCGGAAAGGACTTCAATGTCAACACCATGCTCCGTTCCGAAGCGTTCAAACAGAGAATGGCCAGAGAGAACGGTCTGTCCTTCTTCGAGTTCGGATACATGCTGATGCAGGGCTATGATTTCTATGTTATGGCCAGAGACTTCAACGTGCAGATGGAATTCGGCGGCAACGATCAGTGGTCCAACATCATTGCGGGTATCAACCTGACGAAGAAGGAGATCAACAAGGATGTGTACGGCATGACCTTCTCCCTGCTGACCAACAGCGAAGGAAAGAAGATGGGAAAAACCGGAAAGGGCGCCCTCTGGCTGTCCGCAGACAGAACTTCTCCGTACGAGTTCTACCAGTACTGGCGGAACGTCGGCGATCTGGATGTGAACAAGTGCCTGCGCATGCTGACCTTCCTGCCGATGGATGAAGTGGAGCGGCTCTCTTCCCTGCAGGGTTCCGAGATCAACAAGGCGAAGGAAGTTCTGGCCTACGAGGTCACGAAGATGGTACACGGCGAGGAAGAGGCGGAGAAGGCCCAGGAAGCGGCCCGGTCTGCCTTCGGCGGTGCAGCGGACTCTGACAACATCCCGACGGAGGAAATGAAGCGGAGCGAGTTCGCCGGAGAAGGCAAGGGTCTGGGGACGATCCTGAAGGAACTGGGTCTGGCGTCCAGCAACAGCGATGCCCGCCGCACGATCGAGCAGGGCGGTGTCACCATCGACGGAGAGAAGATTACCGACAAGGATTTCGCCGTCCGGGAGGACATGATTGGCGAAGAGGGGATCCTCATCCGCAAAGGAAAGAAGAAAGTCGTCCGGCTGAAGATGAAATAGGACGGTTCCCCCGTTGCGGGGCTCCGGCGGTCCGAAAGGTCCGCCGGGGCCCCGCCGATTTTTTTGCAGGCTTGTGCGAATAATTCGAAATAAGGGGCGCCGGGTGGAAGTTCTTGAAAATGAATATGAATGATGAGATAATTGAACAAAAGTAAAGTAATTGTGAGCGAGTGTATTGATACTGGAAAGGATTGGGACTATGGCCGGCAGAGTCTGGGGAAAGAAGGCACGCAACAGAGAAGTGATCATGGAGGCGGCGAAGGCCCTTTTCGAGCGGGAAGGCATGGAACGGGTGACGTTCAACGATATCGCCGAGGAGGCAGGGATGTCCCGTACCACGATTTTCAATCATTTTCCGACCATCAATGATCTGCTTCTGGCTCTGGCGGAACAGGAATTCCAGAGCATCATGGACTATTACGTCACCACAAGGCTCAGCGGACGGGAACTGATCATGGCCATGTTCAACCGGCTGATTGACGACACCTGCGATTTCCCGGTGCTGACCACCCGTCTCATCAGTACCATTCTGATTGTGGATTCCGAGCGGCAGACGTTCAGTAAATTCCTGGATATGATCGAGGAGAATCTGGATCCGGCCTTCCCGGAGGAAGAACGGGAAGAGATCGCCATCATGCTCACAGGAAACTATTTCGGGCTGATCGGGTATAATTTCTTCCGGCATGAATCTTTCAACCGCAGCAAGATGAAGAAGCATTTCGCCGTCTTGGCATCGAAAATATTTTAGGCCGCATATTTGCAGCACATTTAAGGAGGCAGTATGGCCGGACTGACTACACGGGAGGTGCAGGACCGCGCCGCGCGGGGCCTGACCAATGAGGCCGCCGACACATCGACGAAGAGTGTATCGGAGATTGTCAGAGGGAATATCCTCACCTATTTTAATCTCATATTTACCGTACTGGCGGCCCTGCTGATTCTGGCAGGGTCGTTCAAGGATTTATCCTTCATGCTGATTGTTCTTGCCAACACGGGAATCGGTATCTGGCAGGAGATCCGTTCGAAGAACACCCTGGATCAGCTGAAGTTCGGCAGCATGCCCCGGGTGTCTGTCTGGCGGGACGGCGTTTTGCGGCAGGTGCCGCCGGATGAGCTGGTGCTGGACGACTGGATTCTGCTCCGGTCGGGAAATCAGATTCCGGCGGATGCGGAAGTGGAAGAAGGGGCCCTGCAGGTCAATGAGTCTCTGCTCACCGGAGAGTCCGACGAGATCGAGAAAGGGCCGGGGGACCCGCTGATGTCCGGCAGTTTCGTGGTGTCCGGAGAGGCGACGGCCCGTCTCACTGCGGTGGGAAAGGACGCATATATCTCCCGGCTGACGAAGGAGGCCACGAAGCAGTCCAAGCATGATTCCCGCTCCCAGATGGTGCGGCTTCTGGACCGGCTGGTTCTGGTCATCGGCATTCTGATCATTCCCATCGGCGGACTTCTGTTCTACCAGCAGATGTTCGTCCGGGGACTGGGATTCCGGGACAGTATCATCGCCATGGTGGCGGCGGTTCTGGGAATGATTCCGGAAGGGCTGTATATGATGGCCAGTATTGCCATGGTGGTGAGCGCCATGCGGCTGGCGAAGCACAAGGTTCTGGTGCAGAATATGCGCTGCATCGAGACCCTGGCCCGGGTGGATGTGCTCTGTGTGGACAAGACCGGGACCATCACGGAAAATGAAATGAAAGTGGCGGGGATGGATCCGCTCCGGCAGGATATCGACCGGGAAGACCTGGAACTTTTTGTCGGCGACCTGGCGGCAGCCATGAGCCGGGACAACATCACCATGGCGGCGCTGCAGGATCACTTCACGGAGCATTCGGGCAGGCGGCCTCAGGCGGTATGTCCGTTCTCCTCCCGGTACAAGTACAGCGGCGTCACCTTCGAGGACGGCAGTTTCGTGCTGGGCGCACCGGAATACGTGCTGGGGAACGCTTACGGGAATCTGGCGGAGCAGGTGGACGAAAAGGGCAGAGACGGATGCCGGGTTCTGGCCTTCGTCTTCACCCGGGAGATTCCCGAGGGACAGCCTCTCTCCCTTCCGGTGACCCCGTTGGCCCTGATCTATCTGGAGAATCCGATCCGGGAGGCGGCGCCGGATACCTTCCGGTTCTTTGCGGAAAACGGCGTGGACGTGAAGGTGATTTCCGGCGATAATCCGGTGACCGTGTCCAATGTGGCGAAGAAAGCGCAGATCGCCGGGGCGGAGGATTATGTGGACGCCCGCACGCTGGAGACGCCGGCGGATGTGGAGAAGGCAGTGAAGCGGTACACGGTATTCGGCCGGGTGACGCCGGACCAGAAGCGGCAGATCGTCCGGGCGCTGAAGAAGCAGGGCCGGACCGTGGGCATGACAGGGGACGGGGTGAACGACATCCTGGCGCTCCGGGATGCGGATACTTCGATCGCCATGGCCTCCGGATCCGAGGCGGCTTCCAATGCGGCGCAGCTGGTGCTGATGGATTCGGATTTCGGCCGCATGCCCCAGGTGGTGGCGGAAGGCCGCCGGGTGGTGAATAACATCACGAGGACGGCGGTGCTGTATCTGACAAAGAACATTTTCTCTTTCCTGCTGGCCATGTTCTCTGTGGTAAGTGTGCTGCAGTACCCGCTGACGCCGTCCCAGATCACGCTGATCAGCATGTTCACCATCGGCATTCCGGCGTTCGTACTGTCTCTGGAGCCGAACCGGGACCGGATTGAAGGGAATTTCCTGTGGAATGTGTTCAGGACTTCCCTGCCGGCGGGAATCACGGTGTTTGCGGCGGTCAGCGGGCTGGTGGTGTTCGGACAGATCCTTCATATCAGCCAGCCCAGTGTGTCCACAGCGGCCTCCGGGCTGGTGGCACTGGGGGAATTCCTGATTCTGGCCAAGGTGTCCCAGCCAATGAACCGTCTCCATCTCGGTATGATGGTGGTGATGGTGGCCGGGTTCTGGTATATGATCGTGTTCCACTACGACCTGTTCGGCATCAGCGCCATGAACCTGGTGTGTGTGATGCTGATGGTTCTGTTCCTGCTGGCCATGGAGGCGGTATTCCGGTATTTCTACCTTTTCACGGACTTCTGCGGCAGTTTCCTGACGAAGCGGGGGCGGGCGGCCCGGCGGGAAGCGAAACGGGCTGCGGAAGAGGAGCAGTAAGGACCGGCGCAAAAACAAAGAATTATCCCTGCGAAGCCGCAGAAATCAGTTGATTTCCCCGGCTTCGTGCTATATAATTATCGAGTGCTTTCGGCAGAAAGTGCATCATACCGCGGGCAGGGTGGGGAACCTCCGGAGCCTGGCGGGCTAAACCAACCATTTAGTAGATGCCGACCAGGATCCGGCCGAAGCCGTTGGCAGGGCGGGATCTCAGTAGGCAGGACCGAAACAGATTTCTCTTTCGGAACCGGGCGCCCTCCGGGCGGCGGACAGGAAGGGTCATCCCAGTAGGTAGAAAGGACTTACACTATGAAATCTTACATTGCTAAGCCTGCAGAAGTAGAACGTAAGTGGTACGTTGTGGATGCAGAAGGCAAGACACTCGGAAGACTGGCTTCTCAGGTTGCTACTATTCTGAGAGGAAAGAACAAGCCGATTTACACACCGCACGTGGACTGCGGCGATAATGTCATCGTGATCAACGCAGAGAAGATCGCGGTTACCGGCAAGAAGCTGACAGACAAGCTCTATGTGACCTATTCCGGATTCCCGGGCGGAAAGAAGGAAGTCATGCTGAAGGATATGCTGGCGAACAAGCCGGAAGAGGTAATCCGTCACGCAGTGAAGGGCATGCTCCCGGACGGCAAGCTGGGCAGACAGATGTTCAAGAAGCTGCATGTATATGCAGGTCCGGATCACAAGCACGAGGCGCAGAAGCCGGAAACACTGGAATTCTAAGGAAAGGGAGGATATAGACAATGGCTAAGACACAGTATATCGGCACAGGCCGCAGAAAATCTTCCGTCGCCAGAGTAAGACTGCTCCCTGGAACGGGCAAGGTTATCATTAACAAGAAGTCCCTGGAGGAATATTTCCCGACAGAGCTGCTGAGACAGGAAGCGATCAGACCGTTCGCTGTTGCGGGCGCAGAAGGCAAGTTTGACGTGGTCGCCCTGGTGAACGGCGGCGGATTCACCGGTCAGGCCGGTGCGGTCAGACTGGGCATCTCCAGAGCACTCTGCGAGGCTGACAGAGACACATACAGAGCACCGCTGAAGGCAGCGGGCTTCCTGACGAGAGATTCCAGAATGAAAGAAAGAAAGAAGTACGGTCTGAAGAAGGCTCGTAAGGCTTCCCAGTTCTCCAAGCGTTAATCGGATTTCTCGAAAGAACGGACGGAAACGGACGAATATGGTCCCCGGCACAGTGTGCCGGGGATTTTTTTGTGATGCAATCCCGTCTTCCGAACGCAGGAGACTTGCTTTTTGTCCCGGGACCTATGGTATGATAGAAATAGATCGTGGATTGGCACAGTTTGGAGAATATTCAACAAACTTGCGGTCCGGGACGGCATCGATGAGAGACAGCGAAAGGAGATCGTGATGAAAAATAAGACACCGGGACCGAAGGGATGGATCCTCAGAATCGGAGAACTGGCGGAGGCGTTGATTTCCCTGATTTTGCTGGTCGTCATCCTCATTCTGGGGGTGAAGTTCGTCTTCACCATGGCCGGAACGCCGATGGCGGACTGGGACATGGAATTCTGGAGCAATTCTCTGGCCTACTGTTTCAACCTGGTCATCGGGATCGAGTTCATCCGCATGCTGCTGAAGCACTCTGCCGCCAGCGTGGTGGAGATCGTTCTGTTCACCGTTTCCAGAGGCATGGTGGCGGAGCATCAGGACGGACTGGAAACCCTGTTCCTGGTGGCGGCGCTGGCGGGGGTATTCGCCATCCGGAAGTTCCTGCTTCTGCCCCGGGATGAACATCACCCGGAGGTCATGCAGTACGGAGCGGAGGACTCTCTCTGCGGTGAGAAGGACAAAGATTAACGGGGTGGAAATCGAATCAGGAGGTAACCAATGAAATATCCGAAATTGTTCGAGACGGGAAAAATCGGAAAACTGACCATCCGCAACCGGGGGATCATGGCGCCGATGCACACGTCACTGGTGGATGACGGCACCTGCGCACCCGGGGACCGGATGGTGCGGTACTATGCAGAACGGGCCAGAGGCGGCGTCGGGCTGATTATCAATGAAGCGGTGGGCATCGATGATGTGTACAGCAACATCGGCTGTCATAACTTCTATATGACGAAAGAGACCCAGGTGTCCGGTGCGGAGCGTCTCACAGAGGCGGTGCACCGGTATGACGGTAAGATTTTCGCCCAGCTGCATCACGGCGGCGCCACGGCGAATCCGGCACTTCTGGAACACGGCATCGTGGGACCGAGTGCCGTCCCGGCGGGGCCGGGCCGGCCGGTGCCCCGGGAACTGACCACAGAGGAAATTCATGAAATTGTGGGCAAGTTCATCGACGCTGCGGTCCGCTGCCGGAAGGCGGGGTATGACGGCGTGGAACTCCACGGTGCCCACGGCTACCTGCTGGCGGAAATGTTCTCGCCCCACTATAACCACAGAACCGACGAATACGGAGGAACCTTCGAGAACCGGATGCGGATGATCCGGGAGATCATCGAAGGGATCCGCCGGTCCTGCGGCCCGGCCTTCCCGATTTCGGTCCGCATCAGCGGAGATGAGATGACCCCGGAGCTGGAGAATATGATGGATCTGGAGTACGGCCTCCGGATCGGAAAATACCTGGAAGGACTGGGCATCGACTGCATCAACATCTCCAACGGCTCCGCAGTGAACGGAAATGCCAACTGCGATCCGTACTCCTACCAGCCGGGCTGGAAGAAGCATGTGGCTAAGGCCTTCCATGATACGCTGTCGATCCCGGTCATCGCCACGAACACCGTGAAGGATCCGGGGTTTGCGGAACAGCTGCTGGAAGAGGAAGTATGCGACTTCGTGGGTCTGGGTCGGTCCCTGTTCGCTGATCCGGAATTCATGAACAAGGCCCGGGACGGCCGGGACGACGAGATTCGCCGCTGCATCGGCTGCATGTACTGCCGGGAGCGGGTCATCTGGAAGGACCTTCCGGTGCGGTGCGCCGTCAACCCGAGAATCGGCTGTGAATACATCTATGACCGGCCGCTGAAGAACGGCGGCGGCCGTCCGGTGGCGGTCATCGGCGCGGGGCCGGCAGGCATGGAAGCGGCAAAAATCCTGGCGGACCGGGGCTTCGCTGTCACCGTGTACGAGAAGGAAGATCAGGTGGGCGGCTGGATGAATCTGGCGGACAAGGCCCGCTTCAAGGAGATCATCACCCCGTTCACCCGGACCATGAAGCGGGAACTGGAACTCCGGAATGTAACGCTGAGACTGGGGGTGCCGGCCACACCGGAACTGGTGGAGCAGGAAGTTCATCCGGATGCGGTATTCCTGGCGTCCGGCGCCGTGTGGACCGTCCCGCCGATTCCGGGGGTGGAGAAGCCGATTGTCTGCACACCGGAGGACATCCTGCGGAAGCGGGTGGTTCCGGAAGAGAGCGCCGTGGTCATCGGCACCGGCATCACCGGCCTGGAAGTCGTAGAAAAACTGTTGGATGACGGCGTGTCCGTCACTGTGGCGGACATGCTGGAGGAAGCCGGCCGGGGCGTGTACCCGGTGATCCTGAACGATCTGATGGGCAGAATCTGGGAAGGCGGACTTTCCGGTAAGAAACCGTCCTTCCTACTGGGACACCGGCTGCTGGAGGTACTGGATGACGGTGTCCGGTTGGAGGACATGGAAACCGGCGCAGAAACCGTCGTCCGGGCAGACCGGGTGATCCTCTCTCTGGGGAGCCATCCGGCCGAGGGCCTGCAGGCGGCTTACGAAAAAGTATTCGACCGGGTGATCCCGGTGGGCAGCGCTGAGAAAGACGGCCGGATCGGCGATGCCACGAAGGCCGGCTTCATCAAAGGCTGGAGTTACGACGACTGATGGGGCGGTCGTGAGCGGGTATCCGTGAGGTGCGTATGCGGTCGTGAGCGGGTGCTCGTGAAGTTAAGCAGGTGCGGAATCGCCATTTTTCTGGATTTCGCACCTGGGCGGCCCTGCCTTTCTCGATTCGAGGGGGCGGCCGGAAATGAGCAGGTGCGGAATTTCCATTTTCTTGGATTTCGCACCTGCTCTGCATTTGCCCGGATTATTTCATCAGCATTATTTTCCTGTAGACCCTGTGGGGACGAATATGTATTCAAATAAAATTATGAACACAGCAGTCTGAACGAGGAGCCCTGCTGTGAAACAGATAACTCATACATGACAATGAATGTTCATCCGACCTCCTTTTGTTGACAGGGTGCGGAAATGAGGAAACAGGCCCATTTCGCACCATCCGGGAGGACGCTCATAAATTAATCGGAATTAAATTTGATTTTCGCACCCCGAATATCGATTTTCAGGTGCGGAATCAGAGAAAAGGCCAATTTCGCACCTTGCACCGTATGCATGAAATAATTCATCATGGATTGTATACAATCTGTCAACCCGGCCGTCCGCAGCACCTTTTCTGATCGTCTGTCAACCCGGCCGTCCGCAGTGTCTTTTCTGATCGCCCGCCCATCCCTG